>JAEEGL014186952.1_pt1 | contig 43862 bp, 30 predicted proteins | sample 9134231 | NCBI WGS metagenome assembly JAEEGL01 (sample SAMN16246548, study PRJNA631951) | gut metagenome | biome: gut microbiome; feature: rumen; material: fiber-attached | host: Bos | place: Iran: Karaj | collected 2018-10
CCGGGCTTGCAGAAGAACTCAAGCTCCATCTGCTCAAACTCTCTTGTACGGAAAGTAAAGTTGCCGGGAGTTATCTCGTTACGGAACGACTTACCGATCTGGCAGATACCGAAAGGTACCTTCTTACGGGAAGTACGCTGAACATTCTTAAAGTTTACAAATATACCCTGAGCGGTCTCGGGACGGAGATATACCACGTTCTTTGCATCCTCCGTAACGCCCTGGAAGGTCTTGAACATAAGGTTGAATTCCCTGATGCTCGTAAAATTCTGCTTGCCGCAGGAAGGACAGGGAATGTTGTTGTCTGTGATGAATTTCTCCATTTCCTCATGAGACCATCCGTCAACGGACGACTTAAGCTCGATGCCCTTTTCGGCAGCGAAGTCCTCGATGATCTTGTCGGCTCTGAATCTTTCATGACATTCCTTACAGTCCATCAACGGATCCGAAAAGCTACCCAAGTGACCCGATGCGACCCATGTCTGAGGGTTCATTAAGATCGCGCAGTCAACGCCTACATTATAGGGGTTTTCCTGTACAAACTTCTGCCACCAGGCTTTTTTTACATTATTCTTAAGCTCTACGCCAAGGTTTCCGTAATCCCATGTGTTGGCAAGACCGCCGTAGATCTCGGAACCGGGATACACAAAACCTCTCGATTTGGCTAAAGCAACAATTTTGTCCATTGACTTTTCCATAACATTTCTCCTGTCTTTATAATAATTTACCCATGGAATTATAATAAAAATCCCATGGGTTTTCAACTCTTTTTCTTAAAAGGGCTTATTTACATCGACTTTAATATATCAAGGCTCTTTAAATGTCTGTCCACAAGGTGTGTTCTTTCGTATTCGGCAAGTTCCTTAAGTTCTTTTGTTCCTTCTTCGCTCAATGCAAAAGAATAAAGCTTTTCGATCGAAGAAGCAGCTATGTACTTGACCGCCTCAAGCGTCTCGGGACGCAGGTTTTTAAACTTCTCCGGCGGGATGAGCTCGCCTTCGATGATAAATGTTTTAAGTTCAAACACCGCTTTTACGAAGGAGTTTTCAAGTTTATCGCTTTTAAGTCCCTGAACGGCGCGATAGAGATTGAGCAAAAGAAGTGCTTCGTCGTTATTCTCCCTTGCATAATAATCGCAAAGCTCAAGAAAATACATTCCGTAAAAAGAAGCATCCATGTCGCTTCTTAGAAATTCAAAATAGTTAAGCGGCCTTGCATCCTGGATATTATATGAAGTCCTTCCCACATACAGGTCAAACTCGCCGAACGTAAAAAGATCGGTCGAGGCGGTAAACCTGCTCCCCTGCCGCCTTGCGCCCTTTACGAAAGCCGTTACCTTGCCGTTTTCTTTTGTAAGAAGGATGATACGTCTGTCGTATTCACCCTGCGGAAAGGCTCCGATGACCATACCCGTAACTTTCATAAAATCCTGCATGATATCGAAGCCCTCCTTTCATATTTAATCATTCTTTATCTTAAAATCGTCTTTGTTGTATCCGAAGTTCTTAAGTAAGAAATCCGAATCCCTCCAACGGTCCTTGACCTTTACAAAGAGTTTGAGATTGACCTTTTGCTCAAGCATCTTTTCGATCTCAAATCTTGCATTGGTACCGATCTTTTTAAGCATCTGACCGCCCTTGCCTATTATAATGCCTTTATGGCTTTCCTTTTCACAGACTATCGTCGCTTCTATGTCACAGATCTTTTTCGAAAAGTCCATCTTCTCTATCATGACGGCTATTCCGTGAGGGATCTCTTCATTAAGCGCATGAAGCGCTTTTTCTCTTATCATTTCTGCGGCGATCTGTCTTACGGGCTGATCCGTTACTGTGTCCTCGTCGTAAAAAGGTTCACCGTAAGGAAGATACTTAAATATACAGTTTAAAAGTTCATCCGTGTTGGTCGCTTCCGTGGCGCTTACGGGAATTATCTCGTCAAAGCCCGTTGCCGAGGCATAATACCTTATTATGTCCGGTATTTCCTCACGCTTAACGGAATCGATCTTGTTAATGACCAAAAGCTTTGGAGTATTAACGGTCTTAAGCATTTCAAGTATGTCCTTATCGGCATTTGAAAGTTCTTTTCCCGCTTCCACCATCCATATGAGTACATCCGCATCCTTAACCGAAGAATTGGCGGCCGACATCATATAGTTACCCAGCTTATTCTTGGCTTTATGGATTCCCGGCGTGTCCAGAAACACAACCTGTCCCTCATTGCCCGTATAAACGGTCATTATTCGGTTTCTCGTAGTCTGCGGTTTATTGGACGTGATCGCGATCTTCTGTCCGATAAGACAGTTCATGAGTGTCGATTTTCCGACATTCGGCCGTCCTATTATCGTCGCAAACCCGGATTTTTTTTGATTATTGTCCATTTTCGGGATTACTCTCTTCTTTTACTTCGGCATTTACTTCGGCTTTTTCTTCAGCCTTTTTTGCTTTGGCCTGTGCTTCTGCCTGTGCCTTTGCCTCAGCTTCTGCCTGCGCCTGAAGCTTAAGCTGCTGTTCCTGCCATTCCTTCATGCGCTTTTCTGCTTTTTTCTTTGCGCGCTTATCGGTAGACTTTACGATCCCTCTTATGATCAATACTATGATCAAAACAACGATCGCAAGGATCACCAGCGAAGGGATCGCTCCCACAAATCCTACAAGGAAGTCCTTTAAGCCTTCAAATACCGACTTAACGTTTCTCGTAAATGCGTTTGCAAGTCTTTCGCCGTATGTCTCGGGCTCCACAACGGGCTCGGTGTATACCTTGACCTCGTTGATCTCAAGATATATGGTCGAATAATCTATCTTATTGTCAAAAGTACGAAGCTGCGACTCGATCGACTCAAGCTGATATCTTATTTCCGAGAGTTTATCTTCAAGAATAAGGATCTCTTCAAGAGTTTCAGCTTTGTCAAGAAGTTCAAGTACTCTCTTTTCCTCGGTCTCATAAGCGGATTTTCTGCTTTCGATATCAACATACTGAAGAGTGATGTCGTTGACGTTTAAACTCTGATATGTGATATTGCCCTTCTCGCCGATCATATTGATGAAATCATCCGCTCTGTCGGCAGGGATCCTTATGGTCATGCTCGAGCGCTTTGACTGATAATACGAACTGTATATGGAACCGTTAGAGGTATCCATGTTCTCGATATATCCGTCAAGTTCAGTGACCTTCTTGGAGATCGCATCGGTAAAGCCGTTGAAATCCTCGGTCTCGACCGTCATGTTGAAGGTCTTGATGAGCTTTCTCGAGGTATCGTTGACCTTCGGAGTACCTGAGGAAGAAGAACCCGAGTTTGAGCCGCTTCCGTCGGCAACCTCAAACTCTTCAGCGTAACCGTAATCCCCGTCATAATACTCATAATCGTCATAAGCAGCGTATGACGCGGGTGCAGCGCTTGTAGCACTGTCATAGGATTTGTTGTAGCTGGGTGAATACCCTGACGAACCGCACGCCGTAAAAGAAAGAACAATTGCCGCACAGAGTAAGGATATTGCTGTTTTTCTAAACTTTTTCATAATTTCCCCTCCTTTGATTAAAGTCATCGTCCGACTTTCAGAATAAAGGTTCTATGTGATCAAAAAGCTTGGAAGCCTTATTTATGGCCGCCTCACCGCCCACGCAGACCAAAGCGTTTTCATCAATGAGTACCTTGATGTATTTCTTAAGGTCACGTATGGTCTTCGGGGTCGTTGAAAGTATTTCTTTTCTTTCCTTATCGACTATTTCGTTGGTAAGCCCGCTCTTGTACATCGCAAAGGCTCTCTGCGCGGTAAGTGAAGGTGTAAACGGTGTATCGACATCTCCGATGGATGAAATGATAAACCTCTCGGTAAGCTCATCATCGTCGGGATATGCTGCTATATAATCGTACGCACCCTCGTAAGCCTTTAACGTCTTTTCAAGATTCGGATCCCTGTACGAGACCATAACCGATTCGCCTGTTCTGGTAAACGCACACATTACACCGTATGCGCCGCCCTTAAGCCTCACAGCCGTCCAAAGATAATCCGTAGACAGGATGTTGCGTAAAACAGAAAGCGAACCCGTATATTCAAGCCCGTGCTTTCTGAAATTTCCTCCCAGTGCAACATACTGTACCTGTGAAGCCGAAGTAAATGCTTCCTGCTTTTTACCTAGATCAATATTATAAGATACGGAATCTGTTTTTTTAGATGGAATATTCTTAAGAAAATCTGAAAATGCATTTTCAAATCTCTCTATACCCTCTTTATCCGCACTGACCGCAACCGTTAAGTTTTCTTTTGTAAATATGTAAGAAAGCGCTTCTTTTATATCTTCGATAAAAGGATCGATCTTTTCATCAAAGTTATTGCAAAGGTCGTCTATGGTACGAAACTGTCCCATTCCGGAAAGTTCTTCGGACACGACGCCGGCTTTTGAACTGTACGAATTAAGCCTTGAGTATGCAACCGAATGACCCGAAGAGATCAGATATTCTTTGATCCTTGTACGATTTTCTTCAAGGACATCCTTTATCCTCTTCTTATCATCGAACTTTGTGGAAAACAGGATCTCAAACATAAGTCTGATCGAAGGAACGATGTTCTCGGTAAGGGTCTTGAACCTTCCTTCAAGTGTTGCATCAAATACATCGGAATCATATACATTCCTGTATACGGCCGAAGAAACATTCATACCGCCCGCGATTATGCCGATCTCATTGATAAGGTCCTTGTATGCATAATTCTCCGTATCAAGCTGAGTCATCAAAAGCTTGATCACGGAAACCGCCTTTAAAAGACGTTTAGGCAATGTATCAAGGGTAAAGCTTAACGTTACATAAGCGATATTGTTGGTAAACTGCGTATTCTCAACATAAGTTATGCCGTCTTTGATAACCTTCTTATAGTCCACCCTTCTGCCCTTGAGCGGAATATCATCCTTTGTGAGCGTGGGGATGGTGCTCAATGCCTCCTCGGAATCGGTCTCTTCCTGGAATATCTTTAAAGCTTTTGTATCATCGATAAGCTTATCTATCTGTTCTTCCGATAAGCTGTCTTTTAACTTTTTAAGTTTCTTTGAAAGTTTTTCGTCTTCCTTCGCCGAAAGCCCCTTCTTCGGAACGGTCTTCAACACCGTCTTATGGTTATTTTCAAGAATGCGTTCTTTTAACACCTTTTCAAAGAAACCGGTCTCCATCTTATCCTTTAATTCCTTGAATACGGCGTTCTGTTTAAGAGCATTGAAAATATTGTCGTCCGTATAATTCCAGATCTCAAATACGTTCATGCCATAGATAAGGCCTCTCGGATAATACCCGAAATCCGCTTCCCTGTAGGAAAATTCCTGGGAGGTGATGGCGGCAAGAAGTGTTTTTTTGTCAAAGCCTTCTTTGATGATCTCTCTTATCGTATCTTCAATGATCTCTACGAATTTTTCTTCATCCTCCGCATTGGCGTTTTCGGCTATGATGGAAAACTGCTTCTGTCCGGCATCGGTTGAAAATTCGGAATACACATCCTTACCGATGCCCGCGCCCAAAAGCCTTTCCTTAAGCTTGGCTCCCGGAACCGATACAAGAGCATAATTGATAACGTTCATCGCGTCGATGATCTCGGTCTCGCCAAAATCTGCACAGCAGACATTATAGTTAAGAAAAGCCGCATCCTTTCCCGTCTCGGAATCGGCTATGGAATATTCTTTAGTGATATATCTGGGACTTTCAAAAGGAGCCTGGAGCTTTATCTCGGTCTTGGGATCGATCTTTTCATAACGGCTTAAGTATTCCTCATCTATATACTTAAGTTTTTCTTCAAAATCGGTATTTCCGTAGATATAGATCCTTGCATTCGAAGGATGATACATTCTCTTGTGAAACTTAATGAACTCATCGTATGAAAGTTTCGGAATATACTTCGGATCTCCGCCCGAATCGACTCCGTACTGAGTGTCGGGGAAAAGACTTGAAAACGTGTTCCTGCCGTTCACATCCGCGGGTGAAGAATAAACACCCTTCATCTCGTTATATACGACACCGTTTATGATGATATCACTGTCCTTATCTTCAAGTTCGTAGTGCCAGCCCTCCTGCAGAAAGGTTCTGGGTTCTTCGTATACACGGGGTCTGAATACCGCATCGAGATACACTTTCATGAGGTTGTTGAAGTCTTTTTCGTTAAGGCTTGCCACCGGATAAAGGGTCCTGTCGGCATAAGTAAAGGCATTCATAAATGTGTTTAAGGAACCCTTGCCGACTTCCGTCATCGCATCCTTGACAGGGTACTTTTCGGACCCGCAAAGAACCGAATGCTCAAGAATATGGGCTACACCCGTCGCATCATCCGGGATGGTCCTAAACCCTATTACGAACACCTTGTTATCGTCGTCATTATTTAAAAGGCACACTCTGGCGCCCGTTTTGTCATGTTTTAAAACATAGGCTTTCGATCCTATATCTTCAAGCCATTCCTCACCGATAAGAGTGTAATTCTTACACCCCTTGAATTCATCCATTATTGTCTCCTCCGTCGGTCTCGATCTCTTCTATCTTATTGGCGGTAAGCTTAAGCGCTTTTAATATCGCAGCCTTTGAAAGACCCGATTCAACGGAAAGTTCTTCGACCGTGACCTTTCTTCCTAGCATCGCCGAAAGCTCCTTTGCTGCCTTGGCAACCTTATTGACCTTCTTTAAAAGCTTCTCGTCTTCGACTAACTCATCCTGTCTCTTACCTATAAGATCCTGCATCGTATCCATGCAGATCTTACCAAAATAACCGTCCACTTCATCGGCATTCTCAAGCGCTTCAAGATCATCAAGCGCCATTACAAGCGCTATATTGGCTTCTCCTATAAGATCCTCCACAAAAACTCCCTGGCCTGCATAGAGTTTGGCTATATCGACAACATTGATAAGATAATCGTTAAGTACGACCGTTTTGGCTTCGGAATCTCCCGATATCGCACGCTTTCTGTATACTTCGCGCTCGCCGTCGGATAATGTGCCCGCTCCCTTTAAGTCTTCGAGATAAAAGTTTAAATAGTTTTTCTCGTCATCGGTCATATAATCGTCGGCATTGACCTTTTCGTCCAGCCCGATCTTCTTTTCCTTAAGATAGTCAAGGATCACCTGTCTGCTTGCTTCGTTGTCTTTAACTTCGGGAAATATATCATAAAGCTGGTCTTCGAAAATGACATTTTCCTGATCGGCCGCGAGTTCGTTTAATTCATTTATCCTTTTTATAAAATCGCTCTGTTCGCTCATTTGTTACTCCACATGTCTGTGATTGAAAAGATGTTCGTTACAATATTCGTAATTACCGTTGCATTTTGAGCAGAATCTGAATTGAAGATCCGGATTGTCAAGTTCCGTACGTCCGCATATCGCACAGCGGTGTTTGCTTATACGGCCCGAGCCGTCATCATAGCCTGTATAAGATGAAGCGGCATGCATGCGCTGTTCGTATTCCCGCTTGCGCTGGGCCTGTTTAAACATCTGCTGTATGGTCTGATTGTTCTTTTTCCTGTATAAGAAGAAGAAAAGAATGAAGTTGAGCAAAGACATAACGATGACAACACGGATGTAAGCGTCGCCCGCAAGCGCCTGATATATAAGCAGTACCGCATAAGCTATGCCGAGCCACTTCATCTTTATCGGGATAAAGAACATCAAAAGCACCATATTGTTGGGGAATGTACATGCAAATGCAAGGAAGATCGACATGTTTATATAATAAGTCGAGAAATAGTAAAGCCCGCACATCTGCATCTCCGTCGCAAGATCTGCCGTGTATATCATCTGATCGGGGAAAAGATACATAAATCCCATTAAAAGAAGGCTGCCTATGATCGTAAAGAGCATTCCGGAGAAAATGTAAATATTGTACTTAAAGCTTCCCCATACCTGTTCGAGCGTTCTTCCTATCGAATAGTAGAATAAAAGCATGATGATCGTGAAAAAATCAAAGCTCGACGGCGGTATGAGCACCCATGTGATAAGTCTCCACACCTGTCCGTGAACCACAAGATATGGATTTAAGCAGATCAAAGATCTGATGTTACCTGTCTTATCGGCAATCTGAAGAATATATCCTATTCCGTAGCATATTATAAGGATCAACGGAAGATGCGGGATCGCATATTTTCCGAATTTGCGTTCAAGTTTGTTCATGATACTTCCTTTCAAATAAAACTAATTCAGTTTAACATTTAATAAAGTCCTTTGCAATTGAGTGAAAAATCTTTTATCAAATATTTAGAGTCGTTTAGAATTTTATTATTATTTTACAATTTATGAGCCGTATAAGCGTTGAAAAAAATTTTTCCTTCACCTATAATGTATGACGCTTGTCTAAGCAATCATAATATAAAAGAAACAAAGATTTTTGAGGTTATGATGTACACGTTAGGAATTGATATAGGTTCAACAACAGTTAAGATTGCCCTGATGGACGAGGAAAAGAACGTTCTTTTCTCGGATTACCAAAGGCATTTTGCAAATATCCAGGATACTCTCTTAAAGCTTTTAAACGAAGCTGAGAACGAACTCGGCGATCTGACCGTACACCCCATGATCACGGGATCCGGCGGTCTCACTCTTGCCAATCATCTTTCGGTCCCCTTTACTCAGGAAGTCATAGCGGTCTCCACAGCACTTCAGGAAATGACCAAAGGCTGCGACGTAGCCATAGAACTTGGCGGTGAAGACGCAAAGATCATCTATTTCGAAGACGGAAATGTGGAACAGCGTATGAACGGTATCTGTGCCGGAGGTACGGGTTCTTTTATAGACCAGATGGCATCGCTTTTACAGACCGACGCCGCAGGTCTTAACGAATATGCAAAGTCATACAATTCTTTATATACGATAGCCGCAAGATGCGGTGTGTTCGCAAAGTCCGACATACAGCCTCTTATCAATGACGGTGCCACCAAAGAAGACTTATCGGCATCGATATTCCAGGCTGTCGTAAATCAGACGATCTCGGGTCTTGCCTGCGGTAAGCCCATAAGAGGCCGTGTTGCGTTTCTGGGCGGTCCTCTCCACTTTTTGACCGAACTCAAAGTTGCATTTGTACGTACCCTTAAGCTTGATGAAGAGCATATCGTCGACACCGACCGCTCTCATCTTTTTGCCGCAATGGGATCTGCCTTGAATGCCAAAGAAGATGTTTCTTTTACCTTAAAAGAACTCTCCGACAAGCTTTCAAAAGGCATAAAGATGGACTTTGAAGTGGCCAGGATGGAGCCTTTGTTTGAAAACGAGCAGGATTACGATGAATTCAAGGCCCGCCACGAAAAAGCCTGCGTTAAAAAGGGCGATCTTAAAGATTATCACGGGAAATGTTTCCTCGGTATCGATGCAGGTTCCACCACCACAAAGATCGCGGTCGTATCCGAAGACGGCACTCTTCTCCATTCCTTTTATTCAAACAACAACGGTTCTCCCTTAAGGACAGCCATCGAAGCTCTTAAAGATATATATAAGATCATGCCCTCAGACTCCACGATCGTTCGTTCCTGCTCGACAGGATACGGTGAAGAGCTTATGAAGGCTGCGTTCTTACTCGATGACGGTGAGGTCGAGACCGTTGCCCACTACTATGCCGCTGCGTTCTTTGAGCCTGATGTCGACTGTATACTGGATATCGGCGGCCAGGACATGAAGTGCATAAAGATAAAGAATCAGACCGTAGACTCCGTACAGCTTAACGAAGCATGTTCATCGGGCTGCGGATCGTTTATAGAGACATTCGCAAAATCGCTCAACTATTCCGTAACGGATTTTGCAAAGGCCGCTCTTTTTGCAGAGCATCCCATCGATCTGGGTACCCGCTGTACGGTATTTATGAACTCTAAGGTCAAGCAGGCGCAAAAGGAAGGAGCAAGCGTGGCGGATATCTCCGCAGGTCTTGCATATTCGGTCATAAAGAACGCCCTCTTTAAGGTCATCAAGGTCAATGACGCATCCTCGCTTGGTAAAAACATCGTTGTACAGGGCGGTACGTTCTATAACGACGCTGTACTTCGAAGTTTTGAAAAAGTTGCCGACTGTAAGGCGATCCGTCCCGATATAGCAGGTATCATGGGTGCTTTCGGTGCCGCTCTTATCGCAAGGGAACGCTTTAGCGAAGGTTTCAATACCACGATGCTTGATTATGACGATATCTGCGAATTAAGATTCGAGACCAGCATGGCTAAATGCAAGGGCTGCACAAACTCCTGCCGTCTTACCGTCAACAGATTTTCCGGCGGACGTCAGTACATTTCGGGCAACCGCTGCGAGCGAGGTATCGGCAAGCAAAAGAACAAGGACAATATCCCCAATCTTTTTGAATACAAGCTTAAACGGTATTTTAATTATGAACCGCTTCCCGAAGACGAAGCAAAGAGAGGAACTGTCGGCATCCCGAGAGTTCTTAATATGTACGAAAATTATCCGTTCTGGCATACATTCTTTACTACTTTGGGTTACAGGGTCATTCTTTCACCGCTTTCAAGCCACAACATCTATGAACTCGGTATAGAATCCATCCCGAGCGAATCGGAATGTTATCCCGCCAAGCTTGCGCACGGACACATAAAGTGGCTGATCGACAAGCATCCGGATTTTATATTCTATCCCGCCGTTTTCTATGAGCGCGACGAGATAAGAGACACAAACAACCATTATAACTGCCCCATCGTTACGTCTTATTCGGAAAATATCAAAAACAATGTTGATGAGATAAGCCGCGGCGAAGTAAGATTCCGAAATCCTTTTATGTCGTTTAAATCAAAAGAAACGATCGCTCATGCATTAACGCTTGAATTTAAGGAAATTCCCGAATCGGAAGTTGTGCAGGCAGTCCTTCTTGCATACGACGAGCTGAACAAAGCCCATAAGGATATGCAGAAAAAGGGCGAAGAAGTAATAGAATATTTAAATAAAACGGGGCGTAAAGGCATCGTTCTTGCCGGAAGACCCTATCATGTGGATCCCGAGATAAACCACGGCATCCCCGAGCTTATAACGTCTTACGGCGTCGCCGTTCTTACGGAAGATTCCGTATCGCATCTCGGCAAGCCTGAAAGACCGTTGATCGTATCGGACCAGTGGATGTACCATTCAAGACTGTATGCTGCCGCAAGCTACGTAAAAACCGTCGAAAATATCGAGCTTATACAGCTTAACTCTTTCGGCTGCGGTCTCGATGCGGTGACCACCGACCAGGTCAACGATATTTTATCGGGTTCCGACAAGATCTATACATGCCTAAAGATAGATGAGGTTAATAACTTAGGCGCTGCAAGGATAAGGATACGTTCTCTTCTTTCGGCTATAAGAGTGCGTGATATGCGTCACTACAAACGTACGATACGTTCAAGTGCGTTCAAGCGCAAGATATTCACCGAGGAAATGCGCAAGAACTATACCATCCTCTGCCCTCAGATGTCGCCCATTCACTTTGATCTTCTTGAAACGGCCTTCAACAACGCGGGATACAATTTTGTGATATTAAATAACGATAACCGTTCCGCAATAGACTATGGCCTTAAATATGTCAATAATGATGCATGCTATCCTTCGCTCCTCATCGTGGGACAGATGATGCAGGCACTTGAATCCGGCCGATACGATCTTAACAGGACCGCTCTCATCATGACCCAGACGGGCGGCGGCTGCCGTGCCACAAACTATATAGGATTTATAAGAAGAGCTTTGGCAAAAGCCGGAATGGAGCAGATCCCGGTCCTTTCGCTCAACTTGTCCGGTCTTGAAAAGCAGCCCGGTTTTAAGATCACGCCCGCGCTTGCCATAAGAGGTATCTACGCCGTATTGTTCGGAGATATATTCGAGCGTTGCGTGTACCGCATGCGTCCTTACGAAAAGGTAAAAGGCACTACCGATGCCATTCACAAAAAGTGGCTTGAGAAGTGCCGTAAGTTTTTATGCAAAAAACACGTAAGCTTCTTTGAGTACAAATCAATGTGCACAAAGATGATAAAAGAATTTGATGCCATCGAAGTGACGGGTGAGAAAAAGCCCAGAGTCGGCATAGTGGGTGAGATCCTCGTTAAATTCTCTCCCACCGCCAACAATCATGTCGTCGAACTTTTGGAATCCGAAGGAGCCGAGGCGGTTGTACCCGACCTTATGGACTTCTTGCTGTACTGTTTCAGAAATCAGGAATTTAAGCATAAATATCTCGGTACATCCAAAAAATCAGCCGTTGTGGCCAAAATGGGAATATGGGCGATAAACATCTTCAGAAAGAGTACCGTAAGAGCCTGCAGAAAGAGTAAAAACTTCGATCCGCCCGCCAATATAAACGTAACGGCAAAGAACGCATCCAAGATCGTATCGATCGGCAACCAGACAGGTGAAGGGTGGTTTTTGACCGGAGAAATGATAGAGCTTATAAACAGCGGTGCAAAGAACATCGTGTGCGCACAGCCTTTCGGCTGCCTTCCGAACCACGTTGTGGGCAAGGGTGTCATCAAGCAGTTGAGACAGCGCTATCCCGGTTCGAATATCGTTGCGATAGATTACGATCCCGGTGCATCCGAGGTTAACCAGTTAAACCGTATCAAGCTCATGCTTTCAACAGCCCATAAAAATGTTCAAAAGCAGTAATAAAGTAAAAAAGCGTATCGCCGGCGATACGCTTTTTTCTCTGAAATTCCCTATAAGGCAAAAAAACAAGAGATCCGTCGATTACTCGTCGGACCTCCCGTTATTGAGAATGGTACATTGGGGTTATGGGGTATGATATATATATACAATACGTGGATTAACACAAAATTAATTAAAAAATCTTTTTTCAAATAATTTTCTACGCAATGTCATCCATCTGAGAAGTATATAAATGGTAGTATTCTCCGCGCTTTTGCATAAGCTCGTCATGCGTTCCGCACTCTACTATGCCGCCCTCGTCAATGTACATGATCTTATCGCAATTCTTTATGGTCGAAAGTCTGTGGGCAATGATAAAGGATGTACGTCCTTTAAGCATTGCGTTAAGTCCCTGCTGCAGAGCTTTCTCGGTCTGAACATCGATGCTCGATGTTGCTTCGTCGAGGATCAATATCCTCGGATCCGATATAAGCGTTCTTGCAAAGCTTATAAGCTGTTTCTGACCCTGAGAAAGAACATTTCCGCGTTCTTTGACCTCAGTCATATAACCATCGGGCATATTTTTTATGAATGTATCGGCGCAGACCGTCTCCGCCGCCTTTTCGATCTCTTCATCCGTGGCATCAAGTTTACCGTACAGGATATTGTCTTTAATGGTACCCGAGAATATAAAGCTGTCCTGAAGCATGATACCCATCTGTGAACGAAGCGAATGAAGCGTAACCTTTGAAATGTCCTGGCCGTCTATGAGTACTCTTCCGCGCTCGATGTTGTAAAATCTCGATAAAAGGCTCACTATCGTACTCTTACCCGCTCCCGTAGGACCGACGAGCGCGACGCTCTCACCCGGATTGACCGTAAACGAAACATTGTGAAGAACGTTCTTGCCTTCTTCGTAAGCAAAAGTAACGTTTTCAAAGCTTACGGCTCCTTCGATGGGCTTCATCTCAACCGCATCTTCCGCATCCTTAACGGTCACGGGTTCATCGATCGTCTCAAATATCCTTTCAAGATAAGCGATGTTGTTTATAAAGTTATTGAAGATATTACCGAGGTTCATTATAGGCTGCCAGAATCTTGCCGCATAACTTGTGATCGCAAGGATGGTACCGACCGTATAATGTCCGTTTACGAATACCAAAAGCGCAAATATATAGATCGCAGCTCTTACAAGGACGGATATTGTGTCGATACCCGGCCATACAAGGTTTGTATATCTCACGGCCCACATCCAGGCTTTACGGCATCTGCCCGAAAGACCCGAGAATATCTCGGCGTTCTCTTCTTCTCTTGCAAATATCTGTGTTACACGTGCACCGACGATGTTCTCCTGAAGATATGCGTTTAAGTTTGAATTCTTGTTGGAAACATTCTGCCATGCCTTACGCTGTTTTGACTTGATCCACAGCATAAATACCGCAAGGACCGGCACACCGCACACAACAACGATCGAAAGTTTCACATCCACGATAAACATGAACACCACGATAAACAGAAGGTTCATTACTTCGAGGATGATGTTTATAAGACCGTTCGAAAGCATATCCGAAACAGAGTTTACATAGTTGACGACACGGATAAGTATCTTGCCGTGCGGTCTGTCATCGTAGTATTGGAAAGGAAGATCCTGAAGGTGCTTGAATATATCCTTTCTGATATCATAAATGATGCCCTGACTGACCTTGATCATTATACGCATACGAACTGTTGCGAAGATCGCGCTTAAGATAAATACTCCGATAAGCACCCCGCCCAGAACAAAGAGCATCCTGTAGTCCTTGGCCGGAACAACTTCATCAAGCGCTTTCTGCGTGATCATCGGGGAGAAAAGTGCCAATATACCGCCGACCGCACTTATCAAAAATGCGAGGATCATCTTCTTTGCATAAGGTTTTATATAACTTCCCGCTCTTAAGAGGTGATGGTAGTCAAACGGTGTTTCAAGAACTTCATCTTCTTTGTATGTATTACGTCCTGCCATTACACTACCTCCTCTCCTGCCTGAAGTTTTACAAGTTCATAATAATATCCCCTTTGTGAGATAAGTTCCTGATGAGTACCCTGTTCGGCTATAACGCCGTCCTTAAGTACTATTATCTTATCGGCAACCTTTGTGGTGGATATTCTCTGTGCGATTATGATCTTTGTACAGTTGAAATCAAGTTTCCTTAAACTGTTCTGTATCTGCTTTTCCGTCTCCATATCGACGGCGGAAGTCGTATCATCAAGTATCAGTATCGAAGGCCTTACTGCCAATGCTCTCGCAAGCGAGATACGCTGTTTCTGGCCTCCCGAAAGACCCACGCCTCTTTCGCCTATTATCGTGTCGTAGCCTTCGGGCATCTTGGCAATGAATTCCGAAGCCTGTGAATATCTTGCAAACTTTAAGACCTCTTCCTTGGATATATGGCTGTCGCCGAAAGCTATGTTTCCGTCGATCGTATCCGAATAAAGAAGTACATCCTGTGTCGCAAGACCGATATTCTTTCTAAGCTGCCTTAGTTTGTATCTGTTTACGTTTATACCGTCCACCAAGACCTCGCCCGAAGTGGGTTCGTAAAATCTCGGTATGAGGTGTATGAGCGATGTCTTGCCGCAGCCTGTCTCACCCATGATCGCTATAGTCTGACCGGGCTCGGCCTTAAACGAAATATCCTTAAGAACCGGATATTTACCGTCTTCAAACTTAAAGCTCACATTCTTAAACTCTATCTCGCCCTTAAGTCTGTCAGGCTTGTCGACAGCATCGGGAGCATCCACGATAACGGGTTCGGAATAATATATTTCCATAACCTTGGTGGCAGCCGCACTGAAACGCTGGAACTCGTTCATTATATTTCCGAGCATTCTCATGGGGTTTGCAAGAGCCCATATAAGGCCGGAGAACGCAACATACTGACCCATTGTAAGCTCGCCTCTTATAAGGTATGAACCACCCACTACCATAAGTACCACGGGCATAAGGTTTGCACATGATTCTATGTAGGGATAAAACTTAAGCCATACCATCTGTGTCTTTTGATTGGTCTCGGAATAATCCTTATTGCTTTCGTCGAACTTTTTGATCTCGTAATCTTCTCTTGCGAAAGCCTTGACCACACGGTTGCCCGAAATATTCTCCTGAGCGCTTGTGTTCATTCCCGCAAGTTTTTCACGAAGGAGCGCGTGCATCGGGCCTACCTTTTTACGGAATACCCTTATGATGATCAGGATAAACGGAGCGATCGCCATAAGCCACAATGTCATCCTTACGTTCATGGAAAAGAAATACACGAGCGTAGCCGTCATAAGCGAAAAAGCTTCTATTATCATACGTACGACCCAGGCCACCATATGTCTTACGGCATCAAGGTCACCCGTCACTCTGGTCATGAGATCTCCGGTACGGTATTCGTTGTAGAATCTCATATCCTGATATTCGATCTTGTGGAAAAGAAAATTTCTGATCTTATACAGAACCGATTGAGAAACGTGTTCATAAGCCATGCAGTCGGCATAGACCACCAAGGCTCTTAAAACCGTTATTCCCACCATCATGCCGATCAGCATTAAAAAACGATCTCTGTTGTTGGCAAGATTGGCCGCCGCATTTTCTCCTGCGATAAATTCGTCGACAACCTTTTGAGAGAAAAACGGGATCGTAAGCTGGAAGGCATTGTATAGAACAGTGCCGAAAAGCGCCGCGATGAAAAGAAACCTTTTTCCTTTCATATTATCCCAAAGCCACTGGATCTTGGTCCTGGGAAATGTCTTTTTCTCCATATATCAAACTCCCTCCGACTGACGGTATCAGTCTACCGTCCTTTTATTCATACCCTCATATCATTTTAAATATATAACCCCCCGGATGTTACAAAATCCTACTTATAAATTGTATTTTTCTATTCATAAAAAAACCTTCCACTTTTTAATTGCGGAAGGTTTCAAAATTTATCATTTGTATTATTCAAAACAGGAAACATCAATTAATCTGTTCCTTACGGTATCGTAAGCGATCACATTGAGCCCGTTCTCCGTATAAACGCACGGAGTCAGGTTAAAATATACGTTTGAAGTTACATTGTCCGGATCGTAAGTAAGCTTGACCGCATCATATCTTGAAAGACCTATTATCCTGGTCTGCCCGGGCAGATTATCCATTATCTTGACCGCATTTCCGTTTTCGTACACCCATTTCCCGCCTATCCCGACAGTTGAGGGATCTATCCTGAAATATGCAAGATCTTCCAGCGCATTTTCAAAATCTCCGTCAAGCGAAAGGATTATCTTCATGCCGCCGCAATCCGAAAGGACCTTAAGATAATCGTCTGTTCCGTAAGCATCCATAAGCTTGTTTATATCAAGAATGTGGTAATAAAGTTCAAGATCCTTATCCCACTGGTAGTAATCCTCATCGCCCCTGTGGTCCGGAAGATCGAAATTTGCATCGATATATGCGCCCAGGCTTAAAGTGACCTTCTTGGCACCGTTCATGTTAAGATGATGCATATCTCCCATCATATCGAAGGCCGCATCAAATCCCAACGCCTTCGTCATGCCCGTAAAATCAATATATGTGATGCCTTTGCTCTCGACATATTCCTTTATGCCGTTCGATATTTCTTTTTCTCCTTCGAAGACCGTATAAGGCGATAAGAAAAATACGGGTCTGAAATTGTATTTTTTTGACAAAGCACATACATCATCGACAAACTTTTTGTTGCGGTCCGAAATTGTAGTAATCTCTTCTTTGTATGCGAATTCGGATATGAAACATCCTCCTTCTCCCATTCTCATCTCGGCACCGCGGCCGTAGGAATCGATACCGTATCTTATGTAATCGTCCCTTGTAAGCTCCCTGTACCTCGTGTGCACAATGGGCCAGCGCAAAAGATAATCGGATTTATTCTCAATATCACTTTCAAGGACAAGCCTTGCGGAATCCGCCGAACTTTTTAACGCGAGCATATTCCTTATGGTACTGCCTTCATCGTTCATCTCGTCGCTTATCATCGTATAAGTTTCTATAAATACAACCTTAGGCGACTGTCGTTTTAAAAACTCTTTAAGACAGGCACGGGTACTTTCCACACTCTGTGCGGAGATCGCCATGTCAAAAGAAGCGATCCCGTAGTTTTCCCAAAGCAACGCCGGATACACGGAATTGTAACAGTGACTCGACCCCAAAAATACCGCATCCACCAGATCTTTATCCGTATTGTAAAATTCCGCGGTCGCCGAATAGACCTCGGACTCTCCTCCGTTCGTATCTTTAAGAGCCAGCGGTTTATATGCAATTGAAATTACAAACGCCGTTATGATCGTAAAAGCGACGCATTTGATGATCTTGTCCATATACGTCCCTTTCTAAAACCTGAAATAGATAAATTGCGTTGAATCAAAGTTCATACCGTACTCACCGAATATGAGGCAGCTTACGATGATAATGATAAGCACCGCCCATCTGAACCAGAGATTCTGTTTGTACAGAAAATCCCCGATCGTCATGTTCTTTTTGTATTTAATGATATCAAAGACCAAAAGGACCAAAAGCGATATGAACAGGATCGTGGCTTCGGGTCTGGACAAACCGTAGTTAAATATCGAACCGTCCGTAAATACCCAGAAGTTTGGCCTTGTAAACATATCTTTAAAGAAAAGAGTCATATCATTAAAATCCGAAGCCCTGAAAGGTACCCAGGCAAGACTCGTAAGGATAAACGTTACCGCTATCCGTCCGAATCTGTAACTGAAAACGGAAGTGTCTGTTTTTAAAAGACCGTTCACTTTTTCTTTTACCGGCTTTAAGATATCACCCACGATCTGGAAAACTCCGTGAAGTCCTCCCCAGAATACGTATGTCCAGTCGGCTCCGTGCCAAAGACCGCTTACCAAGAAAGTCACGAGAATATTAAAGTACTTTCTGATCTTTGAGCAACGGCTTCCGCCGAGCGGGATGTAAAGATAATCCTTAAACCATGTACTTAACGAAATATGCCATCTGTGCCAGAAATCGGAAATGCTGTCCGCAAAATACGGAGCATTGAAGTTTTCGCAAAGATCGAAGCCCATGACATTGGCCGCGCCGATCGCGATAAGCGAATATCCTCCGAAATCACAGTAGATCTGTATCGAAAATGCCGCCGCAGCCGCCATTGTCTCCACAAGTCCCGCACTTTGAAGGCTTAAGTAAACTCCGTCCACAAATATGCTTATGCGGTCCGCAACGACAACCTTCATAAACATACCGTAGCACATAAGCGTAAAGCCTTTTACAAACTTTTCGTAATCAAACATTTTCTCTTTTGTGACTTTTTGGATCTGCAAAAGAAGGTTTGTGGAACGCTCGATGGGGCCGGCCACAAGCTGCGGGAAGAAAGATACGAACAATGCGTAATTAATGAAGTTCTTCTCGGCTTCGGTCTTCTTTCTGTATACGTCCACAGTGTAACCAAGCGCCTGGAAAGTATAAAAAGAAATACCGACAGGAAGAATGAAACTGAAAGGATTGGCAACACTTCCGCCGTTAAAGATACGCAAGGCGGCGTTAATGTTATCAAGCATGAAATTAAAATATTTAAAGAAGAAAAGAATGGAAAGATTTACAAAGAAGCTTCCGAAAACTATCCATTTTCTCAAAGATCCGTTCTCATTCCTTGAAAGAAGGATACCCGATAGATACGTGATCACGGTGGATATCAAAATGAGTATCGCATATTTGGGATTCCAGCTCATGTAGAAAAAGTAGCTGGCAAAAAGAAGCCATACCGGCTTAAGCTTTTTGGGTATGGCATAATAAAGTATGGTGACTATCGGAAAAAATATCAAAAACCGGAATGAATTGAATGCCATAGCCAGCTCCGTCAAAAGAAAAATTTACTTTAAATATTTTCTTCCAAACGGGCTGTAAAGTCAAGTTTACTTACCGGCAAAAGCTCAAAAACTAATCCCCTGTATATGCAGTCGTGGGAACCATTGTGTCTTCGATCGTGGTAGCGGACAGATCGGTACCCGGCCAGCAGTCATACTCGTCATGACCGTTTATCAAAACGATCCTTTCCACTCCGTTAACGTTATCTCCGTAGATAACAAATATTGCATCTTTATCAACCTTGGATCTCACAAATTTTTCTTCAAAACCGCTGCCTATAAGCTTCGAATCCGAAACTACGGTACCGTTCTTTATCATAACAGGGCCCGAACCCGTAAATTCCAATGTTTCGTATGCCAGGGATGCATTGATGCTTGTAGCCATCTCGCTTGCTGTCTGTGTGTCGGCAGATACTCTTGCTCTTTTTATGTTTCTTGTAAAAGCGGGAAGTATAACTCCGAAGATTATCACAATAATGGCAATGGTGGTTATAAGTTCCAAAACAGAAAATCCTTTGTTGTTCTTCATCCGATGCTCTCCTTAGCAATATTATTTTTCTTTTTTATACACAAAATATATCGTCAGAGATCTTTGCTTCATTAGAGACCCGGCATATAATATTCGGTTAACAATTTTCGTTTTTTTTCGTGAAAACCATCTAACGTAAAAAAGTCGCCGAAGCGACTTTTTTACGTTCTTTTGTAATTGGAGGTTTACTATGAAAAAGAGGTTTTATGAGCAAAAGTTTTTTGTTTGTTACACTATATATATCGTCGGATATTTGGGGTTCATTAGGGAATTTCGGATAATATTCCGTTAACATTTTGCAAAAAAAGATGAAGAATACACGAATTATGCTATAATACACGCAAAAAGGATTTATTATGTTCCGGTTCTTATTTATTCTTCAGATCGTCTCAACCTGCGTGATCCTTATCAGCCTTTTGAGACTTGTAAAAGTAAACAGTTTTGCGAGTACACGTTATCTTCTCCTTACGGGCGCGTGTATCGTTGCCTATTCTGCAGGCTACGCCTTCGAAATGGTTGCATCCGACAAAGGCGAAGCACTGTTTGCTTTGCGCTTTGAATATGCCGGCATAAGTTTCGTGGCGCTCTGCTTTCTTAAATTTGTCACCGAATATTGCGATACGCACTTTCTTCCCACCTGGGGCTCATGGGGCATACTGGGCTTTGAATTTCTTGTCGCCGCCACAATGATGGGCTGTCCCCGCACGGATCTTTACTATACTTCCATGGATTTCGTCTATACCGGTATCTTCCCGCATGTGGAAACCGGCAAAGGTATCTTATATTATCTGTTTTCCATACATCTGGCCGTTATCATGATCGCCTGTTCTTTTGTATTCTTATGGTATTACAAACGCAAAGCGAGAAAAAAGGAACAGATCCTTTACCGCCTGCTTTTTTTTGAATCTTTGATCCCCATAAGCGGTATCATCATCAATACATTCCAGATAGTCGACGGTTATGACGTTAATTCTCTCATGCTCGACATAATGTACACCGGTCTTATCTTCACCCTTACAAACGGAAGGCTCAACGACGTTGAAAGTATAGCAGTTTCAAATCTCTACAAAGATTTCGGAAGCGGCATCATAATCACCAACACAGACGGCGATTATGTTGATGCAAACCGCATGGCTATAAGGATATTCCCCGAACTTAACAATTTAAAATCGGGCGAATGTATAGGATCGATAGACGAAAAACTCTATACGACGGAAGGGGACTATTATTTCGATCGTGACGGCATATATTATTCGAGTTATGCCAACAGGCTGTACGATAACAACAAACATGTCGGTTTTATTATCTCGATAACCGATATTACCGATATGCGCAATCAGATCAATGAAATGCAGCGTCTTAAAGAAGCGGCGGACTCCGCCAATATCGCAAAAAGCTCCTTTTTGGCCAATATGAGCCATGAGATCCGTACTCCTTTAAATGCGATAATCGGCATGGCAACCCTTGCAAAGAGTGAAAAGAACAGGGATATAGTCAATGACTATATTGATCAGATAGGATTGGCCGGAAATCTTCTTCTTGATACCGTAAGCGATGTACTTGATATTTCCAAGGCAGAATCCGGCAAACTTACGCTTAATCCGGCATCATACAGCATTGCGGATCTATTAAATGCCGTTATCAATATCACCAATATGCGAATTTGCAGAAAGCCGATCGAATTATATGCGGACATCGATCCCAATATTCCCAAAACCCTTTACGGCGATGACTTAAGACTTAAGCAGATATTAATGAACTTCTTAAGCAATGCCGAGAAATACACAAATTCGGGACATATCATAATCAAAGCGGATTTTGAGAAAAAACACGGAGATATCAGGCTGTCGTTCAGTATAGAAGACACAGGGCGCGGAATTGCGGAAGAAAACCTTGATAAACTCTTTAAACCGTTCAGCCAGATCGATGCAGAAAAGAACAGGCAGATCGAAAGTACGGGCTTAGGTCTTTCAATCGCCGCAAGGATAATCGAATTAAACAACGGAACATATTCCGTTAAAAGCAAATACGGCGAAGGTTCAACCTTCTCGTTTACCGTATTACAAAAGATCATCGATGAAACGCCGTTTGCACAGGGTCATGAACGTAAAAAAGAAAGGGTTATGCCTTCAGCTCCGTTTGTATTATATGAAGAAAAAAAGCCCGAACCCGTTAACACCAGATCCGATATCTCAACACCCTCCTATCCTCATGCAAGCATTCTTGTAGTGGACGATAACAAGGTCAATTTAAAAGTTTTGTGTGCATTCTTAAGCCGTTACGATATAATCGCAGAAAGCTGTTTAAGCGGTAAGGAGGCGATCGAAGCCACGCTCAAACGTAAATTTGACCTTATCTTCATGGACCATATGATGCCCGAAATGGACGGCATCGAGACCACAATAGCCATAAGGACAAACCCTTTGAACCTAAACAACGAAACACCGATCGTAGCCTGTACCGCCAATGTCCTCAAGGGTATCGACAAAGATTTTATAGACGCGGGTATGAACGAATTCGTACCGAAGCCTATCAAATTCGAGGTCTTAAGCGGAATCTTAAAGTCATACCTGGCCTGACGGGTTAACAGTATAAGCATAAAAAAAGCCCCATATCACACAATATGGGGCTTTTAATTTGCTTCTGCCTTACTCTTTATTTCATCTTCTGCTTTGCTTCTTCCAGAACGCTTATGAGCTTATCGCACCATGCATCAAACTCGGGGTCCTCGATCTGACATTCTTTATGTGAAAGAACATAGTCAAGAGTTTTTCTGACGCCGATGTCAAACGTGATGTTCATGTTAAGACCCGGTACCGCTTTTTTAAGTTTTCTGTTGTCAAAAGCAACCGATACGGCCTTATCGCCCAAAAGTGAGCCGGTAAAATCATAATCGGATACAGCAGCAAGATATGCACTCGATACATAATAAGGTTTAAATTCCACACCCAGAGCATCTGCTATGGATTTATATATCTGATTCCATGTAAGGGTCTCGTCATTGGTGATCTGGAAAGCTTCGCCGATGGCATGCTTATTTCCCATAAGGCCTATAAAGCCCTTTGCAAAGTCTTCGTTAAATGTCATATGCCAAAGCGATGTTCCGTCGCCATGGATGATAACGGGTTTTCCCTCAAGCATACGCTTAATGACCTGATAGCTTCCTTTATTTCCGTGCACACCCATAGGAACATTTCTCTTATCGTAAGTATGGCTCGGTCTTATTATCGTGATCGGGAAACCTTCTTCGCTGTAAAGCTTCATAAGATAGTTTTCGCATTTGATCTTGTTGCGTGAATATTCCCAATAAGGGTTCGATAATGAAGTACCCTCGGTGATCACGTAATTATAACTGGGCTTATGATAAGCCGATGCCGAACTTATATACATAAACTGATCGGTCTTTCCTTTAAAAAGCCTGTAATCTCTTTCAAGCTGCTCGGGCACAAAGCCTATAAAATCACAGATACAGTCAAAATGAATGCCGTCGATAAGCGAAAGTACCTTTGCCTCATCATTGATATCGCAATTTAAAAGTTTAATGTTTGAGGGGATCTCGGATGATCTGTTTCCCCTGTTTATAAGATATAACTCCCAGTTTTCATTCTTCGAAAGTGCTTCGGTGATCGCCATGCTGATGGTACCCGTGCCGCCGATAAACAATGCCTTCATTCTGAACCTCCTATTATTTGTGAGCGACGTAAGTCGCTTGCCTGCTTGCCGCCGTGCGAAGCACTTTATATCGGCGGCAATCAATTTTTGTGAGCCGCCTTGGCGGCTTGCCTACTTGCCGCCGTGCGAAGCACTTTATATCGGCGGCAATCAATTATTTGTGAGCGACGCAAGTCGCTTGCCTGCTAAGTTTAGTAAATCATATACACCGTTTAAATAGTAGAAAATATAAACTCAAAAATGGTAAAAAAAACCGCAGTACATAAAGTACTGCGGCAAATCGTTTTTTAGCCGTGAAGTCCGTTTGACTGGCGGATCATATCCTCTACGACTATATCGTAGATCTCGCCGATCGAATTGCAATATTCAAGTACCTTCCAGGGCTCATTGGTGTGAAAATGAATCTTGATAAGATCCTCATCTCCCGCTGCGATCAGACTGTTCCCTTCGAAATGCTCGGTTATATAATCGGCAATTTCATCTTCATCAAGATCTTTGTCACGTCTGTCGATCAGCATCTGTGTGTCGTAACGGTATGCAAACTGATCGTCTTCAGCGTCGATTGATACAAAATCACTCATCTTTTTTCTCCTTATTGCGAATATATTTCTCTGTCCTTTGCCCTACATGACGCCCAAAGAAGTAAGAGTGCCATGATAAGTATGATCTCGGCAATCGGAACAACGAGTTCATTATAACGGTTCATTGAATTATATGCAAACGTAAAAACATGCGTCGGAAAGTACTTTCCAAAGTCAAAAAGCGAAAAAACATCCGGCACGATCAGGATCGTTATCATATGCAAAAAAGCCGGAAGCACAGCCGACTTAAAAATATGCGAAAGAAGCACGGAGTCAGCCGCAACGGCAAAAAATCCCACCGACAGAGCCAAAGCGTTGATAAGAGCATTTATAAAAGAAAGATTTCTTTCAAGATACAAAAGTCCGATAAGATAATAGAGCACATATGATACAAATACCGAAACCGAACCGAAAATACCGTATACGACCGCTTTTGAAAAGACAATGTCTTTCTTTTTAAAGCCCGCATTGACGGGAATGATCCACTTACCGGCCTTAACCTCATTCGGGAGCGCCATCGATGCCAAAACCGTCAATACTATCGTATAAAACATCCCCATATCCGCAGACCATAATCCCATGCATTCGGAAAGGTCATCCGGCAAAAGCCCCGTCATTACGCTGTCTATGTTTCCCAGATTCTTAAGCAGATCCGGCGCTGCATTGTTGATAAACGAAAGGATCTTCGGGAAAAGAAGCGTTGAAAAAAGCACCATGAGCGACATCACGATCTCACAGACAACCAGTATAAGAAGCTTCTTTGTACGCTTTAATTCTTTTATGTCCTTGCGGATCAATGCTTTTTTATCTTTCAAAGACACACCTCCTTAAAAAGTGCGTCCAAAGTCGCAGTCTCTTTATAAAGTGAATTTACGGGATTTTGTATGTCGGAAAGACATGAAAACATCTTCCTAAGCTTATCCGGATCATCTGCACCGACCCTTACAACTTTGTCGGTTATCATCTCTGTGTTAAGTCCCTCACGATCGAAGAGTTCTTTTTCCGTAAACGGATCCGTAAAACTTACGATCATATTATGTCCCGATCCGCTGATCTCACTTAACGATACTTCCTTTTTAATGATACCTTCGCTTAAAAAGCCCACCCTGTCGCAGATCTTTTCCATATCCGCAAGTATGTGGGTCGAAAGGATGACAGACTTTCCGGAAGCCTTAAGTGCGCTCAAAAGCTTCATGACTTCCATCCTTCCCTGAGGATCCAAAGCAGATGTGGGTTCATCCAAAAGTATCATATCGGGATCGTCGGTCAGTGCCGCGGCAATACCGATACGCTGCTTCATGCCGCGTGACATTTTTGATATCTTTACGTTTCCCGAAATATCCACAAGTTTAAGAAGTTCGTTCCTTCGTTGCGGATCACCGTCTCTTAACAGAAAATCAAGATATTCCGCCGCGGTAAGATATTCAAAGAGCCCCGGATTATCCGGAAGATAGCCTGTTTTTATATCATCGGGCGAATACCTTACCTCTCCCGAATCCTTCTTTAAAAGGCCCGAAAGTATATTAAGCAAAGTGGTCTTACCCGCTCCGTTTTTACCGATAAGGCCATAGATCTCACCCGGCTTTAAGATAAGTGAAACCCCTTTAAGTACGCTTAGATTATCATAAGATTTATAAATATCTTTTACTTCAAGCATGATGCCCTCTGTCAGTTACCCTCATCGATCGGATATTTCATACTGTTTGTGACGATAAGCTCGACCTGTCCGGTAAAAAGCTTTCTGATCCTGTCAAGCCAGTTCATAAGGTCCTGCTTGTCACCGTTGTAATTGCCGTTTTCTATCCAGCCGATCATGACTCCGATTATTGCTTCGCTGTAAAACTCGCATATGATCTCTCTGTCCTGACGGCTTATCTGTGCGGTACGTTCATAATTGTCGATATTATATGAGATAAGTTCTTTCATCTTGGCGCCGACATAATCCGAAAAACGCTCTCTGCCTATGCCTTTGTACAGATTGTGCCATACCTTCTTGTAAGAAGCACAGTAATCGATAAGGTCGAACAGCCTCTCATCGAGATCCAATTCGGAGTTTTCATAAAACTCCGTCAATTTATCCTGCATGATCGCATTTAAAACATCATATACATCATGGTAATGATAGTAAAATGTATTTCTTGTGATAGAACACGCCGAGACGATCTCCTTGACCGTTATCTTGTTTACAGGCTTCTTTGAAGCAAGTTCCAGAGTCTTCTCGGCTATAAGTTTTTCCGTAATACCCGGCATGATCCCTAACCTTTCAAAAAACAGGCCGTGCGGCAGAGCCGCACGGCAATTACTGCGTCCATATCATTATAGCCCAAACCGAAATCTGAGGCAAACGGATCACACATTTATATATGCTCCGGCCTGAACACGCCACATCTTGGCATACTTTCCGTCTCTGTCCAAAAGCTCCGCGTGCGTACCTTCTTCCGCCACCCGGCCGTTTTCAAGCATTACTATCCTGTCGGCAAGCCTTGTTGTGGACAGTCTGTGAGATATAAAGATAACCGTCTTATCCTTTGTGGCCGTGAGCATTGCATGATTCAACTGATATTCGGCTATGGGATCCAAAGCGCTTGAAGGCTCGTCAAGTATCATAAGATCCGCCTGCCCGTAAAACACTCTCGCACATGCAAGTTTCTGGCTCTCACCTCCCGAAAGATTTATGCCGTCTTTTTCAAATTCGGTCGTAAGATTTGTATCAAGGCCCTTTTCAAAAGAATCAAGTCTTTTCTTAAGCCCGCTTTCCGTAAGTGCATTTATGACATTTTCGTCATCAACTTCCTTATCATCCATTACCACATTGTCTCTTACGGTGCCGGCAAAGATCTGGAAATCCTGGAAAACGGTCCCGATCGTTTTTCTGTATTTTGTAAGCTCGTATTCTTTTATATCCGTACCGTCCATTAAGATACTGCCTTCGGAAAAATCGTAAAGTCTCATCAAAAGCTTCACAAGCGTTGTTTTACCCGCTCCGTTATAACCTACAAGCGCGATCTTTTCGCCCGGACGGATCTTTAAGTTGATATCCTTTAAAAGCAGATCGTCGCTCGTGGGATACTTAAAGCCCGCATTTACAACTTCTATCTCTTTCGGTCCTTCTTTAGGCTCTTTTCCGATGCCCGCCTTTATCTTCGGTTCGTAATCTATAAAATCTCTTATCTTTTGTACATAAAGGCTTGTCTCGCTCGCAAACGGATATATATCCGTAAAAATGCGAAGTCCACGCTTTAACCGTCCGAAAGAATTGTAAAGTATAGCGACCGAGCTGAGACTTAATGCCTTAAATGCGGCGGCTTTTATGACAAGATATCCTATATAGAAAACATCGCTGAACAGGTTGTTTGAAACATGCTGAGCCATAAAGCGCGCAAAGAACCTTTTTTTTGCGTATTTCTTTTCTGTTTTATAAACATTGTCGTTTGCTTCTTTAAACCTGTCCATCAGAATATCCGCAACGCTCGGATTAAGTCTTATTTCTTTGGCATAATCGTTTAGATAGAATACTCTGTTCACATAGTTTCTCTTTCTTTCGTCGGGATTTCTCTCTATACGGAGAAGATACGAAAGCTTATTGAATATCTGATTAAACACAAAAGCAAGAACAAAAGAAACCACCGCAAATATTATCGAGAACTTATCCTTCATAAGGAAATAGATACCCGTCGATACAAATACGGTTATGCCCGAAACGGTATTCTGCACAAAAGAGACCATTCTCTCGATCTGTTTGTCTATCTCTGAAAGCGCAAGCACCTGGTTGTTGTAAAACTCGGGATCGTCATAGCATTCAAGGTCGATATCCTTAACCTTTTCATACAAAAGCATCCTTACCCGCTCCCGCACGATCGGTCTTCTCGTCTCGCCCACATAGTCGCTTGCTATAACGGTAAATACCATACCAAGACTTATAAGCCCCGCCATCATAAGGATCACAAAGGCCACGCGCTTAAACGGATAGTGAAACTCCGCAGCCTCAAGAACATAACCGATCAGGACCGTATGCTCAAAGAATATCGAAACCTGGTTTCTCATGGCATCGAGTCCGTAGAATATAAGATATGAAGGGGCCGCCTTGAGCATGAGCTTCATCATAAACCAGTTGTTGGACACGACCGTTTTAAAAGACTGTTTTGTCTTCGCTTTATCCTGCTTGTTCATACGATCACCTCCCCTTCTTCCTCGAGCGAGAGATAATTCATGGCCTGACGGCGATACATCTTTGCATACTGCCCGCCAAGTTTCATAAGCTCTTCGTGAGTGCCCTCTTCTATAAGGCGTCCTTTTTCAAGCATAAAGACCTTATCACAGCTTTTTACCGAAGAAAGCCTGTGAGAAATAAAGAGCATCGTATGGTCTTTGCCCTCTTTCATGATATTTTTGAAAAGTTCGTATTCTGCTATCGGATCGAGTGCACTCGAGGGTTCGTCAAATATCTTGACCGGCGATTCCTTAAGGAAAGTTCTCGCAACGGCAAGTTTCTGACTCTCGCCTCCCGACAATACCGCACCGTCCTCATCAAACTCTTTGGTCATCATGGTATTTATACCGTCTTTAAGCGTTTCGACCTTATCGTACACACCCGCACGCTTTAAAGCTCTTATGACGGCTTCATCCTCATTGTCCGTATGTCTTCCCATGAGGATATTTTCTTTTATCGTCATGCCGAATATCTTAAAATCCTGAAAGGTCGTCGCAAAGATCTCTCTGTAGGCATGAAGATTATAGGTCTTTATATCATTACCGTTATATAAGATCATACCTTCGTCGGGGTCGTAAAGCCTGAGCATAAGCTTTATTATCGTTGTCTTGCCTGCTCCGTTATGGCCCACCAAAGCCGCGATCTCGCCCTTATTTATCTTAAAAGAAAGGTCTTTGATCGTCTTTTCGTCTTTATATGAAAAAGAAACATTCCTAAACTCGATACTTTCAAATTCACCCGCCGGCATATCGCCGTCAAGATCCTCGGGTATCTCCTCCTTATATTCAAGGAAACCCCTGAGATTATTGATAAATATACCGTTTTTGTTAAGTGCCATTATCGAATCGAAAAGGCCTATAAGTATCCATGTCGAAGCAACCATAAGACTTGACATTATGGTAAGCTGCGCAAGCGATATCGAACCCTTTACGCCGGCCCTGTATGATGCATATAAAAGAACACCTTCAAATATGGCGGTAAACGTAAATGTGATACGCCAGAAATTAAGATGCATGTTTACAAAAGAATATTTTTTCGCAACTTTGACATTACTCTTTGTGGCATCCCCAAACTGCCTTTTCATGATAGAAAAGATATTGGAAAGCCTGATCTCCTTAGCGCCGTCGGGAAGGTACATCATACGGCTTACATAGTTTATGACCTTCTCATTGGGAGCCTGTTCCTTATAACGTTTAAATTCCGCTTTGTTCTTAAGGTTAGCAAACACGAAATTTCCGATAAGCGGACAGATTATAAAGAGGACCGAAAGCTTATCAATATCGAACATAAGCTTAAATACATAAGCCGTAGCCGCCGCACCGACGATAACGCCCCAGAAATTCTTTATGATATCGGCAACCTTTATATCGGCTCCGTCGATAGCCATGGTATAGCGGTTATAAAAATCGGGATCCTCGTAACATTTAAGGTCTACATTTGCGGCCTTTCTGTAGAGTTTTGAATAAATACCGCCGTAGAGTTTCGTTTTTTCAAGCGGAAAAACAACATTTTCGCAGTATTGATAGTATGCGTTCGAGATAAAAAAGAACAGACCGCTCAACCCGATGAAGATAAGGATGGTCTTTACATCCTCTCCCGCATCGAGTCCGCCTATTACTCTTTTCATAAAGATTCCGTCAAAAAAGACCCACTCAAAATAGCCTGTAAGCATGGAAAAAAACGAATTGATCACGATGGATCTGCTTATAGACCCGCCAAGCCTGACGGCGAAGATATTGTTCCCGGCAACCTGTTTAAACGACAGCTTGTCTTTTTTGGGCGAAGCCTCACCCGTACTATCTTTTCCCATAACATATACCTCAAAATTTTGCTTTACGGAAATTCCGAAGGGATTGCCGATAAAGGTAAAAAAAGACCGCAGTGAAAGACACTGCGGCCTTTAAAAAAATAAGTGTTTATTCAAACGGATACTTAATGCCCCACATTGCTCTCAATTCATCCATCTGTTTCATGATCCTTATAGTTTCCTTATGAGGCATTTCGTTGCATTCTATTTTACCCTCACTTAATGCCTTTTGGCAAGCGATAACTTCATATTCATAACCGTTTATCTGAGAAGGAACCAATGCTTCTTTTATAAGATTGTGATCCGGATCGAAAACTTCGATCTTTTCGGGATTATTTATGTTGGTAACCGTAATATATCCTTTGGAGCCGCAGATCATACCGAGTCTTCCGCTCGGAGAAAGAAAACTTGCCGTAAGATTTGCAAGAATGTTTCCTTCGTATTCGATACATATGTTGTCTGAGGAATCGACACCCGTGTCAAAATATGTGCAGGTCCCGCTTAACTTCTTTACCTTATCGCCCAAAAACATCGAAGCAAAATTGATCGAATATACACCGAGATCTAAAAGCGCTCCGCCCGCAAGTTCGGGATCGTAAGTACGTCTTATATGTGATATCGGATAAGAAAGATCGGCAAACACATTGGCTACTTCACCGATGATACCCGAACTTATGAGATCATCGATAAGCTTACGGCTGGGCATATATCTCGTCCAGATCGCTTCGGTCATAAGGAGGTTTTTCTTTTCGGCGGTCTCTAATATCTCTTCAGCCTGCTTTGCATTCGCCGTGAATGATTTTTCGATAAGTGTGTTTTTACCGTGATCAAGACATAACTTTGCGTGTGCATAGTGATGTGAATGAGGAGTCGCGATATACACAAGATCGACCTTATCGTCTTTCAGCATATCCTCATATGAACCGTATGCGACTTTAACACCCCACTTATCGGCAAATGCTTTTGACTTTGCCATATCACGGGATGCAACGGCATAGAGCTCAACACTGTCATCAAGCCCGTTAATGGCCGTTGCCATACTTGTGGCAATATTTCCCGCTCCTAAAATACCAACTTTCATATACGTCCCCCTCTGATATTTCTGCAACATTAACGGTCTTAACTATGACTGTCTTTATGTTTAGTCTCTTACATCGTTTGCATCGGATGCAACGGCCCTTACTTCATCCAAGGCGCTTACAAATGCTTCCACCACTGCGGGATCGAAAGACCTTCCGGCATCTTCTTTTATCATATCGACAGCTTTTTCAAAAGGAAAGGCATCTTTATATACCCTCTTCGATACAAGAGCATCAAATACATCGGCAACTGCCATAACTCTTGCCGATAACGGGATCTTCTCTCCGGATATTCCGTCGGGATATCCTTTTCCGTTCCATTTCTCATGATGGTAGTGCGCCAGTTCTTTTGCTTCATGAAGGTAACCGGAATCGGGAACCTGATCGATAACGCGGCTTATTACCTCATTACCGGCGGTAGTATGCTGCTTCATCTTTTCATATTCTTCATCCGTAAGCTTACCCGGCTTACAAAGGATATTGTCGGGTACACGTATCTTTCCTATATCGTGAAGCGGCGCGGATTTTACAACATTTTCAATGTATCTGTCGGAAAGAAGATCTTCGTGCATACCCATTTCACGCATCTTCTTTAATATGATCTCCACATATGAAGCCGTCTTCTTGATATGCTGTCCGGTGTTCTTGTCACGGTTTTCTACCATATCCGCCAAAACCATGATAAGTGCATTCTGCATTTCGGAGATCGTCCTTGTCTTTCTGTCAAGTTCCTCGACATGCTCCATCGTATCTTCGGTCATCTTAAGGAAAGCATAATACAGATTTTCGACCTCATCGCCGGTATTGATTTCAAGCTTTCTGATCTTCTCAACGTTGTCGGAAAGGTCTGCATCCGTATCATATAAAAATGCGGCAATCCTTAAAGTGATCGAATCAATGGGATATACGATACAGTAATCCACAAACCATACCACAACGGCAACGATAAGTATTACAAAGCCAAGGAACAAAAATACCATCTGGGTAAAGAAACTCATCTGGCTTTTCGCTAAGATGGACATCGCAATATCCGTTCCGACATAAGCCACACATTCGCCTTCTGCGTTCTTTAAAGGTGTATATGCCGAAAGCAGCCACCCGTAAGTGTCGTTTGTGACTATAGGATCTATCTCCTCGCCCGCAAACAGTTTCGGAAGATATTTTTTAAACGAATCGTCAAATACTATAAGAGAACCCGGTTGGGCTCCCTCAAGTTCGGGAGTATCAAGATCGAATACGACCCTGCAGCCTATCGGCTCGATCCTGTATACGTACAGATACTGGATTTCCCTTGAAGACTCTCTTATCATTTCAAGTCTTTCTTCGGTTTCTTTGTATCCGTCCGCAAAATCGCCGAGTTTAATGTATTCGTCTATCTGCTCGGGATCTATATATTCCTTTGCAAGATTGGCAACCGAAAGAGCATTCTTTGCATACTCATCTATGATCGAATTACGATACAGGACAAAACTGATCGTCGTTGCGGCCGTGGCAAGTATGACAAGCGCAATGGAAAGAATAAGTATGATCTTCGATCTTAGGAATATAGATCTGCACTTGATCTTTTTAACTTTTTGAATATCTTCGTCAGACAGCGGTGTCTGGCGCCAACCGTAAAAATACATCCGGGCTTTTAAACTCTCCGGCAAAAGCTTAAGGATCAGAAGCACAAGAATGACCGTGATGGTCTTATCGAGACAATCATATGCAAGATCCACAAAAAATCCCGATGTCTCAAAGCCCGTCAAAAGCCACGGAAGTATGCCGCCAAGGCCTCCGCCTATCAAAGTCAGGACAATGATAAACAAAACTGTGGTGTACACCTTCTTAAGCCAGCCTTTTTCATACATTAATGTTGCGGCCGCAGCTATAAGAACATTTAAAACTCCGTAATAGACTGAAGAAAAATCGGTGATGCCCCGACAGATATTGGTTACAAATCCTACAAAGATGCCCGGCAGATATCCTCCGACGACCGCAGCCAAGACAGTCCCGACCGTGTCCATCCAGATCGGAACATTGATCAATCCCACCAGAAAAGATAAGATAAGATTTAAAGATATACAAGCTATGCACAATAAAATGACAGAAAAATAATTATTTTTGTCTTTATGCAGATAATCGATAAATTTTTCCATAATTTCCCCCCAAAAATGAGAAAACTTATCCCATGACCATCTGTTTTCCATTCTCAATTCCCGTCTGTAATTATATCATATCGGCGATAATTTACAAACAATTTGTACAATGCTTTATCAACTTTTTTTAATGGAAAATGTGCTCTCTTCATGGTTCAAAAGCTTTATGAAATTGCTTTTGTGTCTGACTATTACCAATAGTGCGGACAATAGACACAATAACCATACCGAGAATGATTTTGGACCCAGAATAAAAAGAACTATCGGGCATGTTAAAGAAGCCGTGCATGAGGCAACCGACATGTATCTGAAAAGATATAAAACCATAAAGAATACTGCCATTGCTATAAGTGCCATACGCCAGTCCACGAACCACGTCGTGGCAAAGCCCGCCATAAAAGCCTTGCCGCCTTTAAAATCGTACCAGACCGGAAAACAATGCCCCAGCATGCACAAAAGACCCGAAAAAGCCGCTCCGAAATGCCAAAGATCAAAAGAATCCTTCATATACAAAGCCGAAAGCCCGACACAAAGCGCCGTCTTTCCCACATCAAAAAGAAGTACGGACCATGATACGATGCCGTTTCCGTACACCCTTTTATAATTGGTAAAGCCGGGATTACCGCTTCCTTTCGTCCTTATATCCTCATGATGAAAAAGCTTTGATGCGATGATCGCACCGTTAAGTCCGGCAAACAGATATGATATGATCGCGATAACTGCCAGTGAAACCCAAAACCTCAATTCCATTTTCTTTTACTCCAAAACAAGATAAAAATCATAAATATCCTGACCGCCCACAGTCTCAACGGTCTCAACAAGCGGCCACTTTGATTTTATATATTCCGAGATCTCCCTACTTTCCTTTTCGTCTCCGTCTTTTCCTTTAATGATTATGACCAAAGACTTTTCATCCATCGATGAAAGATCAAGCGCTTTCTTTGCCGCATCGGCCGCGGTATCGGCATCCGAAAGTATCTCCTTACCGAGGATTCCGATATGATCGCCTTTTTTGATGGAAAGACTTTCTGTATGCGCATCTCTTATGCTCTTTGAGATCTCGATCGTGTCAACACCCGTCATTGCATCGTTCATCTCGTGTTCGATCTTGTCGTTATCGTTACTTTCAAAAGAAAGCATCGAAAGTACCGCATAACCGTCTCCGATCGTTTTTGTGGGTATGACTCTCACATCCGATGCGGTATATATCTTTGCGGCCTGTGAAGCGGCCATAAATATATTTCCGTTATTAGGAAGCACAAATATATTTTCTGCATTGACCTTTTGGAAACTTTCGATAAAATCCGCGGCTGAAGGATTCATTGTCTGTCCTCCCTCGATCACATATGCGCCGAGTTCTTCGTAAGCAGCCTTGATCCCTTCCCCGTTTGCAACGGTCACGATACCGTATTTCTTTTTAGGCTTTGACTTAATATCGGATCCTGCGGCCGATTCGGGCCTGAATGTTGCTGCCTCGTTGTGCTGAAGCATCATATTCTCTATCTTGACGGTCAAAAACTCGCCGAACTTCTGACAATGTGCCAAAACCTTATCCGGAGTCATGGTATGAACATGAAGTTTGACAATACTGTCATTTTTAAAGCACACCATGGAATTCCCGCCGATCGAAGCAAGATAATCGGTGATCTTACTTATGTCAAAATTCTCTACATCAACCTTTTGATCCTGAAGCCTTATCAAAAGTTCGGTACAATAGCCGAACTTCAATGTCATATCGGACGTAAACATATCGGTATTTACTTTCGTTGAAACCGAATGATCTCCGCTTACAGGGCTTATATGTATATCTTCTTTTGTATTATCGGAAAGAGCCCTGTACATGCCTTCCATTATGTAGATAAGGCCTCTTGCACCCGAATCGACCACACCCGCTTCTTTTAAAACTTTTAAAAGATCGGGCGTACGCTCGAGCGATCTGTATGCCTCATCAAGAAAATTTGCAAAGAACTCTTCTATGTTGTCGCACTTTTTGCTGCACGCATAATTCGTGGCATCCCTGGCAACGGTTAAAATAGTGCCTTCCGTAGGAGTCACAACAGATGAATAAGCTCTTTTGACTCCCGATCTGCAGGCATCTTTCATGTTGTCGACTCCCGCCTTGTCAAGACCGTTAAGTCCTTCGGCGATCCCGGCAAAAAACTGCGATAAGATCACGCCGGAATTACCCCTTGCGGAAAGCAACATCGCATTTGCCATGTCCTGTGACGCAACGCCTATACCGTTTTCGATCGAACAGTTTGAATTGGCTCCGCCCGATATCGTCATGGTCATATTTGTACCCGTGTCGCCGTCGGGAATGGGAAAAACGTTTAAGTCGTTGACTTCGTCGGCGTGTTTGGAGAGTTCATTTGCACCCGAACAGATCATCCTGTAATAAGCTTCTGCATTTAAGGTCAATGTATCCATCAGTCTGCCTCCGATATCCTGTATGTTACTTCCTTTCCGAACCCCCATATTCCTACGGCATCGGGGCCGATCGAAGCGCCGATGATGGGTCCGATATACGATATAACGATTTCTTTGGGATTTATCTTATCCACTATAAGTTTCTTTAAGACATCAAGCTCCGCATCCGTAATATCGGCATGAGCCACATATACAGTGGCTTCCGAAGGGTTATCGATGACTTCGTTAAGGGAGTCTGCCAACGCCGTAAAAGAAGCCGCTCTTCCCTTAACCTTTTTTATGGGCGTCTGTTCTCCGTCCGCATCTGCTATCAAAATGGGTTTGACGCCCATAAGATTCCCGAAAAATGCAGCCGAACCCTTTACTCTTCCCGCTTTTCTGAGCCATTCAAGAGTATTGACCGTAACAAATTGATTAACATTGTTTCTCTTGACAAGAACTTTGTTGACGATCGTGTCATAATCATCCCCTGCCTGTAAGCATTCCGCCGCATATATCGCAAGCATACCCTCGCCGAAGCATGCTCTCTTTGCATCAATACATTCGATCCTTGCACCGGGGAAGTTTTTAAGAAGATTGTTTGCCACAATGCGTCCCGTATTTACCGAGCCCGACTGTTTAAGTGAGCATCCTATATATATAATGTCAAAACCTTCTTCAAGATATTTTGTGAATATCCTCATAAATTCGGGAGCCGGAACCTGAGTGGTCGTGATCCTGTTGCCTCCGCGCATTATGTCATACAATTCCTTGGGCGAATAATGTTCCCATGTAAGAGAAGCCTCAGTCTCGACGCCGTCACGGACAGTGTTCATCCTTGCATAATCGATATTATATCTTTCCAATAACTCTCCGTTTAAATCGGAGCAGGAATCGGTAAGTATCTTTATATTGCGCATAAAATATCCTCCATCTTGTTCGATAGTTTGAATTATAAACAATCCCCGCTTTTTCCTCTTTAGACATTCTTTGACAAGTGTCATCTTTTTGGGCATGAACACAAAATTGTACTAAAAAAAGACGCAATATATAGCCTTTTATCGGATATATATTGCGTCAGTTTTTTTACTTATCGGGATCAATACAAAAGATCAATACCAGGGATCGAGCACCAGTGATCCGTCATAACCGCTTATCGTAACACAGTATGCATGAGGGTTCCCGAACGTGTCTGTAAAGGTGTAGTAAAGAGCACTCATATCTCCCGGGAACGAAGCGAGAACCTTTACGGCTTTTCCGTAGGGGAGGTCACCGATCTTTTTAATGGGATTTAATGTGAAATCCTGTTCTCCGCCGCGATCTTCACCCCATTCGATCTCGCACAGTGCAAGATCGTAAACATCGTCATAAGCTTCAAGCACTATTGAAAGAGGATAACCATCGGTGCTTATATCATATTCTTTGAGGTTTAAGGTGTCATAAGGGCATTCCTCTGCGTACATTGCATATACCAGACATCCGCCCATTGAACCGCATGTGCCCTGCATGGACTGAATGGGGTAAAGCTCAAGATCAACGATCTTGTCCTGATAGGATTTCTGAAGATCCCAGAACTGATCCTCTGTCATATCCTGTTTTTCTGAAGCCGCTGCGTCCCATATACCGGACGTATTATGATAATACTCAACCTTTCCGGATACGCCGTTATATGTTGAAAAATAGAAATCATTCCATACGACCTCTGTGCCGTCCAAACTGAGTTTATAAGTTCCGAAACAGCTTTCGGTCGAACCCGAAGAACCTTCGTTGTAAAATTCACCGGTATTTAACAGATACTGACGGTTTCTGCCCCATCCTTCAACAGCAAGACGGTATTCTTCTTCGCCGGTCATTGTATAGATGGTTTTGATCTCGGTGTGAACACTCCATTCTTCGTCTAACGGAAACGATGCAATGATAAGCTCGGGAGTACCGTCGCCCGAATAATCGTGACAATTGAATCCGGCAAGTTTCGTGGCGGGTTTACCCAAATATTCAACATCATACCTGAAATCCGCTAGCCAGTAATAACCGAGCTCTCCGGATGCTTCTCCAAAATCATCAAGGGGAAGCTGCAGAGTGTAAAAATACTGTGAAAGAAGATAGTTGTAAGCGCTGAAATCCCCATCCGATGCACCGTCAGCTCCTTCGGGACGATCGGTCGTAACAGCCGATACATCATCGGGCTCACCTTCGGATACATCTTCGGGTTTGAGATCGTTTAAATCATCCGATCCGGGATGTTCAAAATCCCGTAATACCTTAAGTCCTTTGACATCGGGGACCGTCTCGGTGTTGTTTACTTTATATGTAAGCATCCCGTCAAAGTCGGTCGCTAAGGTACGGCTAGCGTCGGGACCTTCACATGATCTGAAGAGGATATATGAATCATCGGTCCCTTCAAGGTCCATTACATAATGATACGGGTAGTCGTCTTCGGGAACGACATATACAGTCAGATTTGAACTTTCGGCGATCGGCTCCATTTCAAGATGCTGCTTTAGATCGTCTCCGTACAATATCCATACATAGAACTGTGTGATACCGTTAAAATACATTCTGATACCATTGGAGCTGCTCATATCAAACTTGGGACATCTAGCAAGAGCCATTGACCCCTGGGCAGTGACCGTGGTAGTCGTCTTATCTTCGTTTTTGTGTTTCATATTAAGATCGCCGCATCCTGCTAACAGCGTGATCATCAATATGACCATCAGTAAAAGAAAATGTCTTTTTTTCATTAAATTATTCCCCTTTGTATGTTTTATATCGTTATTATACTCCGAAATAAGCGATCTGTGATCATCGTTCCCTTCATGGTTCATTATCATATATCTTTTGGGTAAACAGATCATTCATCCATTCTGTCCGCCTTTTCATTGCATCCCTGACGATACTGCTTTCGGGCTCAGCCTCAAAGCCATGACATGTACCCTTGATCTCATTATATACAACAGGAATACCTTCGCTTTCAAGCCGTTTCGCAAACGCGATCCCCTCATCGTGAAGACAGTCGAATTCCGCAACCTCTATATAAGTATCCGGAAATCCTTTAAAAGTCTCCGCTTCCATCGGTGAAGCATATTTCATATCGTTCGGTGAAGCAAACTTTAAATACTCCCTCCAGAATATCTCATTTACCTTTGAATCCCACACAGGTGTGTCGGTATATCTCTTCATCGATCCATACTGCATACGCCTGTCGGTAACAGGGTATATAAGTATCTCACCCTTCGGTAAAAGAACGCACTCTTTGATCATCTTAAGCGTTATCGATATGGCAATATTTGCTCCCGCGCTGTCGCCCACCAGTATTATCTTATCCTTATCGATATTTAACTTGTCGGCATTCTTAAGAATATGATTATAAAGATGATAGCCGTCCTTAAGGGCAAAAGGAAACCTGTACTTCGGCATAAGCCTGTAATCGGCAAAAACCACCTTGCAATGTGCCGTTTTTGCATACTCTTTCGCGATCTCACAGTGGGATCTTGCGGCTTTAAGAAGGAATCCTCCCCCGTGAAAAAACACGATGCACGGAAGTTTTTCTTTTGCATCCTTAGGCTCTATAATGAAATTATTAAGCTTATGATCGTCAAAACTTTTAATCTTCAGTTTTTTAACAATGACACTGTCGTCAGATTTAAATCTCGGATTACCGAACAGCATATTTACAAAAGGATAAACGTAAATATTTGACGGCGATCTTCTTATTGAAAGTTTTGATAACTCAGGGGCTAAATCATATTTCATATTGTTGTCTCAAATCCGGTTCTTTTTTTTTCAAAAAAACCGATTATCTTTGCATCTCTTCCACATGATATACATAATCGAGAGTCTGAAGTGCCTCGATGATCTCACCATGGGTCTTGTACTTTTTAAGTTCTTTGCTGTTTATCGAGAAAGCGACCGTGTATACGCTCAAACCGGAATTTAAGTACGCGGTATTGCTCTCGATATCGTCGACGGTCATTCCGAGTTTTCTTATCGTGGTCACAAAATCACGAAGATAGCTGCTCTTGGTAAGCTCAAGGTGGATCTCAAAGTGATTGGAACGGTTCTTTAGATATCCTTCAACTCTCGGGAAGAGAGAAAGGCTTATCAAAAGTGCTATGAAAACAGCAAGCGTTACGGTATAGTATCCCGCTCCGACCGTAAGGCCCAGAATACATGATGCCCAAAGACCTGCCGCGGTCGTAAGACCTCTTATCTGGCTCCTTGAACTGAACAGGATGGAATTGACACTTACCGTAGCTGCGGCAATGACCGTTGCTGCCGATAAAAGCCATAATCCCGTACCGTAAGTCTCTATCATAAAAATATCGAGCATCATGGCTGTTGTTGAAGCAAGGGTCACAAGTATAAATGTACGAAAACCTGCCGAATGACGCTTACTTGCTCTCTCCCAGCCTATTATCGCTGCAAGAAGTATTGACAATGACACCCTGAAAAGTATCGATGCCATATTGATCTGCGATGACCATTTTCCCAGGCAAAATGCTATGGGATCCCCAACTGTAAATATCATAACCTTCCTCCTCTTCTTCTGTATACCCCTCCGCGAAACTGTGAAAGCGCATCCAGCCTTTCCTGTTCTTCCGCAGCGGTGGTAAATGCTGCCTCTTCATCCGACTCTTCGTGGTTCGGTATCTCTTCCTGGATCTTACTTATACGTTCGATCAATAATTCAACTTCACTCTTCTTCTGCCCCGTGTTGTCGGTCTCGGGTACATCCACGATGTCTTCAAGCTTATCCGAATATGAATGTGAAAGATACAGTGAAAGCTTTGCACATGCGGGACCGATAAGTTCGTAAAGAACGCTTGACGCAAGTATTATGGTCTCAAGCGAACTTCCCATGTCTCCGCCGAGAGTTCTTGCTCCGAGGGCTGCAAGACCTATCGCAACACCTGCCTGCGGAATAAGGGCAAGACCTAAATAATTTCTTACAAGTTTATCTTTTCCGGTTATCAGACAGCCAAAGAACGCTCCGCCGTATTTTCCCAATATCCTTACCACAAAATACGATACACCGACAACCATTAACGGTACCGTTCCTACTGTCCCGCTTGTGGAGACAAGGGCCTTTAAATTAAAGGAAATACCGGATCGAACAAAGAAAAGCAACAGGATCGGCGGGCTGAAATAGTTAAGCTGTTTAAATAATTTATCGTCTCCCGTCGCATTTATGTAAACCGTTCCTATTGACATACAGCCAAGTAACGGTGAAATGTCAAGAAGCGCACATATACCGCAAAAAACGAAAATAATCGCGATCGCTATGATCAATCGGTTGTCGTTGGACCTCTTTTCCTGGATCATAAGTTTCATAAAGAAACCCAATAATGCACCCAAAGCGAAAACGCCAAGGTTCTCCAAGATCGGCTTTACGATCGAAGATGCCTCAAATGCTCTTCCGGTCGTGGATGCAACTGCAAGCGAGATCGCTATGCTGTATGCCACAAGTGCAACGATATTATCCAAAGCCACAACCTGCAAAAGCGTATTCACAAAATCGCCTTTTGCTCCGGTCTGCCTAATGGTCATCATTGTGGATGCCGGTGCGGTAGCTGCCGCAAGAGCGGATAATACTATCGAAAACTGGAAATTTAAATGAAGCACATAGAATGTCAGCAAAAAGATCAAAAACGAAGCCAGGACCGCCTCAAATAACGTTATGGCTATAACTTTGAGCCCGCTTTTTTTAAGCTCCGAAATTTTAAAAAATTCACCTGTACTGAATGCAATAAAAGCAAGCGCGATATCCTGAAGGAAATCCATCCCCTTAACTACGTGCGTCGGAATCGCATTCAAACAGAACGGGCCTATCAAGATACCCGCAAGAATATAAGCTGTTACATTGGGCAGTCTTAACAACTTGGTAATCCTGGTCATTAAAAAGCCTGCCAACAGCATTGTAGCTATTGATATGATGATTGCGGCCGCAGGCGTAACCCCATTAAGCCAATCCGCAAAATACATTTATCATTCCTCCCCTTAAGAAATACCCTTATTCGCAAAGATACCACTCATCGTTATGCTCATCGTAGTAGTAATACTCGTCTTCCGTATCGTCGTAGTAATACATTATATTCTCTTCTTCATCATAAAGATAGAGCCCGTCTTCATCATAAAAATACCATAACTGTTCTTCGTAATCATACTGCCACTCTTCTGTATAGTATTCATCATCACAGTCATATTCGTATTCATCGTAATAACTGCCCCAGCCGCTCCATGAATCTTCGAAATCATCGTAATCATAGTAGCTGTCGCTGCCTTCGGCATCCACAAATTTGGAAAGCCATTCGATATAACCGCTGTCTATATCGCAATCCGAAAAAACATCCCTAAGGTCATTGTAATATTCATCGTCACCGTAAGGGAGCGTAACCGACATTCCTGTAAGTTCGCTTGCATCGTCGGTACGGCCGTAATAAGCGATCGCAGCCTTAAGCGCAGCGGACAGCTTCTCGCTTGTGTCATCATTTCCGCCCGTACTTTCCACCAAAGCAAGAACATCCGAAATATTATATTCCGAAAGAGTTACGTCACTTTCATCATCATCCCAGAGTGAAAAGATCCAGTCGGAACGTCCTCTGGCTTTATGCGACTTGCTGTAATTGGTGCCAAGGAGTTCTTTTTCATGATCGTATGCAAAGTTTATCCATGCATCAAAAAGCGCATCGGTTATTTCAGACTTAATAAGCGCAAGTGTCGCCGTATCTCCCTCTTCCAGCGTCTCATTGGCTTTGATCATACTGTCTACTATACTTTTACCCAGTAACGGCGAAGATATGCCGGGATACTCTTCAAAAAGTTTCATCCATGTGGTATATTCCCAACCGAGTCCCGACTCAAAATCTTCCGAAAGGATCGTATAATCACAATACTTACCGAGCACATATGCGGTTTCTATTGTGGACATGATACAACAATCCATACCTATTATATCAAATTTTATGTCCCCGTTTTTTGAAAGAGCGCTCTTTATCTCGGCAACGGTAAGGCTTGCGTTCTCATCCTGAAACTGATCGTAACCGAAGCCGTAAACGGGGCCTCCGCCGTGGTTCCAGAATATGAGCATAAATCTGTCGGCCGGGTAATTATTCTTTGAAAATGAAATAAAATCCGATAAGGTGTCCGAAGCTGTACTGTCAAGCTGTCCGAGTTTGTCTTCCACCAGTTCAAGCTTTTTGTTCTTTATTATGTATCTTTGAGCGGTAGATGAGGAAATACCGTAATCCATCCATTTCTTTGTACCCATGGTCTGTATCACGACATTAACCTTATCTCCGATGCCCGATCTGAGCATTTCACTTATATCATCGGTGGCTTCGCCCGATTCCGCCTCAAGGTCGGAACCGTTCATATATATCATGATCGTTGCCGACTCGGCACCCGTATTTACATCCACAGGTTTTATCTCGCTTGCGGAGAGGCTCCCGGCACCTTCACTCTCAACTTTGCCTTCCGGCCTTACATTAACACTTGCCTCCGTGGAAGGGGTATCGTACGCAACATCATAATCTTCTTCGTCATCCGGCAGAAACATGAAAACCAAAAACAATATTCCCAGTACTGCCAGTATTCCTATAAGTATTTTCCAAATAGTCTTCATATCTTTCCCATAAATTCAAATGCACCTGCGCAGATTGCGCAGGTGCAAATCAAATTTGTACTTAGTCCCTTGATTATAACTGAGGGCCTGCTGCAACAAGAGCCTTGCCGGCTTCGTTGGTCTCATACTTCTTGAAGTTCTTGTTGAATCTTGCTGCAAGATCCTTTGCCTTTGCATCCCATTCGGAAGCATCAGCGTAGGTATCTCTGGGATCAAGAATCTTTGTATCAACACCGGGAAGTTCTGTGGGAACCTCGAAGTTGAAGTAAGGAATCTTCTTTGTGGGAGCACTCTTGATAGCACCGTTTAAGATAGCGTCGATAATACCACGGGTATCCTTAATGGTGATTCTCTTGCCTGTGCCGTTCCAACCTGTGTTAACGAGGTAAGCCTTAG
>JAEEGL012329138.1_pt1 | contig 43860 bp, 35 predicted proteins | sample 9134231 | NCBI WGS metagenome assembly JAEEGL01 (sample SAMN16246548, study PRJNA631951) | gut metagenome | biome: gut microbiome; feature: rumen; material: fiber-attached | host: Bos | place: Iran: Karaj | collected 2018-10
TGGCGTCACAAAACGAAGGAGGTTTTGAAAATGAACACTGACAAAACTTTTGCTGAAAAGATCGCGAGCGAATACGCTCCCAAAGAGACGAGAAAGGTCGTGGCACTGAAAAAACTCGATAACCGCGCTAAACGTCCTGCAAACATCTTCGCTTACACGTTCGGCGTCGCCATGGCGCTTCTGCTCGGAGTCGGGATGTGCCTTTCGATGAAAGTCATCGGCGACGGGAGCGCGATTTTCACAGTACTCGGTGTAGTTGTCGGCGTTATCGGGATCGTGGGCGTTTCGGTCAATTACACGATACACAAAAAGATACTTGAAAGCTCGAAGAAAAAATATTCGGCTGATATTATCGAACTTGCTAAGCAGATAACAGAAGAATAAAGGAGCGATTATGAACAGGCAGGAAAGCAAATACCAATATACAGCCTCACTTATGGACGAGGCTCTCCTGCTTTTGCTGGAACAAAAGGAGTACGACTCGATTACGGTAAAGGAGATATGCAAAAAAGCCGGGGTCAACCGGTCGACGTTCTATCTGCATTACGAATCGATGAACGATCTGCTCGAGGAAACAGTCGGCATGATAAACGACCGCTTCAAAGCGTCGCTCGCCTCGGTCCCGACAGAAGACCCAAGAAAAGTCGTGCTGACGAGCGAAAAGTACCTGCGGCCTTATCTCAATTTCATCAAGGAGAACCGACGGGCATATAAGGTCATCCATCAAAAGGATCACCTGTTCAATTCGCAAAAGACCTTTGAAAGCTTTTATCAGTCGATCTTCTCGCCGGCGCTGACGCATTTCGGCGTAAGCGAAAAAGAAAAGAAATACGTGTTCGCGTTCTACACGCAGGGAACGGTAGCGATCATCGGAAAATGGCTCGACGACAACTGCCGGGACGATATAGATCTGATCATCGATCTCATCATGCGGCACACTATGGCATACGGGCGGGACGAACAATGAGTCGGGTAAAGCAGTTTTTTGACCGGTGGAAGACCGATTATGATTTCAAAACAGTCACTGCCGCGCTTGGCTCGCTTGCCGTAACAGCGATTTTTGCGCTCTATAACGGTTTTCTCGGCGTGTATCACGCTTCGATATGGCACGGAAGTATTTGCGTTTATTACCTGGTGCTTGTTGCTCTTCGTACAATGATCATCGCGGCAAGAAAGAACGAAGACCGAAGAACCAAGCCGGAGCGCGCGCAAACGAAAGTCTATGTCGCGTCGGCGGCGTTGCTTCTCTTTCTGAATCTCTGTCTCATAGTTCCCGTGTCTTTAATGGTCGTGCGTCAAAAGCCCGTGGATATGACGCTGATCCCTGCGATTGCGATGGCGGCATATACGACGTATAAGGTCGTCATGGCGTCAGTCAATCTCAAAAGAAGAAAAAGATCGTCAAACAGACTCGTTCGCCTGCTTCGGACGATCAGCTTCATAGACGCGCTCGTGTCTGTTCTCACGTTACAGAACACACTGATTATGGTAAATATGAAGGGCGATGGTTCGGAAATGCTGACTTTGTCTGCGATCACGAGCGCTGCGATCATGCTTGCTGTGCTTGCACTCTCCGTCGCCGCTATGATAAATGGTATCGTACTTAAAAAAACAGCAAATGATACACACGACTGATTCCGACAAATTCCTGTTTGTCGGTATGCTTCAACTCTGAATTAAACGGACTTGACTTTTCTAAAACATTGACTTTTTGAGCAATTCATTCATCACTCTTCACAACGCACTTAAGTTAGAGTATAATTTCAGTGATTTAAGGATCAGCCTGCTGACAAAAAGAATCCTCTAAATCATTCATCAAGCTGGCTTGCGGTACGGAGATGAGCAAAAATGTTTGTGCGTTATACTTGGGATCATATAAAAATTGATGATCATGTCAATTTTCCCTCATCCAGAGCTCTCGCTTTGCCTGCTTTTGTTCGCTGCATGGGAGATTGGATAGAAGGTCCAAAGTACAAAACAGTTCGCCGGGAATCATTTAATTATTACCTGCTTTACACGATCTCCGGGGCAGGTACCGTCCGATTTCGAAACAAAGAGATCCGGTTGGACCCGGGACAGATATGTATGATAGATTGCTTCGAACCGCACGAGTACTGTACTTGCCAGAGCAACTGGCACAGCGTATGGTTTCATCTATACGGTGCCGGAGTCAAAAGTTGTTTTGAGGTTCTAAATCCCGACGATTCATTTAACGTTGTGGACTATAATGATACAGAAGCAGTCCTGCAGTTTTACCGCAATCTGATTCAGCATTTCAGCAGTACGCAGCTGGAAGACGAGTTGGCCATAAGCAAATTGGTTTTGGATTTTTTGTATGAAATAATGATAAAATCTCAGACACGAATGCTGTGCGCGCAGGACAAATCACCGGCATGGATAGAGGATATCGAGTCGTTCGTTGATCACCGCATCTTCACTGATATTACCATATCAGAGATCGCAAATTATTATTCCATACCGATTCTTGAGGTAGAGAAGGCATTCATGACTCACCTGAAAAAAACGCCAGCCGAGTATATTCGTGAAAGGAAAGCGCTACACCAGAGTATGCTTTCTGATTCGACTGCTGAAACAGTAAACAAAGAGTTGACTGATGAAACTTTCGGCAGCGGCAGCGTTGCCCACAATCACCCCAAGTGGGTATTGGATGCGATCACTTACATTGAAGACAATTTCGATCAGAATATTAAAATACAGGATATCGTCAGAAGCAGTTTCATAAGCAAACCGGTCTTTATTAAGCAGTTTAAACAATATACATGCATGAAACCGCTGGAATATCTGACTATGGTGCGATTGAAAAGGAGTCTGAATATGCTGCAAAATACATTTACTCCTATTACAGAGATCGCACAATGCTGCGGCTACACGTCCTCAAGCCTTTTTACCAAGCGTTTCAAGGATTGGATAGGGATGTCTCCAAAAGAATTTAGGCATAATCATCGAATGACTGATTCTTTACAGCCGGCAGAAATACCTAAAAACTGATTTTCCTCCGGTGTAAAATAGTATTAAGTGACCCTATCACCAGACAAACCGTGGTGATTCCCGTCAATAAAAAACATATAAAGAAAACGTTACGGATGCTCATAAATCCAATCAAAAAGCTTCCTATAAGATTTCCAAGCACGCGGGCAACACCGTATGCGCAAATTCCGAACATGGCCTGACCGGAAACGCTCCATTCTGTTGAAACATGATTGCTCAAATAAGTAACCGTGCAGAACAAAATGACTATTGTTGAGAAACCATCTAAACAATTGACGCCTACAAGCCAGATATAAGAGGGAGCAACAGCGGTTCCTAGCCAACGTATTGACATCACCCCAAAAGACCCCAAAATCATTTTGCGCAGCCCCAGCCGCTTGTATATCCGATCAGCAAACAGCAAAAAAACAGATTGACAGATGAGTGCCAGAAAGACCGCTACACCTGCTATTGAAGAATTGCCGCCGGCGTTTTTTGCCATAACTACTAAGTATATCGAGAAAAAAGAGCCGTGGATCGCAATCGGAATATATGAAATAATCGTTATCACCAGTAATAATCGAATCGTTTTATCCTGCAATATTGTTCGAAATGATGTTTGCTTTTTGGATTTAATACGGGGGAGTGAAGTCCGGCTCCAAGGCAAAAGAAAGAAGCAAAATAGACCGGAAAGCAGATAAACGATGATACATATAGCAAACATGCCGTTAACTTCAGAAACGGTCAATAAACCGCCTACTAAAGACATAACTGCATATCCGGCAGATCCTCCCATGCGGATACGGTTGTAATGAAGGCTGTGTTCACCTGAGTACTGCAATGTGAAAGCATCCGATAACGACGTATGAGCGCTGGTAAAAAAAGTAAACAATACCGTTATGACCATCAGGAACAAAAACGAAGTGCTCAAACGGTATAACGACAACAAAATAACAGCTGTTAGGAAGGAAATAGTCAATATTCCCCTAAGGAAATTCAGGCGATCAGACAGATAACCTAAAACATATTGACCGGCAATTGCCGCAAAGGGAATAATGCTCATAATTATCCCGATCTGCTGCAGCGAAAGTCCCACGTCGTCATAATATACCGAAAGATATGTGCTGTAAAGTCCGTTGCCAGCAAAGAACAGGAAATAATATATAAAAAATCTTATGTACACTACCGAATCTCCACTTCTGCCAGGGCAATCACATTGTAATATGTACACTACCGAATCTCCACTTCTGCCAGGGCAATCACATTGTAAGATGTCACCTTATGGAAAGAAGTAAAATATAACCTTACGTACCGTGCTTCAACAGCAGGGAAGTCAAATACGGGCGGCTGCTGACCGGAAAGATATTCATAGTCCTGTATTACCTGCGCGTCCTGCCACTGTATTCCGTCAGAAGAATATTGAATCTTAAAAGATGCGGGAAAATAACTTGCTTCGGGATCCGTTCGATTGATTTTGTACGGATGGATCGTTACCTGATGAACGGAAACAGGGCGTAAGAGGTCTATCATCAGCCAGCATTCGTTATCCGTTTTGTTCAAACTGCGGGCATGTTTGAACATCCACCCTTTGGATGACCCTGAAGAGGAGAGTTTACCGTCGTTCGCTTTAAATGCATAAAACCCATCTTTCCCGACGGAATCGGAGGCGTAGATAGGCTTTCCAAGCGCGTAATTGGCGCCTTCCGCAGTTTCCTCATCGAAGACCGTTTCATTATGCAGCTGATCTTGTTCTCCCAGTACGAACAGCGCAAAACCGCCTGCCTTCAACTGCATATGCAGGAATCCGTTTTCATAATCTGCCGGTTCCAGACCACCATCGGTAATATTTCGGATCTCTTGTATTTTCTGCAGCCTCACGGAAAAGTCAACGTCATTTTGAAAGTCTTTATTGACGAACATGAGGTAATTTCTGCCTGTATTGCGGTCAACCATCAAAGACACCAGAAAATCACTGTCATCGACAGCTTGAACATACCAGCCCGGATCCAGCATGTTTGTGGAGTTATCGATCCTGCCGTTGTGATATATTTCCACTGCGTCCAGATTACCCAATATCCGGCTTACTTTTTTCACGGAAGCGTTGATCTCGCAGACGCCTTCATAGATATCAGAGGGTTTCCCGTCATGGCCGATGATGGCATCTGTATATTTATCCGGATTATAAGGGCTCGTACACCATGAATAAAATTTAAGGTTCTTATATCCGTAGGCTAAAGCGGCAGACATATGATAACGAACTTCAGCTACAGTTGGTTTACGATATCCGTAATATGAAGACCCGACGGCCTGGATATACAGCGCAGTATCGACGTTATATTTGAGGCCAAGACTGCGAAACACGTCCATATTATAGAACATTTGCGGTACCGAGCCTTTTTCGGGCGAAAACGGATACTGATCATAGGAGAGGTATCGAAGATTGCCACTGCCAACCAAACTCAAAAAATCCTCAACCTGTGCGGATACGTTCGGAGTCGCTCCGATAGGAAGAAAATTGATCTGGGCAATGCATCGGGGCTTTACTAGTTGCGTCAAACGGACAATTCGCGCGTACTTGTTGGGCTCCTGTGGTTCATCTACCACGTGATAGCCCCAGATGCAGTTATATTCATCGTAACGCTTCATGGCGGCAATCACTTTTTCATCCCGTAGGCTTAAAAAGCTGTTCCACTCGGAATCGCAGATAAGAATGCCTAATCCGTATTTTTCGCACATATTCAACGTTTCCGCGATGCAATCCGGGTCTGCGTGATATTTGTTAAGTTCCCATTCCAGCAAATCGATTTTTGCGTTAACAAGATACTCATATTGCTCGTCTGTTACACCGGTTATTCCATCGTTTGACGGTGGTTTGTGCGCCGTCAGGATCACGTCTCCGTCGCCGCTGATAAGCTCGTCAAGAGACGCTGCCGGAGAAGATGAAGGCTCCGTCGGGTTATTCTTATTGCAAGAAGAAAGTGCCATAATAACCGCTCCAATAAAAAGTAAAAATAGGAACAATTTATTATATACCCTTGAATACATTTATTTAAACCCTTTCTACACGAAGCAATTCTCCGTCACCTGGCTGCAGATCGAGGAAGTATTGACCTTGATAGGCATAACAGCGCAGCCACTTGCCGGTGACTTTATCCAGCCTGAGCAAAATCGATTCATTGCCCTGACTGGCTTGATACCGGTCACTCAAACGGAACGATATACGCTGATGATTCCGGTAGTCCTTATTGACCAGCAATACAGTTTGATCGTCAAAAAAGCCTGCTATAAGCCGACTGGCATAAATTGATTTTATAAATTCTGCACCGTTTTCAGGCCAGTAGACAACATTGTCCGTTTCTTGTCCTATGTGATAGACGCCGGAAGAACGCGACTTTTTTATGTAGGGGCCAACAGTTTTTAATTCTCTGTTTATATTTTGTACAATATAGTAATAACGCGTTCTGCTGCCGTCACGCTCGATCATACCGTTAGTGTATAAGAAGTTTACAGTGTGGTAAGTCCAGTAAGTGTAATAAGACATGCGAGTCGCGCCGTAGGCCAGCGCAGTGAACACTTCATATCGAAGTTCTCCTTCCGTCAGTTCCCGATAATGCGCATGTTGCGTAAGCAATACAGTTGTCATCCAGGGGATATTGTGTTTCAATGACTGACGATGAATAATTTCCATATTCTCAAAATAGCCACCGGCATCAAACTTTTCGTACACGCCGTCGATTTGAGTGAATAACCGTTCTGAAATGAACTCGTCCGAAGAAAGCAATGGCTGCGGCTCAAGCTTTCTTTTGCAGAAATAATAACGGTCGTAGCTAATGATTGCAGGACGAACTTGTTCAATGAAATATTCGACGTCCGCTTCATATTTGGCACCGTTACCGGGAAGCAGATTAACATAACTTTCTGTCTCCGGGCAGAGCTGCGCAAGATAATTTTTAATCCGGGCGATCTGATCGATCTCTTCCCGCGTACCTGGTTCATCCTTGATGTGAAATGAAAACAACGAAGAATAACCGCGATACGCTTTTACCATATCTTCTAGCCCTTGCTGCCAGTCGGGTTCATTTCGCAACGCTTTTTTTATTCTGTCATCGCTGATGTTGCAGAATAGATTGTATTTCTCACACAGTTTCAGGATCTCTTGATTTACTTCTTCCTCATTGCAGAAGTATTTAGCTGCTTCTTCCTGTTCTGATTTTGGCATGTGCATCCTGATCGACAGGTCATCATACTGGCAGTCGAGTATCGTCATCCCGGATTCTGCCGCCTCCCGTATACGTGCTTCATCGTAGATGTACTTCTTTTCGGAAGAAAAGCCGTCTCCGATCTCTCTCCGGAGGAAAGAGATCGGAATGCTTTTCCAAAAGAAAATATGATATGTGTCTGATTTTGTGTTAAACATAAATACTGTTCTCAGCTGTGTTAACCGGCTTTTTACAGACCGGAGTCCATGATCGGGCCCCACAGATTGTTTGGAGTTTTGGTGTAATGGAGAACATTTGAAATCGCCCAATCTTCCACTTCTGTATCGTCGATATAGGTGCGAGTATGGAAATCTGTCGCGTTAGACTTGGCCCAGAAATTAATTGTGCCACCCTCATCTCCCGGGGATGCGACAAGCAAATATTCTCCATCGGGTTGTTCGTCAAATGTAAATGTTATACGCGTACTGCTGCCTGTGCTGACAACATCAAACTCTTCTTGTGCGGCGAGCTGTACGTTGTCTCCGTACAGGGTGTCCTCATACGTGCCCATCCATCTGTAAAGGGACAATACCAGTGTTCCTGAGGAGGAACCGTAGGATTTTGTAAATGAGTCAAATGTTGTTGTTGCGTAGAACTGCATTGCATACATTCCGCTGGTTCTCTCGGCGTCATATCCATCTGAGGATACAAAATTGTAATCAACTTCCGAAGTTTCGTCCAGAATACCTCCTGCGTACGTCTCTTTACCCGGCTCCACAGTCGGCAGCAGATGACTCTGCGTGGGTTCCGGCGTGTTTGTGGGTTCCGGCGTGTTTGTGGGCTCCGGCGTGTTTGTGGGCCCCGGCGTGGACGTAGGTACTGCCGTAGAGGCAGCGGTTGGCGCTGTTGTTGCGGCATCAGTCGCTATGTTGACAACGGACTCTGTCGCGGCAGGCGGAGTATTTACCGTTTCAGTATTGCCATTGCAGGCAGTAAATAACACCGTCAAAGCGAGTATCGTCAATATTAGCGCGCTTCGCCTTTTTGTTGCTTTTTTCATGATTTTTTCCTCCTTATTATTGTTATATAGGTTTATTTCATTCTGAAATCGAATATTTTTGGTACAACTGCGCTTTCGCGGTCAAAGCTCTGACCATTGGACGCTGCTTTAGCTTCCTGAATCAAATACCAGAGTTCGCTCATACTGATCTCGCCCTCTTTGATATCTGGTACAACAAGATCGCCTGACAATTCTCCTTCTTCCTTTTGATATTGGTCGCCGGACAATAAACGCTCCGCTTCCTGATAGCGGCCAATATGAACCGCTGCAAAAGCACAGTAGAGCATCAATCGCGGAATACGCTGTATCTCTTCCGGAAGCGAGTGAATGAATGTGTATAACTCTTCGAATTTCTCCGTTTCGTAAAGTGCCGCAGCTGCTCTCTTTACCAGAGGCACGTCCCAGTTGTTTCCCCGGTTGGATATGAGCGCTGCTTTATGAAGCAGGGAAGCATATTGCTCGAGATCACCTTGCTGTTTATTGAGCTCGCCCAGCGCATATAACCCCCAGGCGGATTCATGCAGGGAAATGGAATGCTGAAGCGCCTCTCTTGCCTCTCTGTAGCGTTGCTTTGCATAGTAAGAAACGCCCAGTTGTAAATACAAATACCAGTTTTCAGCCTTTTGGTTTACCGCTGCCAGTTCCATTAATTCGATCCATTCTTTTTGCAGCATCCAGGACGGAGGCGCAGCTGACGTTGACAGCTCAGGCAGACAGCCGTTCTCCAGCAGCGAGAACCACTGGCGCTGCGGCCCTGTTTTGCCCGTGGGGACGGTGAAATCCAGGTGCTGAGGCATTAAATTTTGTCCTGCCTTTTTGCGGCGTTCATTTTCCAGCGCGCCCCAACCGCTCCCTTTAGAGATTACTTTATCTGCACGTGTCAGGGCTGTTTTTTTCGTTTCCGCTAATAATAATTCCGTTTCTGCTTCTGGTAAAATTTGCTCCAGACTGGCTTCTACTTCTGTCTGTGCATCCTGCCATGTTCCATGAATTTTGACCGGATCTGCCTGCAGAGGCCCGTAAAATTCCATCCATTCCCAAGCTGTGTTTGGCGGCATAGGGAGACTCTCATGCTGAGTCGCCGCTAGTCCCGCCTGTATTTCACAATACCGACCGGCACAACCGTTGCCGCTTAAATATTCCTGCCAGCGTGCACCTCCGGCTTTTTGCCCCCATACAAAGAGCTTTCTCCCTTTAAGACGTGAGGTTGACGTTTGTACTAATCCGTATCCGGTCTGATCCAGTTGACAAATATATTTGCGCTTTCCGGTTTTAGTTTTCCAGAAATTGTCATGTGATACGATCTGGTTCGTCGGATATGTAATATCTACTCCGTCACGTAGCGGAAGGGAAAGCTTTGTAAAAACAGTACCTTCATGTGTATATGTTTCATCCGCTGGCGCTATAACACGGGCATCTTTGATCTCGGGAACAGCAATATTGCTCCACCAGTAGATTGGTTTTGTTTCTTTGTCAAAATTTTCGATGCGCATGCGGCAACGCAAAAAAGGGGAGTTTTCCGGCAGAGAAAAATCCATCTGAAATACGACGGAACGGATCCGTTCATATTCATACATACGCAGGACCGTATTTCCGGCTGTATCTTTCAGCACGGCGGTAAATAGAGGTTCGCAGGTCAACGGATGGTGCCCCCATACGCCGCAATTCCATTCTATGCCGCCGGAAAACCAGGCATTTCTGGTTGCAAGATATCCAAACCGCAGCACCGGATTGGAAAAAAGAAGCTCCCGGTTTTTGGTTTTATCGATCAAAGACCAGAGCCTGCCGCCGAGGGATGTCAAAAAAGTTGCCTTCAGATATTTGTTTTCAAGTACGGCGCAGGGAAACTCTCTGGGCTTCAATTCACGGGTATAACGATCCAGGCTGCGGTAGGGGAAAGCCGAATTGACGAATCCGTAGCCTATATACAACCCATCGTCATCGTCCAGTTTAGTTTCCGGCGGTTTGACCCTGTCAAAAAAACTGCTGAGCAGCGGAATGGAGCTTTCTCCGTTCAAATCAGCTGCAGGCATTGTTATTGTTTCAAATCGTAGCATAATGAATACTTTCTGTTTATTTATTAACGGGTTTGTTTTCCGTCAAACAAATTGTATGCCGCAGATCGGGTATTGCGATACAAAGAAAGTTAAGATAAATAACAAATTTGTTAACCATCTGAAACCGTATGATAAAAGAAATGGCCTCGACACACGATCCGCCGAGTCCGTTTCTTAATACTACCCAACAATACTTGCTTTGTCATTTGAAGATAACGGGCAGTATTTTATGGTTGACGGCGGAGGAGGCAGCACGATCCTCCATCAGCTGAAACACGCCAGATATGACTGGATGGATATGCGGCATATCTTTGTAACGCATAAGCATATCGACCACCTTATGGGAATCATCTGGATGGTACGCATGATATGCCAGTTCATGAATCACGGTGAGTATAAAGGCGCATATATTTATTCTCATAAAGAAGTTCTGGATCTCATAAGAGATATGGCCGGAAAGCTGCTGCTCCGGAAAGAAACAAGATTCATCGATGACAGGCTTAATCTGATAGAAGTCCGCGATGGGGAAACGATGAACATCATCGGGCATGATGTCACCTTCTTCGATATTCAGTCTACCAAGGCAAAACAGTATGGGCTTGATACCGGCGTTTCAAAGACCAGATTGGATCATTCAATAGATGACATTGTCCCGGAATGACTGTAACCAGTTGAAACTTACGGCAGAATTGGAAAAACTTTCGAGTAACACTTGGCAAAAGTACTTGCCTATATTCAGAGCGCGAAATCTTTGACTCGTATGAAAAGCACCATTCCACTGTAAAGGATGCCTGCGAACTGGCGGAAAAATTGAACATCGGGAATCTGCTTCTTTACCATACCGGGGATAGAAACCTGGATGAAAGAAAGAAAGCCAAATATGACTATATCTCGGACGTGGTGATTACGAAGGACAACGGCGCCGAAATGCTGACGTTGTCTGCGATCACGAGCGCTGCGATCATGTTTACAGTTCTTGCCCTCTCCCGTTTTCCTTGATTTACTCACACAACTATGCTAATATAAAACCTAACACGAACAGATGTGCAGCTTGCGTCTTGATTCGCCGTATGCCCGTCGCCTCGACCAACACGTCAATATTCTATTCTGATGAAAAAGGATGAAAAACGTTTATGGATAAAACACCACGCCCGTCAAATCAAAAAGAGCCAGAAAGACTTGAATGCACAGGATGCGGCGCAGTTCTTCGGGCGGAAAACGGGGAAAAAGCCGAAAGAATAGGGGAAAAGTATTACTGCGCTGCCTGCGCACGTTGCTTTAAAGAACCGGTGATCGATCTTATAGAATACGCGTTGAATAACGGGTGCATAACTTCTTCTGACTTGCATCATTATGTCGATATTTACAGCAGGTATCTCGGCGGTAAAACATATACGTTCAACGAATTGTTTCAAATTATAATGGAATATGAAATATCGCATCCCGATATGTTTCCTGAGCTGATGCCGCTTTGTACGTGGGAATGGAATAATTCCGGCGATCCATACGAAAGCAACGGGATAAGGTTTTCATATCTGTCTTCGAAACAGCAACTGTACTCGTGCGTTTTTCACGAGGTTGCCGCCGGCTGCGGCTGGAGCAGTCTCGGAGAAACCAAATTGACGCCGTGGGACGCGCTGCTGAAACGGGAAAAGGAACACTGCGCCAAATGGGACGAAAACACTTGGCGCGTGCTGTGCGATGATTATAAACGACATCCGGAAATGCACTGCGCGGCGTTAGATAATCTGATAGAGCGCCGTCTTAAGTAGCCCCCGTTTTCTTGATTTCGACAAAAATATGATTTGATAATGTTTAATAGCGACGAGTATATACATCCGCTATCATCTGAAATAGAGTGCTTCATAAATGAGCTTGTCATCTGTTGAATTCCGCTTTCAAATATGGCATTATATTCTCACAAAAAAAGTGCGGCAAGGCGCAATAATTCGTTGATGTGACAATAATAGGATTAGAAAGAGATGTAGTAAGTATGGACGCAATTGCTCTTTATTCAGAATACGAAAATGAGAACCGCAATCCGGAACATTTCAGCCTCCATGATTGCCACGCAGAATCAGCAGAATACGATAACGAATCCTTAACGTTCTTTTTCCCGGAAGGCTTTTATTATGCAGCCTACGGAAAAGATTGGCCGAACACGGGAGATGCAGCTGTCTCTTTCAAAACTAATGACGCATATTTATACTTATTTGTGCAGAAAGACGGTCAAACAATACGCGAAGAATATACAGTAGATCAGTTAGTAGATAAGGTTAATCGTAAAGAATGGGACCTGGAATTTTTATACAGATATGACAGGTATAAAGAAATAATGTTTTATGGATGGGTTTGGATAAATTGCAAGCCTTTTCATCACGAGTTTCAATTATTTGTTGAAACGGATGAGGAAACCTACAGGTGGAATTCCATAAAAAAACCAGAGGGACAAATCTAATTTGCCTAAATAAACAACATTCTTACAGATCGGTATTTGTGAGGGAAACAATGAAGATCCATATTATTGGAGGCCCGGGGAGCGGGAAAACTTATCTCGCAGAAAAGCTATCCAAAGAACTTGGCATCCGGCATTATGATTTAGACGAATTGCAATGGGACAATAGCTCTGATTCTTATGGGACTAAAAGAGAGCCCGATGAACGGGACAGGCTTCTTGCTGACGTGCTTAATAAGAGTGACTGGATCATTGAGGGCGTTTATTACGCATGGTGTCAGCAATGTTTTTCTGATGCAGACAAGATCTATGTTTTGAGTGTTCCAAGATATAAATACAGGTACCGGATAATTCGTAGGTTTGTCCGCCGAAAACTCGGTTTGGAGCAAGGTAAAAAGGAGACGTTGAAGTCTTTATCTCAGTTATTGAAGTGGGCGGACAAATATCAACAGGTCAATCTGGTCGAGATCAGAAAACTGTTGATTCCTTATTCTGACAAGGTGATTGATTAACTTTAATTCATTCGGCTTCGCCTACGATAAAAAGAAGAAAAATGGCCTCGTGAATTGTTCATCGATACGGCCGCAAACAGAAAAAGACAGAGCTGCTGCGGTGTGCTAAAATTCGTTGAGACGATGAAAATGTAAATATCATCAATAAATTGATATCTTGCTATTTTCGCTCCCCGGTAGTAACATAGCGCAGAGGACTCACACATATTGTCCTTGAGCACATCTAATCCGGATTCGCAGAGGAGGATCAAATGGAATATATTAGAATTAATAGTGAAAATCTGGAAAAAGAGCATATCTGCTGCGCCATTTCCAACAACAAAGACATACAGGTCTCTTCCAAAAAAGCATGGCTTGCAGATCGCTTTAAAGAGGGGCTTGTTTTCTTGAAAAGCACAGAGCGCGGAAAATGCTTTATCGAGTATATCCCGGCGGAAAACGCATGGAATCCGATCATAGCAGAAGGGTATATGTATATCGACTGTCTGTGGGTGTCAGGCTCATTCAAAGGACACGGATATTCAAACGATCTTTTGAACGTCTGTGTCAATGACAGCAAAGGACAGGGTAGAAAAGGGCTTTGTATCCTGAGCTCCTCAAAGAAGAAACCGTTTCTTGCCGATCCGAAGTTCCTGGCGCATAAGGGCTTTGCGGTGTGCGACGAGGCTGATAACGGAATTCAGCTCTGGTATTTGCCGTTCTTATCCGATGCGGAAAGGCCGAAATTCAAAGAATGCGCCAGGCATCCACACGTTGATGAAGCCGGATACGTTCTTTACTATACCAGTCAGTGTCCGTTCAATGCAAAGTATGTGCCTATTGTAGAGCAGACTGCAAGAGAACATAATATTGATTTCAAAGCGATCCATATTGAAGACAAAGAAGCCGCACAGAACGCGCCAACACCGGTCACCACTTATGCACTGTTTTACAACGGAGAATATCTGACCAATGAACAAATGAACGACACAAAATTTTTAAAACTGGCAGGAATAATTTAATTGCCCCCGCGACGAAGCACATTTGATTTTAATTTGATCATATTGACAAAAACGCTGGTAGAGCGGTACCGCTGAAGATAATAGAGATCCGGGCCAATAAAGTGGATTCCGGGCGCGAGCGCGGTAAATACAGGACAATAGTCGAGGAGCGCGCCGCAGAGCTGAGGCTGAATTGACGATTGGGAGAAGAAAAGAGAGGCTGACGATGAAAATATATGATATTTCGCAGGAAGTTTTTGGGTGCTGCGTATTTCCGGGCGATCCTGTGCCGGAAAAAAAGACGCTCAGTTCGATAGCGAACGGCGACGTGTGCAATCTGACGGCATTCAGCATGTGCGCTCACAACGGGACGCATATTGACGCGCCGTTTCACTTTATAAAAGGCGGAAAAACCGTTGACGCCGTACGTCTGGACGCGTTTGTAGGCAAGGCATTCGTTGCGGAGCATCGCGGGACAATATCCGGTACCGACGCCGCGGGAATAGTGGAAAAAGCGCAAAAAGCGGATCCGGAAGCGGCCCGGAGGATCCTGATAAAAGGGGACGCGGAAGTTTCTCTGGATGCGGCAAAAGTTTTTGCGGACTCGGATATCTTGCTTTTGGGCAACGAATCTCAGACTGTCGGGCCGGAAAACGCGCCTATGGCGGTGCATCTTGCGCTTTTGGGCGCAGACGTTATTCTGCTCGAAGGTATCAGGCTGTCAAAAGTTCCGGAGGGAGTTTATCTCCTGAATGCCGCGCCGCTGGATCTGGCAGGAGCAGACGGTTCGCCCTGCAGGGCAATATTGATCGAATCTTGGACGTAAACCCGGAAATGTGCCGCGATTCATTAATTCTTGATGGAATCTGCCTTATTATGTTATAATTTTATGCGGTTCCCGCACCGGGATCCGGGCCCGTTCGGTTTAAATGCAAGATTATGAATGACGGGCTTTTACGCATAAACAGGACGTGGTATTATGAATATAAAGAAAAACAGGCTGCTCGCACTGACGTTGGCCGCACTTCTGGCCGTTTCGTTTTCAGGCTGTGTCAAAACACCTGGCGGCAATGATTTGACCGTTATAAATACGACCGCGGACAATATTGTGACCGGCATTGACGCGACCGGCGCTGCTCCCGCTACGCCTACTCCGGAGGCAATCGCTACCGTAACTGTTGTCCCGACGGATCTGCCTTCAGACGGGCCGGCGGTGGAAACGGCAGCTACGGCGACTGCTGTTCCTGTGGAGACGGAGGCAGAGTCTACTGAAGCAGCGACAGCAGGTTCGACTGAAACGCCGGCACCTACGTCGACCGATGAACAGACCGCGACGGCAACGGTTACGGATGCCCCGACGGCAACGGCTACTGACGCGCCGACGGCAACGGCTACGGATGCGCCCACGGCCACGCCCACAAAGGCGCCCACAGCCACACCCACAAAGGCGCCCACGGCCACGCCCACGAAGGCGCCCACGGCCACACCCACAAAGGCGCCCACGGCCACACCCACGAAGGCGCCCACGGCCACACCCACGAAGGCACCCACAGCCACACCCACAAAGGCACCCACGGCCACACCGACCCAGGCGCCCACCGCCACGCCCACGCAGGCACCTACGCCCACACCCGAAAAATGGCCGGAACCGGTATACAAAACCGGATACAAAGGCTTAACCGGCAAATCCTACACCGCCTATGAATACTTATCAAGCGACCGCGACCTGTTCGAAATTGACCACATCCTGTGGGAAGTGACGAGCAAAAACATGAGCACGCTTGAAAAAGTCAAAGCAGTACACGACTGGCTCGTCCTCAACATAAGATACGACACCGCATACGAAATATACGACATTGCCCCGATGCTCGCCCAGAGAAGAGCCGTGTGCGACGGATACTCAAAATTCTACGTAGTAGCGCTGGGCGAACTCGGAATTGACGCACGCAGAATAACCGGAACGGGGAAAGGGGAGAGCCATGCCTGGAACGCGGTCAAAATGGACGACGGAAAGTGGTACTACGTTGACAATACCTGGGACGATCCGCTCGTGAACGGCCACTCCGACTATCCCGACGGCTATAACCTCATGTACGAATACTTCCTGGTCACCCAGAGCCGGATCTCCGAGGATCATACGAGCGACGGCAGCACGACTGTGAGCCCCAACGGCACTTCGCTCGACTACCATTACGAAGCGATCGAGCTCCGGTACGCCGAACTGAGAACGCAGCTGCTGCAAAAGATCAGTGATGATAATATGCGATACGCGCACGTCGTGAGCACGCAATCAGAACTCGATTCGCTGAAATCCGTGCTTATCCAGGACATCCGCACCGAAGCCGCGGCAGGCGGGAAGTCGATCGAGATGACCGTTTATCTTAAATATGGACTTACAGATGCTTCACAGCTGGTCAACAGCCTGCTCGGCGACCTCGCCGGCGAAGGGGCGAGTGCATTTAAGACCGGTGTCAGCGCCGGCGGCTCGATATCGTCAATGGGCACAGGCGGCAGTGTGAGGGACGTTGTGACGTATTATACTATTACGATCACTGTCAGCGGCTCGTAACGCCACGGACAATACGCTAATACGCATATTTTCTAAAATCAGCTATGAAAAAACGCACATTCTGTAACCCTGTAAACATTAATTACCGCTACCAGAGATACTTTTTCGGAAGGGAATCGGCGGATCCGCTGGTACTTATATATCACGGTACTTATTTCCTATTTGCTTCGCACGGGGAAGGGTACTGGATATCTGACGATCTGGTAAAATGGGACTTCATTAAAGTAGATATCAAGAAATACCCCGACTTTGAACTGTACGCGCCCGGGACGTGCGTAGTGGGCGACAGGCTCTACGTGACGTTCAGTCAGGGCGGGAACATCCTATATTCCGACGATCCGTTCGATCCGGATTCGTGGGTAAATATCGGACGCCCGTACGACTGGCACGACCCGGCTTTTCTTTACGATGACGACGGATACGTTTACATTTACGAAGGCCTGGGCGACAAATGTCTGCACGCTTCAAAACTTGACCCGAAGGACAATATGCGCCTCGTCGAAGGTCCTGTCCCGATCTTTTATTCAGACTATAAAAGCCGCGGCTACGACCGCTGCGGTGACAATAACGAGATCGAGCGCATGCCAAGTCTCGAGGGCGCCTGGGTCAATAAGCTCGATGGAAGGTATTATCTTACATACGCCACTCCGGGCACGGAGTTTTCAACGTACTGTGACGGCGTGGCCGTATCGGACAGCCCTATGGGACCGTTCAAAAATTGCGATAACAGCCCGACTGTGTTCAAGTCGACCGGCTTCATGCGCGGTGCAGGTCACGGCTGCCTTTTTGAAGATAAGAAGGGCAATCTCTGGAAGATCGATACTGTTTCGATCAGCGTGAATCATTTGTTCGAGCGCAGACTCTGCCTGTTTCCGGCGAAGCTCACGAAGGACGGGAAGCTGTACACGAACACACTGCGCGGCGACTATCCGATGTATTATCCGCACGAAGTTGACGACCCGTTCGAGCAGTGCGATGCGGGCCTTCAGCTTCTTTCTTACGGCGCGGTCTGCACAGCATCATCAGCGCTTAACGACGCACACGCACCGGCTTTCGCGGCTGATGAAAATATGAAGACCTGGTGGAGCGCAAAAGACGGAGAACCGGGCGGATGGATCGCACTTGACCTCGGCGAACGTTATCCCGTGAGCGCAGTACAGGTGAATTTCGCGGATCAGGATATTTTTGACACCACCGGCCGGGACAACGGTTTTTCTTACAAATATACGCTCGAGGTCTCGGATGACGGTCTTAGCTGGCGTATGCTTACGGACAGGCGCGGCAATGACGATGATCATTCGCACGAGTATTTTGAATACGATTCTGAGTGTTTTCGCTATATAAAACTTGCGAATCACGGGAATATTCCCGCAGGCGGCAGGTTTGCCGTAAGCGGCATCAGGGTGTTCGGCGATAGTGCGGGAAAGGCTCCTGAAAAGGCGCCCGATTTTACTCCGGTTCGAGACGAAGACGGCAGAAATATGCGCGTTACTTGGGAGGCGGTTCCCGGTGCGGAAGGCTATTTCGTACGTTTCGGCGTGGATGAGCACGAGCTTCACACGCATTTTCAAATCATCGGCGGTACCGAGGCCAACATTCGCTGCCTTATAAGCGGCGTCAAATATCACGTCACGGTCGATGCGTATAATAAAGGCGGAATAACGCGCGGGACAGTCACAAAGCCCGCTTAAATATCAGAAAAATTGTGCTAAATCATGAGTGGCTTCTTAGGGCACGTTGTCCGGTAACGGCGTAGGTAATGGTCCCGGAGTCTGTGATGGCGCCGCCTCGGGGGTCATTTCGGTAGTCGGTTCAGGCGTTTCTGAAGGGCCCGGTGTCAGTTCCGGAGTCGGTTCAGGCGTTTCTGAAGGGCCGGGGGTCGGTTCGTGAGTCGGTTCAGGCGTTCCGGAAGGGCCGGGGGTCGGTTCGTGAGTCGGTTCGGGCGTTCCCGTAGGTCCGGGAGTCGGTTTGGGCGTTCCCGTAGGCCCCGGAGTCGGTGTAACGGGCACCGGCGTAGCGTCGATATCATACCATAACGCTCCGAAATACTCTTCCATCTGCACTTCGGAAAGACCGAAATACGCCCGGATATCCCTCAGCACGGTGATATTTCTCCTGCCGCCCCGTATGATATCCTTCATCTTTTCCAGCCACTCGTACCAGCGCTCTACGGTCATACCGTATCTCGCCTGATTCTGAGCGATCTCAGGCTCCATAATCGAAACGAACCAGTCAATTCTCTCCATTATTGTCCGCTCGTTAAGCACGGTTTCCATCAGTTCCGCGTACCGCCTGATGAACATATCGCGAAATACGGGATTTGTCATAAGCAACTTCATCAGAGTACTGTTGGGGCCGGTCGCGACGACGTTGTTTATGCAGTCGGTGCGGTTGGTCCAAAGCGCCCAGTCCAGATCGAAATAGCACCAGCGCCATTTTCCGTCAGCTTCATTAGACTGAAAGAAACGTACGTTGGCAAAGTCATTGTCACCCATATATGAGCGGCAGACGTACCAGTCGATCAGGCTGTATATGTCAACGTGGTTCTCGACGTACGCAAGGCTTTCTGCTTTTGTCATATCGTGTGTGCGGCAATAATTCAGCAGACGCGAATAATCGCTGTTGTCACCGTCCTCGACCTTACCGTAGGCGCGGAGCACGTTGACCGAATCCTCAGAAACGCCGCCTAATTTCCGTGCGAAGTGGTCCTGATCGAACCGTTCGCGCAGGAAATAGATGCCGTGATATTGACCGTTCAAATATAAAATGACCGGGCGGCACGCGAGCACGTCGAGGTTCGTTACGCCGTCAACGAGCGTGGTGCAAAGTTCGTCCCTGAAGCCGCAATAAATATAATCTTCGCTGCCGCCTTTCAGAAGCAGTGAATTGAATACTTCCGTTTCTCTGTCATCGAACAGCTTGCAATGAAGCTTCGACATTCCGTAATCAGAACGGAACCGCAGCTGAAAATTCTGCTTTTCTCCGAGTTTACTGTCGTTTCCGTGAAGCTTGAACCCGCACGGGGCGGAGAAGACTTCGGCGCCGTTCTCCAGCAGCGTCACGTACGAAACGTGCTCATATTCAGGGTCAACGTGATTCAGTACGCCTTCAGGGCCGTTCAGGTATTCCTGGCGGATGGCAACGTTCACGATCGGAAGTGTGTGCTCTATGCCGACAACGTAAAAGAACGACGTTTCGCGGCTCCTTTTTGAACCGTCAAAACATGCGGCGCGGATAGAAACGATGCCGTCAATATGTATGGGTTTCGTGTATTTTTTCGAGGATGCCGTTGGCGCGGTACCGTCAGTAGTGTAGTAGACCGTTCCTTCGCCGCTGAGCCTCAGCACGAACGGATTATTGTAAGCGCCCGTTGGAACGTCTGCTTCCGGTATCGCAAGTGCGTAATTATAGCCCGGGGCGTTCTGCTTCCCGGGAGTAGCCTGAGACATACATACGAATTCGTCCCCGTAACGCCCGTAGCTTTCATTTTTGAACATATTCGACGGTACTTTCACAACGTCGCAGACTTCGCCATTCGTACTTAAATAAATCGTTTCTCCTGAAGAACTGATCTTAAACGGAGCTTCCGTCGCTGAAGCTGTTCCGGTACAGTATATGACGGTGAAACGTCCTGCGGTCAGCTTTACGGCAGGAAGTCTGAATTTCTGAAGTTTGCTTTGTTTGTCTGAAAGATAGTATTTTGAAAGCTCGATAGGTGCGTCGGAATTGTTATATAGTTCCACATAATCGTAGAAATTTCCGTCAGGCGCAGGGTGTTCGTCATTAGAAGCGAGAACTTCTGTGATCAGCAGCTCCGGAAGACCGGGGTAGAGCCCGGGTACGGCCGGTTCTTCTGTAGGCTTCGGAGTCGGAGAAGACGTAGGAACCGCGGTCGCAGTTCGCTTAGGAACGGTCGTATGCGTCGCCGTTGGGCTCTTAAAAGGCGTGGACGTCGGAGGCGGCGTGACTAAATGTTCCGTTTCCCGGACAGGCGTAACGGAACCCGTTATGGGGGGCGTCCCGGTCGACGGAGCGTCAGGTGTGGGATTTACCGCTGTGTAGTCAGTCCGCGGTATACCGGGAGTGTTCGTGCCGGCGTCAACGTAAGTTCCTTCCGGTGTGCCTGTTTCCGCAGGCGCCGTGGTCAATGTCTCGTTCGTCACCGGTTCGGGCTTGGTTCTGCACGCGAAAAGTGTTGCAGACAGAAGTATGAATGCGGCACCGGTCAATATAGTTTGTTTTATCAGTTTTGATTGATTTTTGCTTTTCATACGTCAATGTTTAAGCGTTTTGCTGCGTTTTGAAAGCATCCTTTAGCTTTCACCTTATAGTTTAATGCTTTTTGATTAAGAAGCACATACCTTAGATTGGCGTCTTCAATCTTCGGCATTATCATTATACAACATTCAAAAATCTTTTTTTGCCACAAAATGTTGCATTTTTTATAAAGCAAATAATCAAGGAACCTGGTGGTTAAAAGAGAGATAAAGTTTCGCATTTGTGGCTCGAACGGCCTTGCCGCCGGCTCACAGGTGTTACCGAAGCTGCCGGATAAGCTTTTTCAGCCCGTTCACTTATATAGACGCTAAAAAACCGAAAATATTTCATTTTTTGTTAAAATATTTTTTCATTGTTCCGGAAACGGTCAGGCCACCGGGGATACATTGATCCAGTTCGGAGTAGATCAGATCGTCCCGGTCGATGAGCGATTCTGCCCCGTCTGCAGTACGGCTGCGATCTCGCTAAGCATTTCGAATCCGGGCTTTCTCCGGTCGCACTCCCACTTCGAGACCAGGTCGCGTGATACGTTGAGTCTGGCCGCGAACTGCTCCTGGGTGAGATTCTGTGCTTTTCTCAGCTTTTTGATGGTCTCTCCGATGCTCATGATTTCCTCCTGCACGCGTTTATTTTAAATGCACGGTGCGATGAGAGCAAGGGACAAATTGTTACAGGACGCTGCGGTTTGCTGCCGGGACAAAAAGTGATATAATATACGCACACAATGTTACACGTTTACGCCGAAGCATCTCATGATACGTGTGAGAAATGAAAAGGATGAAAAACAGAATGAAACAAGGCATAGGTAAAAGCAGCAGGAAAATGAATATCTTTACCAGAAAAATATTATTAGGAATTGCGGCAATATTGACCGGAATCGCGTCGCTCATGTGCGCCTGTACGAACAGGGGAGAAGTAGCGGAACCGACCGGAAACGGCGCCATATCACAGCCTACCGTTGACCCCGAAGCACCTAAAGATCCGGAAGAAGATCCGGCGCTGAACGTTTTTCCGGCGGAAGGTGATAATATCGAGATAGGTATATTCTGGGAGCCTCCCCGCGATTTCACGACACCCGAGCAGTACGACTGGATACGCGACGCGAATATAACCTTTATAGAGATCACCAACCGTGACGGAGCTGTTGATAAAGAAACGTCCGACCTTCAGCTTAAGCTGGCAGGAGAGCGGGGAATAAAGATCACGTACTCGTGCGGAGTAGACGGAAAGGATCTGCTCAATATGTCCGGCGCAAAACGCAGCGAATATCTGAAAGGGCTTGCGGAAAATCCTGTGATCAGCGGCATACACGTAAAAGACGAACCTGCCGATCCGTGGAATTACGCTGAAGTATGCGCGGCGATATCGAAAGCCGGACTCATGCCGAGGCTGAATTTCCTCCCGTACTTTGCCACGTGGGTATTCGAAAATTATCAGGGCTTTGTAGAAGACACGATCGTTGCCACGGGGAAGGAAAACTACGGATATCTGTGCTACGATCAGTACCCGTTCCCGTATAACGGGGGAGATCCGGATATGTTCTATAATCTGGACCTGTTCAGGACGATCGGGCTGAAATACGGGGTCCCGACGGCGTTCTACATTCAGTCGATCGGCGAGGGCGGCAATTTCCGCCGGACAAACGGCGGCGAGATACGCTACCACACTTCGGCGGGCCTCGCGTACGGTCTTAAATCGATGACTTACTTTACGTGGTGGACAACGGGTTTCTGTGACGAGAAGGATTACGCTATCATTTCGCCGTACGGTAAAAAGACTTCCATCTACGACGACGTTAAAGCGGTAAATGCGAACATATTGCGCGCAGGGCGCCTGCTCCGCCGCCTTGACGCGCTCGAAGTGTACCACACCGGCGGAGGGGAGCAGGCGATCAAGTACGCTAATCCCACGAACGTACCGCTGTACGTTGACACAGACGGGCAGTACGGGGTCATCATTTCGCTTATGGAGGACCGCGAAACCGGGCGCGATTATATCATGCTCGTCAATAAAGATTACAAGAAGGCGGTGCAGCATGAATTTGATATTACCGGCAGCATAACGCACCTTTACGACTGTACGGGAGGAGAGTACAGGGAGCTCGACATCTCTTCCGGAAAAGTAAAACTGGACTTCGCGCCGGGAGGATTCGTACTGCTTGCGGCCGGGCAGCATGACAAGCTGGTGGAACGGACTGTCGACGAGGATCAGCGGAATATAGCAAAGGGGAAGCCCGTCGCCGCCCAACGCGTAAATCCCGGTAGCGGCTATTACGCTTACTGTGTTACGGACGGCAGGCGCGATATAAAAACAACGATTAGCAAAGGATACAAAAGCGCGTCGAACAAGGGCTGGGTGGAAGTTGACCTTGGACGCGCTGTCGAAGTGAACCGCATTGACCTCTACCCGTGCGGCACAGAATATACCCGCGGCGAAACGTTCCCGCGCGACTTTACGCTGGAAATATCCGTTGACCGCGAAAACTGGACGGAAGTTCATAAGGAAACCGACTATACCGGGTCGTATTCCGGCATTCCGACGTTTTCATTCAGGCCTCAGCAGGCAAGATTCGTGCGCCTGAACGTGACGAAAGGCTGCCCGGACGGCGGATTCGAAATCGCCGAATTCGAGATCTACAACGATGACGGCAGCGTGCCCGCGCCGGACAACGCGAAATATTATGCGGATAAAGCTGCTCAGCAGGAAGGCGTAAATCTGGCCGAGGGCCGTTCGGTAAAGGTGTCAAGTGATCTGGGCGGCGACTGGAGTAAAGATCATATCACCGACGGAGACCGTCATTCCAACTGGAGCTCCGCGCTGAACAAACACCGCACAGCCGACGGAGTAGAGTGGATACGGATCGATCTGGGCGCGGAGAAGGAATTCAACGAAGTAGACCTCTATCCGCGCGGAGACGGGCAGCATTTCCCGTACAATTTCCGCATCGAGATATCGGATGACGGCAGCAACTTCACTTCGGTATACGAGTGCGAAGTCCCCGAGCTTCCGTCAAAAGGTGAGCCTTCGCTTTGCAAGCTGGACAAGACGTATAAAGCGCGTTACGTGCGTATTTACGCATACAAACTGCGCGACCAGAAAGGCTTTAACGACGGTCACCTGTTCCAGCTGTCGGAAGTTGAGATATTAAAAAAATAAAACGCTGTTACAATTCTTGAAACATAGTGGTATAATACACGTACACACCTTTATGAAAGGACCATAAAACATGAAAAAATTTATTATCTATCTTCTCGCGGTCGTAATGATCGCATCACTTGCATTCGGATGTGCGAAGACGCCTTCCGTACAGCCTGCCGATAAGACGCCTGAAGAGGCCGCCGCGACAGACGTTCCTGCCACAGAAGTACCGGCTACAGAAGTTCCTGCAACTGCCGAGCCTGCGACGGAAGCACCCACGGAAGCTCCCACTGAAGCCCCCACAGAAGAGCCTGCTCCCGAATTCACTATCCCGTACGTCACCGACGGACTTATCGCACTCTTTGAAGGTAACTACAACACTTTAAGAGGGCAGAAGCTCGATACGGAAGTCTGGGAGGATCTTTCCGGAAATCAGAACGATATAGATTTCACGCTGGATGATACGGCTGAATGGACCGAAAAGGGCCTCGCGATCAGCGCTGCCAGGATCGAGTTCCCGATCGAACTGTTTGATCTGATAAACAGCGAAGAATTTACGGTTGAATACAGCGTAGACGACCTCGTTGTCACCGGCGCGGATTTTGCCACGCTGCTCAACGTATTGCCCAACGACCAGTTTGCACTGTTCATCCGCAACTCTAATGGCGCGATCGAGTTTAAAACTTCGCCTTCGAATACACGTCCTCAGAAACCCGGAGCGGGATTTGATTCTGTGAACAATAAGACCATTGCCGTCACGTTCAAACTCGGAGATAAGATCTGCCTGTATTCCAACGGTGAACTGCTTTCGGAGGTTAACGCAAAAGCTACGCTCAGCGCGGCGAGCACGTTCTTCTTCGGGCATAACGACCCCAAGAAATCTTACGACGCCACCGTTCGCTCTATCCGCTTCTACGACAGAGCCCTTAGCGCTGAAGAGCTTGCTGCAAATGCTGCTGCCGTAGGTACTATCGGCGCGGCTACATCCAAATAATAGCGTAAGATCATCATGAAAAGCAAAAGCTTTTTATTAACTGTTACAGCGGCGGTGCTCTGCGTTCCGGTATTGTTCGGAGCGTGCGCGGCACCTGCCGCTCCTTCTGTTTCTAAAGCGCCTGAAGCAACTGATTGCCCCGAACCGACCGCTACGCCCGAGCCGCAGCCGCACGACGTTGAACTTTACCAGCTCGCTCCGGAAGACCAGAGCCTCCTTATGAGCTACGTGATCAGAACGCCGATGGATAAGATCATTGTCATCGACGGCGGGATCGCGGGGTACGGGAAAGAGGCTCCTCCTTATATGCCTGCGGCGATCCGCGCGATCCTCGGACTGGGCCAGAACGACTATTTCGAAGTGGAAGCGTGGTTCTTATCCCACGGGCATAATGACCATATCGGAGAGCTCGCAAAGATGCTCGAAGGCTACACCGCGGATTCGAATTATAAGATCAATAATTTCTACTTCAATTTCCCGGATTTCGGAACAGAGTGGAAGAGCAGCGCCGGTGCGAATGACTACGACCTCGAGGAAGTCGATCAGTTAAAGCGCGGCTTTGAAAATTACTATTCGATCAACGCGTTTAAGGGTATCGACGGCGCCACGATCCCCGAAGAGCAGTTTGTGAAGCCTGCCGGAGCGGGGGAAACGTACTATTACGACCTTATCAACGCCGCGGTTATAACTACCGACAGGATTACCGAGGGACTCGATTTTAATATTGACGGCGTCAATATCCGCGCCCTTCAGACGTGGGCGAAGAATAACAGCAACGTTAACAGCACTTCGACCGTGCTTCGCCTGACGTACGGCGAACACAGCGTACTGTTTTTAGGGGATTCGTACACGGATAATTCCGCGCGTATGCTTAAGATGTGGGATATCAAAGACGTGGCTTCCGAATACGTCCAGATGGGACACCACGGGCAGCACGGGCCGGACAAAGGCTTTTACAGAAAGATCGGTGCGGCCGATTCGATCCGCCTGTGGCCAACGCCTATATGGGTCTGGGAAGTATATAAAGCGACCAATAATATTGCCACCGATGAGACGCGCGGCTGGATGGGATTGCCCAAGGACTTCAAAGAATTTGCCGAACAGGGTCTCGATAAGACGGGACGCGATTTCATTTCGGGCATGGCAGGCGCGTATCCCGAAGATCCTACGAAGGTGTCTGCGTGGAATGCCGAAGTTTTGAATGCTCAGCGCGTGGCGGTCTTCACTTACGCCGCACCGTAGGATCAATTTACCGTTAATAATTTCGAATGTGTCCGGGCCTCGCGAGATCGGTTTCAGAAGAAAGGCCAGTATGACAGAAGCAGGCCCGGTACCACTACGATCGCGAAGAAAGCCCAGCTTACAAGCGTAAATGTTTTAATGAATTTTCCGCCGTTTCCCGGATATTCACGCACGTAGATCCTGTAGTTTATCACTGACGCCAGCGAGCCTATCAGCGAACACAGTCCGGCTGTATCGGCGCCGTAGATGAGCCCGGCGAAATTCTGAGTGAACGGGTACAGCACGATCGATGCCGGAACGTTCGAAATGAGCTGCGAAAGACCGATTGCCCACCAGTATTCTCTGCCGGCAACGGCGCGGCTCAGGAAAGAAGAAATAGCCGCGTTGCCCGCGATCGACGATGAAAAGATAAAGAAACAAAGAAAAGTGATTATCAGCACGTAATCGACCTTCAGGAACAGGCGGTGGTCAACGATCAGTATGGTCGCGAGTACGATGCCTACGGCGACGTACCAGAAGGCTGTTCGGGTGACGATCACGGTCAATATCAGTACGAACAGTACAGTGTATATTATGCGCAGATGTTTGCGCTCCGGCAGCCACGGCGCCGCAGCCCCCTCTGCGCTTATTTCTTCTTTAGGCTCTTTGCGGTAAAGAAAGAACGTGAATCCCACGAGCAGTGCGGCGGAGAGCGCGCTTAAAGGGAGCATGTGCAGCATGAAGTGCCCGGCGTTTACTCCGGACCGGCCGTAAAGAAACAGGTTCTGCGGGCTGCCGAACGGCGTGAGCATACTTCCGCGGATCGCCGCGATATTCTGCATAGAAATGACGGGGAGAATATACTTTTCCTTGCCGCCGCTCCGGAAAAGCAGGATCGTAAGCGGTACGAATATTATCAAAGAAACGTCGTTCGTCACAAACATTGACGTGAAAAACACGCCGAAGATCAGAAACAGCGTCATAAGTGTCATCTTTTTTATGCCGCCGGCAAGTTTTACGACCGGCCGTAGTACGTTTTCCTGCTTGAATCCTTCGAGTACGCACAGCATCATGAGCAGCGTGCCCAGCGTTCTCCAGTCGATATCTGTGAGCAGTTTTTTCGTGGGCGGCGTTATGATAAGCGCGATCACTGCCGCCAGCAGCGACAACGTCAGCATGAGTTCTTTTTTGAAAAATCTTAATATTGCTTTCATAATTGTTGCGTTTAGTGCTTCGGGTCAATTGTCCTGCGGCGCGTGTTCCGCAAAACGGTGCCAATTATACTTTACATATTGCCGGCGGTCAACTGCATTCTGCGCTGCGTTCTGCCGGACTTCACTCTTAGCGCCTCATATGCTATAATTCCACCGCAAACACTCGCTCCACGGGCAGAAGCGAAGGCATACTGATGCCGGTAAGGCCCGATCAGAAGAAAAGGAGAATCGACTATGGAAGAGAAAAACACACAGAACGTTGACACTGCCGGAATTGAAAAAGTATACGCATTTCTTAACGAAGCCGGAACTTATTACCTTGCCACCGACGATAACGGACAGCCGCGGGTGAGACCGTTCGGAACGATCCTTCTTTATGGAGGAAAACTCTATATCCAGACGGGAAAGGTAAAACCGGTCTCGAAACAGCTCTCCGCAAATCCAAAAGCGGAAATATGCGCTTTTATGAACGGAAAATGGCTTCGTGTAAGCGGCGAGTTGGTCAATGACGACGACCGCGCTGTAAAAGTCGCTATGCTCGACAAGTATCCGGGCCTCAAAGGCATGTACGACGCGGATGATGACAATACTCAGGTGCTTTATTTTAAGAACGCTGCTGCTGTTTTCAGCTCGTTTACAGCCGCTCCGGAGACGATCGAATTTTAGATCGCCCTTTCAGCTCAAGCACGTTCAAATAAAAATTCCCGGCCCGAATTTGATCGATACGGACCGGGAATAATTAATGGCAAGTGGCAAGTGGCAAGTGGCAAGTTGCAAGTTTTAATATCAATTAATATCAAGCAGGAATTAATTAAGAAACTTTAACAGAATCGATTATATCGCGTACGACCTGATTGGAAGAACCGTCCATAGTTCCGGCGACGATCAAAACGATACTGTCAGAGAAAAATACAACTTCTACTCTGTAATAGAACGGAATATTGTACAAATTCACCACCATATCGTACATCATTGCCTTCCTGCCATCGACCGTTTTCACAGTTATTTCCGACATACTTTCGATCGTTCCGCCCGATCCGGTGATGCCTGAATTGAGCGAGCTGCGGATCGATTCATAATCATCGGTGATAAGGGAAGAGTCGCCTTTGCTCAGAACAAGCATCACAGGCGTGCCGTTATAAGTTGCGTTAAGCGTATAGCTGCTGCCGCTGCCTTCAACAGTATAGCCTTTGGGGAAAGACAAAGAGATTCCGAAATTTGAATACGTTTCCATCTCTGACGGAACGGGATCTTCGACGGAACCGTCAAATTTAACAGAATGTACCATTTGCTCGATCAATCCGCTTTCATCTTTCACCGCTAAAGAACCGATTGCAAAAGCATAAAACTGCTTGTTTAAAGGAACAAGAACACACTTATAATAATTTCTAATTCCAGCCATATCGAAAGCTATATCGTACATCATGGCATCGTGACCGTCGAGCGTGACAGAAACCATTTCCTGAGAGCTTTCAAAATTATCGGTCTTGGACGAGAAAACGCTGTTCAGCATATTGCGCATAATTTCAGGATCGGTAATTACTACTTCCTGAGCAGTTGAACTGACGATCACGAGCGAATAGAATTTGGAATTATATTCTGCAGTCATTGAGCACATAGTATCTGTCTCGCCGTTCACAGTATAACCGGCGGGGAACAGGATAGAAGAGTTGAATTTAGAAACACGTGTAAAGTTCGGGTCTGAAGCTATATCGATCTGTACAGGTGTGGGTTCCGGTGTAGGGTTAGGCGTGGGAACGTCGGTGGGTTTTTCTGTCGGAGCTTCAGTCGGTTTCTCGGTAGGCGCCTGGGTAGGAGCGGAAGTGGGCAATGAAGTCCCGGCAGCCGTCGGATCCGGCTGTGCCGTTTCGGCGGAGGTCAACGGGGCTTCTGTTTTTGTATCCGGCGAAGGATCGATCAATTTTAATTTACATCCTGAAAACGACAGCGCCAGAATCAAACATATAATAGCCGTAAAGGTCTTTTTCATGATAACAACTCCTTTGGACCCGTTTTTTATAAACAATAACGAATCCTGATTATTATACTCTGTCAGTCTCTTTTATTAAAGAATATTTTTGCTTTTGCGTTTAGTGCGTTTAGTTTTTGCTTTATTTGCTTTTGCGTTTAGTTGCGATTACTACTGCTGCAGCGGCGCAGACGGCGGCAAGTGCGACACCGCCCGCGATACCTAACACAAGCATAAGCGTCTTATTGCCTCCGGCATGTGAATCATTGTCGCCGTTGTCAACGAAGGGTTCGCCGCCGGCAATGAATTCGTACGTTCCTCCGCCGACCGAATAAATATATTCGCCGTTGTCGCCGCGGCCAATATATTTGACGTCATCCGTGCTCTTTTCAAATATATTTTTGCCCGATTCCGTGATGCCTTTAACGTCGGACAGCGGAATAACTACGGTCGCCGAGGAATTTGAAGGGACCTCTATATTCCACGTGAGTTTTCCGTCCTCATATTTCCAGTTGGAGACACATTTGCCTCTGAGTGTGGATATGGATGAATTAACGTACGTAAGGCCGCTCTCCACGCCCGGACGGTACGTGATAGCGCTGAAGCCCGCCCCGGTCTCGCGTATTCCGCCGAGCCCCTGGAACATCCAGCAAGCCGGACCGCCGCCCAGCATCACGTGGTTAAGAGAGTCGAAATACGCGAGAAAATCGCCCGCATGCGAGTTAAAGTTATTGCCCGGTGTATCCCAGTACTCCCACAGGGAAGTCGCACCGTTATCGATCATAAATCCGAACGAACATTTTTCGTGCGAGATCGTCATATCGAGCAGCAATTTGTGATAATTAGCAGCGGAAAGTGCGTCATAGATCGATTTCGTGCCAAGCACGCCTGTTCCGAGCACTCTTCCTTTATCTTCTGAGATCGCGATGAGCTTCTTCAGCACCGTGACACGATCCGCTTCAGGCACGAGGCCGAAATCCAGCGCCATAGCGTTGCAGGTCTGGCTTTCAGTCGCATAATAATCGGACTTGTAAAATCTCTTCTGCACCGCTTCGTATACTTTCGAAAGATACTCGTCAAGCTCGGCGTGATCCCTGCCGGCGATCTCAAGCATTTTTGAGAGCAGCATCCCGCAGTTATAGTAGCAGGAGGTCGAAAGAAAGGCGCGGTCAACGATGCCGGCACCGTTATCGAAACCGACCCAGTCGCCGTATACGTTGTGAGGAACGATATAGTTCTTTTCAAACGTGCGCGCGTATTCAAATACTTTGAGAAGCGTGTCGATACTGTGCTCGATATAATATTTTTCGCCGGTCTGCATATAAAGCTCGTAAGGGAAGATGAATATCGCGCTCGCCCAAGTGATATCGTACTGCGCACCGCTCTCGTTCGTTGACGGGATGCCGACAATGATTTCAGGCCTTCCGTTTTCCCGTACGCCCAACAGCATGGCGTCAAGGTACGCTTCCGCCGTTGTCCAGTCGCCCAGCAGGAGCGCTGCAGATTCTTTCGTGACGGCGGCGTCGCCCATCCAGCCGTTTTTCTCCCGCTGCGGGCAATCGGTGTAGTTTCCCATCATGTTTGAGCGCTGCGATACGTTGTACATCGAAAATACCTGGTCGAGCCGCTCGTTAGAGGATTCGAAGAAGCCTGTCTGAGGCACGTCGTCGCTCGTAAAGCACGCGGTAAATTCGTTTCTGTCAAGTTCTTTTCCGGCCGGGAGCGTTACGCGTATATATCTGAAGCCTGTATAGAAAAAGCGAGGTTCAAATACGTCATTGCTTCCGGACAACGTATAGTTCGAGACCGGTTTGTGCGCCGTCGTGTTGGCCCAGATATCGCCCTTTTCATCGAGCATCTCCGCATATTCGAGCTTATATTTATCGCCGGCGTTTCCTTTCGCGTTAAGCCTTACGTAGCCCTGCATATTGACGCCGAAATCGAGCACGTAAACTTTTTCGCCTTTGCCCGTCTGCTTCAGTTCAGATGCCGAAACCGGCTTTAATTCCTTTATAACTTTTGTCCCGGACGGGGAGGGAACGGCTTTGATTTCTCCGGGGAAATTCCATTTTTCCGTATCGGCTTTATCGAAATCGTCTTCCCAGATCACGCTGCCGTTTTGTATTACCGCTATCCTGTCGTACGTTGCCACCTCGTTAAGCGCCGAACGTATCCCCATCGCTCCGTCTGTCTGGCCCGCCGGCAAATTTAAGCTGTGCACTTTTTCGCCGTCAACGTACGTCGTGACTGTCGTGCCCTTGATTTCGATCCGGAGCTGAATTTTTTTATTTGGTCCGAGTCCCTTAACGGAAGGCGTGTCAATTTCCGTCCAGCCCACGTGATGGAGCCTCAGCCCTGACGTCCCTACCTGCCACATCAGGGGGCTCGGAACTCCGTCCTTCACTCCGAACATGATCGCGCCGATGTTCTTATTTACGGTCATAGACACTTCTATCGTATAATCACCGGAAAATGATTCATACGTCCTGAACGTGCCGGAATTATCTGGAATCTGCAGTTCACCGTCCCTCGCCTGAAAGCTCACGGCTTCAGTTTTCTTCCAGCTTGAATTTTCCTTGAAATCCGGCATATCCCAGTCTGTTTTTTTGCGCATATCGATATCTTCGCCTTTTGAAAGATTTTCCTTAACGATTTCCGAATTTGCGCAGGCTTTCCAGCCTTCACCTGTGCTTACGGTCTGGGTCTGGCCGTCTTTATATGTTATCCGGAGCATTCCTTTAAGGTCGCGGTTCAGGAACGTGCTGCCGCTGACGTACGCACCGATACAGTTTTCTCCGTCGAGCAGCATTCCGGTGATATCGTAAGTATTGTAGTATGCGATCTTATCGTAAACGGTCTTTCTCGGGCTCCAGATAAGATCGCCGACCTTTCCGCCGTTCAGACGAATTTCTATTACGCCGGTGCTCGCGAGGTAACAGCGCGCACGTTCAACGTTTTTGAGGGGCTGGTCAAGCTTGAACACGTGCCTTAGCAGCCTGTCCGTAGTTATCCAGGCTCCGTCAAGTGTAATGGGCGCCGTTTCAAATACGAGCTCTTTTCCGAATCCGGATTCTCTGCCGCTCTGATCTTTTATATTTACTTTCGCTCTGTAAATTGTTTCGGGTTTGAGCCCTTCGGGTACGATCCCGGTCTGCACGCTGCTCTTAACCCAGCCGCTGTCCCATGCGCTGCTTCCGTCTTCGCCGCTCACTACACATCTGTATTCGCTTTGGTAAACACCGCGCCTCCCGGTGACGATCCGCCACCCGAGCCTTGCGTTCTCCGGATCGATTCCAATATCGTATGCAGATGAAGTCTGAAACATTTCGGTCATTATTGCACCATCCTCCGCCGCCTTTGCCGCTCTTCCGGCTGCGACCGAAGTACCTGATGCAAGTCCGAAAAGCATTGACGTTAATACAGTCAAACAGACAGGCTTTTTTATTAATTTTGCAAATATACCCATTACGTTGCCCCCCCGATCCAGATCTGATCGATCATATATCTCCAATTTTACAAGCTCCGGAGGTGAAAGTCAATCAAACTCTTCCAATCAATCAAACTCCTTGTTCTTTTGCCATATAATCTGTTATAATACCAACTAACAAATGCCGCACGCCGGAAAACAAAAGAGGTGTACTAATATGAGTGATAAAAAAATCAACGTTACCGTCTGGAACGAGTTCAGACATGAGCGCAACGAAGAGGCCTGCCGCGCCATATATCCTGACGGCATACACGGATTGATAAAGCAATTTCTTGACCCCGATCAGGGACTGAACGTGAGACTGGCCGCACTTGACGACGATCAGAACGGACTTCCTCCGGAAGTGCTGAACACCACTGACGTGCTGATCTGGTGGGGCCATATGGCTCACCACGAAGTGCCTGACGCGCTCGTCGAACGTATCCGCGACAGAGTATATAAAGGCAGGATGGGGCTGATAGTCCTTCACTCCGGACACCATTCAAAAGTGTTCCGCGAGGTGGTGGGTACGAACGGAAACCTTTCCTGGGGGCGCGATCAGCAGGAGATCGTATGGAACCTTCTTCCCGCGCATCCTATAGCCGCCGGAATACCGGATCATTTTGAACTTTTTGAAGAACTATATTGCGAGCCGTTCTACGTGCCGCAGCCTGACGAACTTGTGTTCGGTTCGTGGTACGAGGACGGATTCATATTCCGCTCCGGACTTTGCTACTACCGCGGCGCAGGGAAGGTGTTCTACTTCCAGCCGGGTCACGAATTCTGCCGTTCGTTCTATAACGAATACGTACAGCGCATAATACATAACGCCGTATATTGGGCCAGACCCGCAGAGATAGGCTACACGGTGCCTGAAAGCGCTCCGATGGTCGATTACAAACTATCTAAAAATTCCTGAGCCCGCTTTCACGAGGCCGGTTATAACTACACTATAAAGCAGGGGGAATTATCATGACTTCCAAGGAACGGTTCGCAAGAATGTTCGAGCACCGGGAAGCAGACAGGGTGCCGATAATTGACGATCCGTGGGCAGGTACGCTAAGGCGATGGTACCGCGAAGGAATGCCCGAGGGCATGGACTGGCGCGACTATTTCGGAATCGATAAGATTGAGAAGATAAACGTTGACATCTCTCCGCGTTACGAAATGAAACTGATCGAAGATACTCCGAGGTATCAGATCATCACCACGTCGTGGGGCGTAACGCTTAAGAATTTTAAAGAGCTCGATTCAACGCCTGAATTCATCGATTACAAAGTCGTTGACGCGGAGACCTGGGCGGATGCAAAAGCGCGTATGACGCTTGAAGACGACCGTATTCCGTGGCAGTGGCTTAAAGATAATTACGGAATGTTCAGAGCTGACGGGCGCTGGATCGAGGCAAATTTCTGGTTCGGTTTTGACGTCACGCATTCGTGGATGTCCGGGACTGAGAACGTGCTCATCGCAATGATGGAAGAACCGGAATGGGTCGTTGACGCTTTCAATACGTACCTCGACAGCTGCATCGCACTGTTCGGACGCATCTGGGACGCCGGGTACAGGTTTGACGCCATTAACTGGCCTGATGATATGGGATATAAAGGAACGACGTTCTTCTCGAACGAAATGTACCGCGAGCTGCTCAAACCTACGCATAAAAGGGCGGTGGACTGGGCTCACGACCACGGTATATACGCGCGCCTGCATTCATGCGGAGACGTTATGACCCGCGTAGACGACCTGATCGAGATCGGGATAGACGCGCTGAATCCGCTGGAGGTAAAGGCGGGTATGGATCCCGTGGGCCTTAAGAAACGTGTCGGGGATAAGCTGGTGCTGCACGGAGGAATCAACGCGGTTCTGTGGGACGATAAAGAAGCGATAGTTTCGGAGATCGAGCGAGTGGTTCCTATCCTCAAGGAAAACGGCGGATATATCTTCTCTTCCGACCATTCAATTCCGAATTCGGTAAGCTTAGAGAACATGAAAGCGATCGTCGCGACCGTAAAAGAAGCAGGAAAATATTGACCGGAGCGGGCATGAACCGCTTAGAAAGGGGAAACAGCGAATGAAACACTATAAACGAAACACGATACATACGCTGCTTACATCGGTACTTGCACTGGGGCTACTCCTCGGCGGGTGCACAGTGAACCACGCACCAGGCGGAGACAGCGGCGCAGAAGATGATATTACAGAAATACCTACACAGGAGCCTTTTATTATGAGAGACATATCAGGAGACACAACACTTGCCGATTCACTGCTTTACGCTAACAGCGTGGCAAACAGCATAATCGCCCGTTACGTAGACGGTTCGAGATCTTCGTTCGAGATCATCAACCGGGACGTGCGCATCGTCGAATCGAACGATACCGACGGGAAGCTCGGCATTAAGAGCGTGGAAAACAGGAGCGGAGGCACGTATTTTACTGACTCTATGAACCTGTACGTCGTGGACAAAAACGGGGAGGTCTGGCAGGACAATTATTCTTCGTCTGTGGGCAGGACCAATACTACGCGCCACGGCTTTTACTACTGGGAGATCTTCCAGCGCGACCAGGAATTCGGAAAGAAAGAGGACGGGAGCAATAATTTTGCCACTTCCGTTTCAGTGAGCAAATACGACGGAGACTGGGGCTCTTCGTCCGACTGCCGCGCGATTTACAATAAAGGAAAATCGGTAAAAATGCTGCTGACCGGAGGCCTCGATCCTTACGTATTCAAGACCTTCTCCGAACCCGTGCCGAAAGCGCATGCAACGCACATAGCGGTCACGATTAAAGCGACGGCTTCCGGAGGTCAGTCACAGCTGTTCTTCGCCGATAAGACCACACGGGATTTCAATGCGAATCAGATGATCGCTTTCGATATCACCGGCGACGGAAAACCGCACACGTACGTGCTGGATATATCGGCGAAATTGACCGACGACCTTATTTCGGTAAGGTTTGACGCGGGCAAGCTTCCGGGAGAGGAGTACGAATTCTCCGACGTGAGAGTAGTAACGCTCGGCAAAGTTATTGCCGCGAAAAGCGAGCGTACCATCGACGTGTATCCCGATAAAGTACACCAGAGTTTCAGGCTGCTTGCGCGGCCGGGTTACGAGGCGGTAAACGAGTTCGGAATGATCTGGGAGATAGATGAGAGCAGCGTGGAGGCGCTCAGGATCCGCGACGATACCGGCGTCCACGAGGATCTTAAGATCAATGCTGAGACGGTGGAATACGCTGCGTTTAAAGTGAGCGGCGCGGGCGTTATCGGAATCATCATACCGTCGGACGGCTCAACTGCAAAAACCGACGTAAAACTTGAAAACGGAAAATATATTGTCCGCCAGACCGCGTCGGGAAAGCTCGATCTGAGAGCCGGATTCGACTGCAAATTCGGGCACAGACTGTTTACCGACGCTTCAGGCAGCTTTGACGCGATCGATAAAGCCGCTGCGCTCGAAAGAAATCCGCTTCCTGCGTCGAACTTTACAGTCAGTGAAGGCTCGGATGATGCTAAAATGCGCGGCTACGAACCGCTTAAAGGGTATTACCGGATGACGATGAAAGGCACCACCTTCCCGGCGGCTTTCCAGCCTTTCGGAAATAACCGCTATTACGTTTCCGGCGTTACGGCAAATGCGGATGATAAAGACCGCACGGTATATTTCTGCGTAAGATCCACCCCGGGCACGCTCGAATGTGCGGCAATGCTCGACGATAAAGGTATGATGGTGCCTATGCCAATGCAGGTGTGCAAGAATTTCGACTGCGAGAAGGAAGAGCCTATTTATGACCCGATGGATATGTCATACGGTGATTCGATATTCCCGCTCGTGATGAAAGCCGGTTCTTCCACATCGTTTACAGATCTTCATCTGTACCAGAACTGGGGAAAATATCATCTTAAACAGATCTCGTCGATACAGTTCTTTATTGGCTACTATCATCTGTCTACAGGTGTAAGCGAGTCCAACTGCATAAGCTTTTACGGCGTGTTCGGTAAAGACGGCTTCCTGCTGCCAGACTTCAGAGGTCACAGCGGCATAAGATGGAACACCGACCCTCAGTTCACGTCTGTCGGTACCCCGAAAGCGACGTCGTACTTTGACAACAGCGGAAAGCGCATAATGAACGAATACACCGGCGCTAAGATCAACAGCTCCGGCCCGGTCTACGCAGACGTTGAATATTCGTACTTGTCCGACAGCGGCGCTTTCAGGTACACTTTAAGACACACGGAATTTCCGCAGACAGACGAGAACAGAACGTACTACACGCTCGATCTGACGTTCCTTAATGATCTGACGCTCAATGACGTTAAGAACCAGTTAACGTTGTTGGAGCAGGACAGCCGCAACCAGAAATTCAGCGAACTTTCCTTCCGCGGAACGGACGGGACGAGGCAGCACGCGGACCTTAACGTCAAGGAAAACAGGGACGTTAAGCTTTATACGCTGAATCAGGACAACGGCTGGTACGCTTATTTCCACAGTGACAGGCCTGTTCCGAAGGGGAAGATTGAGACTGAAGACGATCCGATGAATTACGCCGTAATAATCAAGGGCGCGGATATCGTTATCGGCGGAAAGGAATGGAAGGGTAATTTCATTCTGAGAGACAGTTTCTCGGGCGGCAGTAACTATTCGGCGCTTTCGCTCGATCTGGGAAAGACGACGTTTAAGAAAGGTGATACTATACATCTTGAGTTCCTGATGCTTCCCTGGGCAAACCGCGAGCTTACGTCCGACGCGAATATCCTCACCGTTTATGAAGATTCAGTAGTCAAACCGCTTACGGTCAAATCGGTCAAGACGGGCAGCGTCATGGACGAGCCGTACCTCGCGAGGGTCAGTGCGGTCAATAACGAAGCCGAGTTTACTGTTTCGGGCAGCCGCAACAGAAATGCTGTGCGCGTTGACGGCTTTACCGTATTCGGCAGGCCTTATATTGAGGTTCTCGGAAGCGACGGCACGTGGCAGGTACACGATACTTCTGTTTCTGAATTTGACGGCTACGGCGTCTATTACAACAGGGACGGTTCGTACGGCTACGCTTTCATATACGAATCTGACGGGCCTGACAGCGAAGCGACGTTCAGGGTTACGTTAAAGTGACGATCAAGCGAAAATAAGGTTACGATCGGCCCCGGGCACAATAGTCCGGCCGGACGGTAAAAGAGAAAAAGCAGAAGATCCGCCGGGGCAGACGGATCTTCTTTGTATATGTTGATCTATTTCAGAGTGAATATTCAGTGCGAATGATCAGCGCGATAGTTCAGCGCCTGTTCAGCCTGCTGATCACGTGCTGCGCTACGCCCTGGACCGTCAGTTTCGCGACTTCGATCTTCTTTCCCGGATATTTATCTGCGTTAGCGTAGATCAGGATAGCTTTATCGTTTTCCGGATCTGTTCCGGCGTACACTTTAAGCGTATTTTCGTTGTTCTCATCGAGCGCTACGACGATGTCTCCCGGCTCGCATTCTGTCTGTCGCTTTATAAGTACGTAATCTCCGTCATAAATGCCGCGGTCTTCCATAGAATCTCCGGAAGCGCGAAGAATGTAGAAATCACCGCTTCCGAATATGGCTGAAGGCAGGCTGACGTACATCTCAACTTCCTCCTCTTCGCTCTCGGGATCTCCGCACTGGACGCTGCCTACGACCGGCGCGGAAAAATAGCCTGGAAGCGTCTTGCTTATCTTAGGCAGTTCGGTTATGTTCCTTCTTCCGTCATAGCAGAGCATTTTCCTTTCGTTCATCTCAACAAGGTAGCTGTGAACGGTAGATTTCGATATTCCTGTGCCGTCGGCAATAGCGCGTACGGTAGGTGAGACGTGTTCGTTTCTGTAATAATTTCCGATGAAATCGCTGATCTTATTCATCAGGTCAATGTTTTTAGTTCTGATTTTGCTCACCCCCGGGAAACGTGTGCCGGACAAATTGTCCCGCTTCGAATTATACCCGAAGAGGAGCGTGTTGTCAATCAAAACTGCAGGAGAGGCTGTCATTGACGCGCTTTGCGGCTTTCGCGCTTTTCCTTGTTCTTCACGGCCTCGTCGATCGTAAGCCTGTGGATGCTCTCGGCCTTGCCCAGAAGACCGCGCTTGATAAGCTTACCGAGATTCACAGGAACGTAGCCGCAAACGTTGGCCGCGACGTTGAGATGATTTTCGGACGTGCCGCCTGCGTGATCGTGGCCGTGGATATTTACGCACCATTTTTCGAGCCCATATACAGGTTCGTGCGAAAGCAGCAATTTTTCGGCGATAAACAGCGGTCCTGAATAAATTTCGTTAAAATACGGTTCGAATTTTGTCGCCGTCTCGTCGTGATTACCGAGCAGCAGCACTTTATAGGCTCTGATCTGTTCCATATAGCGCGGATCTCCCACGTCGCCCAGGTGGATCAGCGTATCGTGCTTCCCGATAAGCTTGTTTATGCGCTCGAGCTGCTCTTCGGGCGTTATCCAGCCGGGATCCATGAGGTGGCAATCACTGTCGCCAAAGTGTGTGTCGGATATGATGTAGACCGAGCCTTTTTCTGACCACCTTCGAAAGGCGGGGTATAGGGTCAATATCATTATTTCTTTCCTTTCCGCTTTTCGAAAGTCGTTCTCTGCCGCCGTTGCCCTGCCTGTAAAAACATTGTCCGCCCGCACCGCCCGGCGGCAATAATTATATAAAAATACGAATGAAGGGTCAACTCTTAACTCTTAACTCTGAACTCTTAACTTTCTTTACGAAGTACTGCAGTTGCCTTGGGCGGCCCTTTATGTTAAAATCCGCATTGCACTTTACCGCTCCGGTTTATACGGAGGAGCGGAAATTGATCAGCAGTTTGAGCTGTTGACGAAAAGGAGATTTATAATATGATCAGACTGGTTTTCGGCGAAGGCGCCGTAACGATCGACCCGGAAAGCGGAGAGATCGCTTCCTTAACATACAGAGAAAAAGAACTGGCGAAAGGGAGAACGCCCCTCTTCAAGGCGAAACTGAGAACGCCGGAAGGAAAAGAAAAAGTTATTGACGCCGGCAGCGGAAAACTTGTTGCCTGTACGGAACCCGAGGCCGCAGATGAATCAAAAGGATGCATGAGAGCCGAATACTTATTCGAAAGCGGAACGCGCGTAATTATTGACGCCGAAGCGTCGGAAGGAATGCTCAGCTGGAACTGGAGCGCAAAGATCCCGGGCGAAGATATTCTCGAATGGCTCGAATGTCCGCGCGCGTCGCTTGCCCCGCTGAAAGGCGAAGGGGGAGAGGCAGAGATGCTGTTCCCGTACAATGAAGGCGCGGTCGTTGACAGCTTAACGTTAAAAGAATCGACGCATTTACATGCCCGGGACGTAGAATATCCCTCGCTCGGTTCGTACCAGGTCTTCCCGAACATGATATGCTCGCAGTTCCAGGCGTACCTGATGCCAGGATGCGGATTGTATATGGGAGCTCACGACCCGTACAGAGGGTTCAAATATATCGACTTTACCGGAAACGGCGAAGGCGTCTTGCCGCTGATACGCGTATATCCTTCCGACTACGGAATGGACGGCATTAATTATGAGCAGGGATTTCCGCTGATCTGGAAGTTTTTCGACGGACAATGGCAGGACGCGGCAGAAATATACAGAGAATGGTTCGAAAACGAATTGCCCGCGGGTGTGAAGAAGATCAAGGACAATGACCGGCTGCCTGCGTGGTACGACGAAATGCCTTTCGTTGTCTCCTATCCTGTAAGAGGCATCCACGATATGGATGAAATGAAGCCCAACGCATTGTTTCCGTATATAAACGCACTTCCTGTGATCGACCGCATCCAAAATATGACCGGAGCGAAAGTGCTTGCGCTTCTTATGCACTGGGAAGGTACCGCGCCGTGGGCTCCGCCATACGTGTGGCCACCATACGGAGGGGAGGCGGCCTTCAACGAATTCCGTGACGCACTTCACGAATCGGGAAATCTGCTCGGAGTCTACTGCTCCGGCTTCAGCTATACGATAGACAGCCACGTAGATAAGTATAATCGCGAGGAGGATTACGAGCGCGAAGGACTCGAAGCAGCTATGTGCGCGGGGCCGGACGGGAAAGTTGAACTCAGCCGGATCTGCACCGGACAACGCACCGGGTACGATATCTGCGCCGCTTCCGAAAAAGGCGACGGGATCCTGACCGAGGCGTATACGCCGCTCTTCAACGCCGGTATCGATTACGCGCAGATCCTCGACCAGAATCACGGCGGCGGTCAATATCTTTGCTATTCTAAGAACCACGGCCATCCTCCCGTACCCGGCAGGTGGATGACTGTCAATATGCAGAAGCTCCTGAAGAAGTGGCGTGATGCTTCTGAAGGCATGCTGCTCGGCTGCGAATCCGCCTCCGCCGAACCGTTTATGGGCAATCTGCCTTTCAGCGACAACAGATTTGAGCTTAACTGGTTTATTGGCCGCCCGGTCCCGCTAAGCGCTTACATTTACCATGAATACATGCATAATTTTATGGGCAATCAGGTTTGTTCGCCTTTCCCGCAGTCGGAAAATTCACTGTTCTTAAGACTCGCATACTCGTTCGTTGCCGGAGACTGCCTGACGGTCGTATTGACGCCTGACGGAAGAATAATGGATCATTGGGGCGGGAGAGATTTCAATACGCTTCCCGATAAGGACGAGGTGCTCGCATTTGTCCGAAGCCTTACGCATTTTGCGAAGGGAGAGGCGAAGGATTATCTCAGCCGCGGAAGGATGGTAAAACCGCTTCCTGTCGATTGTCCTTCGCACGATTTTACCGTCGAAGGGCGAGTGCTGTCTGTACCCGACGTATTCACCGGAGCGTTCTCGCTGGGCGGAAAATGCGTTCAGATCCTGGTCAACCACACTTCCGAAGACGTTCTGTGCAACGTTGCAGGCCAAAAAGTGTGCGTGAAAGCGCGCAATGCGGCAATGACGGAAATATGACGTATTGACCGCGGCGTGTACGGCAGAAAAAATAATTAAAAAAGTTTCAAAAAAGTTGTTGACAGCGCGTGAAAATTGTGTATAATTAAATTGTGCTCAATCGAATAGAGCACAACCGGAAATTCAGGGAGGTATGAATCATGTCAATCTACGATTTCACAATTAAAGCTCAGGACGGCAGCAACGTCTCCATGTCTGAATACAAAGGGAAGGTACTTGTAATAGTCAATACGGCAACGGGCTGCGGCTTCACTCCTCAATACGACCCGCTTCAGGACCTTTATGAAGAGCATCAGAAAGACGGACTCGAAATACTCGATTTCCCGTGCAACCAGTTCGCGAACCAGGCTCCCGGGACCGACGAAGAGATCCACAGCTTCTGCACCGGACGCTTCGGAATCACTTTCCCGCAGTTCTCCAAGATCGACGTGAACGGCGAAAACGCCGATCCTCTCTTCAAGTATCTTACCGAAAACACTTCTTTTGCGGGATTCGGCAAGGGCATGAAGGCGAAGATGATGAATATGGTCGCTAAAAAGATGGACAAAGATTTCAAGAACAACGGCAACGTTAAATGGAACTTCACCAAGTTCGTTATCGATCGCGAGGGCAACATCGTTGCTCGCTTCGAACCTACCGATTCGATGGATGAACTCAAGGCGAAGGTCGAATCGCTGCTTTAATATCCGGCCGGAAACCGCGGGAAAATTCATAAAAAGAGGGGATCACGATGAAATATCAGTATAAAACTCAATATACCTGCTCACAGCTGATCGACTTCGAGCTCAACGGAAACGTTGTCACCAACATAAGTTTTTACGGCGGGTGCAACGGAAATCTTAAGGCGATTTCGAAACTCGTTGACGGCTGGACCGTTGAAAAAATCGAGGAGTATCTCCGCGGCAATACCTGCGGCCGCCGTCCGACTTCCTGTGCGGATCAGCTTGCGATCGCAGTCAGGGAAGCGTACGACAAGTCACAGGCTCAGGCGGAACCAAATGCTGAAACGAATCAGGATACCCGCTCCGCCGAAAGCGCAGAATGATTATCCCGGAAAGGGAATGGCAATGGATAAGTACGACGTTCTTAAGCTGGATAATCAGCTTTGTTTTCCGCTCTACGCGGCTTCGAGGGAGGTTATACGCCGGTATAACCCCCTTCTTTCTGAATACGGCCTCACATATACCCAGTACATCACGATGATGGTGATGTGGGAGGAAAGATGCACAACGGTGAAAGACCTGGGGAACAGATTGTTCCTCGACAGCGGCACGCTTACGCCTGTGCTTAAAGAACTCGAGCACAAAGGGTTTGTGACGCGCGAAAGGTCGGCTGAGGATGAGCGCGTGCTGATCGTCAAGGTGACCGATTCCGGTATGGCGCTTCGGGACAAGGTGCTCGGTGTTCCCGGTAAGGTCGCTTCGTGTGTTAATCTCGACCCGCCTGAGGCCGCCGAACTGTACAGACTGCTGAATAAGGTAATGGGCAGGACAGTGGGGAACGAGTAACGATGAACAATCCGTGGCACACAAATCGCCAGGTTTTAAGATCGTGTGCCACTCCTTCTCAATTTGTGTGCCAGCCCGGCTCTGTCTCTCCGCCGGGCAACAGCTAACTTTGGCACACAAAGCGGAAAATTCGGGTTTTGTGTGCCAGCCCGGCGCAGTCTCCCGGCGGGAATTGCTCATTTGCACGGCCGCAAATGGGAAAAAGGCGAAATGCGGCCGTGCGACCTTCCTCGCCAATACGGCCGCAATTGAAAAAAGACAGAGTTGCGGCCGTGCAAATTGCTCATCGATACGGCCGCAAAAGGGGAAAA
>JAEEGL012756341.1_pt1 | contig 43860 bp, 41 predicted proteins | sample 9134231 | NCBI WGS metagenome assembly JAEEGL01 (sample SAMN16246548, study PRJNA631951) | gut metagenome | biome: gut microbiome; feature: rumen; material: fiber-attached | host: Bos | place: Iran: Karaj | collected 2018-10
CCAGGATCGAACTCTCACGTTTAAAAGTTTGATCAGGCTAGAACTAAGCTTGGCTTTTGTTCTGTCCGTTATTTACTAATTCTTGTTCTGAATAATTCTCTTGGAATTTTTCAGGGTTGCATTACTGTTTATTTGTCAAGGAACTTTGTTGTTGTAGCTCTCGGCTGCAACTCATTTAGAATAACACAGCTTCAAGTTCTTGTCAACAACTTTTTTAATTTTGTTTCTGCCCTTTTCGAAAACAGTTACCGGGTCAAAGCCTCTTTCTATAAGTAACTGCCCTTCCGCAACGGGCAAGAGCTATTATAGCAAAGCGATTTTATAAATGCAACACCTTTTTTAAGATTTATTAAAAAAGTTATAAACTCACTAGATATAGGCGCTTTAGCTGATATTTCATCCTAATTATAGTGTTGTATTTAAATCATTCAGATTGCTTTCATGTTGTTTTATACGAATGGATTTCTACTCTGGCAATCTATTAATCATTATTATTAGCTCATATCAAATTATGAATTTCTTTATAATTAATTTCACAGCAGCTCGCAATCGAATCTGATCCATCTCTGAGCTTTAGAAATTAAATAACATGCAAGCAGCCATTCGCTTGCCAATCTTACGTAGAACAAAGAGTCGCTCGCGACTCTTTCGCGCCCGAGCGGAATTGCGAAGCAATTAGTTTCATATCCGCGAGGTGCGCATCCATAGCGGAGCGTTTTTAATACATTAGGAAATCCGAAGGAATTTCCTAATGTATTAAAAAACTCCTAAGAACTATTGTCCTTAGGAGCTATGAGCTAAACGGAGAAAGCGGGATTTGAACCCGCGCACCGCGCGAACGGTCTACACCCTTAGCAGGGGCGCCTCTTCAGCCACTTGAGTATTTCTCCATGCCTGAATTCCTCTACCAATATGTGGTTTGAATTCTTGCGCCTGCAATAATCAAGACGCAAATGTAATTATACAAAGGTGTAATGCCTTTGTCAATCAGTTTGTATTATTTTATCTGTATCTTTTTGGTATATTGGTCACTCATACAAGGTAATGACAATTGATCAATAGTATTTGTTCAACTCTGTGATTTGTTATACAGATTATTGCCCTCTGAATCTATAACAACAATCGCCGGAAAATCTTTAACTTCCAATCGCCTGATAGCTTCTGTTCCCAAGTCGTCATAAGCAACCACTTCAGATTGTACTATAGCCTTTGAAAGAAGAGCACCCGCTCCTCCTATAGCAGCAAAATACACTGAGTTATTTCTGACTATGGCTTCCTTTACTTCTGCCGACCTTTTTCCCTTGCCAATCATTCCGCCAAGTCCAAGATCCAAAAGATCCGGAGTATACTTATCCATTCTGCTTGCTGTAGTAGGACCGGCAGACCCGATTGGCCTTCCTTCTCTCGCCGGAGATGGTCCCATATAATATATGATATTGTCTTTTATATCTATAGGTAATTCTCCGCCCTTGGCAAGTATTTCAGCCATTCTCTTATGAGCAGCGTCTCTGGCTGTATAAATAGTTCCGGTAATATATACCATATCACCTATCTTTAGTTTTTTGACTACATCTTTATCAAGTGGTGCATGAATGTTTAATTCCATAATAAGAAAAAGCTCCGTCCGTCATCATATTTCTCTGGTCACATGTCTGTTCACGTGACAGCAGATATTAACTGCAACAGGAAGACCTGCTATATGGGTAGCATATGTATTGATGTTTACTGCAAGTGCTGTAATCCTGCCTCCAAGACCCGCAGGGCCGATTCCGGTAGCATTTATCATGCCAAGAACTTCCTCTTCCATTTTTCGGATATACTCAATATCTGAATGTTCTCCGACAGGTCTGGTAAGAGCTTCCTTTGCCATCTCTGCACATTTTTCAAAGGTTCCACCAATACCTACCCCAATAACCATAGGCGGGCAGGCGTTAGGTCCTGCGTCCTTAACGGCCTGAACTATAGCATTTTTAACGCCGTCCTCTCCGTCTGCAGGCTTGAGCATGAAGACACGGCTCATATTCTCACTGCCAAAGCCCTTGGGTGCGCATGTGATAGTTATACTGTTACCAGGGACAATATCGTAATGGATCACTGCAGGTGTATTATCTCCTGTATTCTTTCTGATAAGAGGGTCTCCCACTACTGACTTTCTGAGATATCCCTCTGTATATCCCTGTCTGACTCCCTCGTTAATTGCATCTGTGATATTGCCACCTACAAAGTGCACTTCCTGACCTACTTTAACAAAGAAAACTGCCATGCCTGTATCCTGGCAGATCGGAATCTGATCTTCTCTGGCAATATCAAGGTTTTTCTGCAACTGAGAAAAAATCTGTCTTCCCAGCTCAGACTCCTCTTTATCACGGGCATCATTCAATGCTTTCTGCATATCACCAGACAGCTCATAGTTTGCATCTATGCACATCTGTCTGACTACTTTTGTGACTTCTGAAACGTCAACGTCACGCATGGACTGTCCTCACTCTCCAACTATTGTTTTTCTGATTTCTACTAGCTCTTCAGCCGAAGGCTGAGTTGGTTTCCATAGAATATGCTGTCCGTCATTTTGATATCTTGGAATGATATGCAGGTGAAAATGCATAACAGTCTGTCCTGCAACCGGTCCGTTATTCTGTACAAGATTAAGTCCGTCGCATCCGAGTTTCTCTTTGATATTAGAAGCAACCTCTTTTGCCACTTTTGCAGCACCTGCGACTGTTTCCTCCGGAATTTCAAAAAGATCTGCATAGTGCGCCTTAGGGAGCACAAGTGCATGTCCCTTGGTAGCAGGGCCATTATCAAGGATAACTCTAAACTCAGAATTCTCATAAATGGTATTAGAAGGTATCTCCCCATTTGCTATCTTACAAAAAATACAATCACTCATCACGCAATTCCCTCCATGTCTTTTCTATTGTTAAATAAGATAATATTGATTATTCCAAATATGAATCCCGCTATAAATCCGCCTAAATGGGCAATTGTGTTAGCTCCTTGCTGAAAAAAACAGGCTTCAACCACAAAGAGTAGTAGAAATAGCAGTCTTACCAGCATTGATTTATCCTGTGCCAGGCTCTTGCGGTTAATTACAAGCCACACAACAAGAAATCCTACAATTCCCATGACTGCACCGCTTGCTCCAAGTGATACCCAGGTAACTTCATTTCTGACTTCATAAGCCATTGATAGCAGATTACCAAAGATTCCTGCTGCCATATACATTATTCCATACGCAACATGCCCCAGGTAATTTTCTATGATTGCTCCAACCAATAGCAGAATCATCATATTATTAAACAAATGGTTTATATCCTGATGTAAAAACATTGCTGTTACAAGCCTGTGATATTCGCCATCCTGTAATACTGAGGGAGTATACATTACCCCTATTGTATAGATGAACGGAAAAAACATACTTCCAAGCACAAATATTACAGCATTAATTACCACAAGGGCTATCGTTACATATGATGACTTGTATATTTTTTTCTGCTTCTCTATAAATTCTTGATTCTTATAATCTGAACTATCCGGCATTTATACGCATTAAGCCCTCTTAAGCCATAAGATCAAACAGCTGATCCATGCTCCTCAAAAGCTTAAAGTCTCCCTTCATCTTGATACTGCCTGCCATAAATGCTCTCTGGAATGTCATCCTGCCTTCGAGGACATCCTCAAGGATGTGCTGATCTGTAGAAATCATGACATCACATCCATCCTCGTCTCCAACATAGCAATTGCACTTACTGTTATCCACATCAATGATGATTGGCTTGGACTTAGGGCTGTCCTGTATTGTTATCTTGTATTTGGCTCTGATTCCAGTAACAGGCGTAAACTTCTTGTTAAGTAGTTTAACATATTCGTCAACATTTCCAACAGCAGTATCATCCTGTCCCATTTTATCTCTGAATATGCTCGCCAACTCCTGAAGGTCCTCTTTCTGTGTACGAACATAATTATCGTCTGAAGCATACTCTGATAATTGTTCTGATTCCTGAGGTGTCAGATCTATGCCCTTAGCAACTGCAACTTTATTGATCACTGCCTGATTGCTTGCGGGAAAAACAGGCATTTTCTGATTGATCGTACGATAAATATTCTCTGTCTTTTTCTCTATGATCTTGGTGTATTCGCTACTATTCTCAAGCTTGGTCGTATCCGCTATATAACCGCACATTCCATCACATGGAAGTCCCCCAAGCATTTCCCAGGCGGCCGCCAGACTCATCATTCCCTCGCGCTCGCCATGAGTTGTGGACATAACTACCGGTGCCATATATATTTCTTTTATATGGTCTTTGTCTCCATATAGCCAGCATGCATCCAAAAACTGCATGAGATAGCCGCCAACGCCATACCACTCTACCGTTGATGCCAGAATAATTCCATCTGCATCCTTAAGTGTATTAGGAAGCGCAGTTATACCATTTCGCTGTTCATACAGATTATACTGCTGAACCTTAACATTTAATTCCTGTAAAATAGCTGTGATCTGCGAGATAACGTATAGCGTAGGGTCATCAATTATGCCTCTGCCACCGTAATAGATATTAATCTTCATGGATACCCCCTCCAACCAGTTAAGGGTATTATACCATAATTCCGGCTTGTTAAATACTAAGGAGCGCCAATGCACAGCGTTTTTTACCTGCAGTCAAAGCATATTTTTCCGATTCTGATTTCATCTCCCTCTTCTATATAGCATTTTTCCTGTGGATTAAGTCTAAGGCCATTTCTGAAGGTTCCGTTCGTAGAACCAAGATCAACAACAGATACCCTTCCCTGGCTATCTCTTATAAATCTGCAGTGCATTCTTGATACACTAATATCATTTATCACCTTATCTACACAACCTTCCATTTTTCCAATAGTAATCGGGAGTTTATCAAGTGCAATCCTTATTGTTTTGGATGCGTTTCTACTATATAAAATAATATCTTTATCGCAATCTTCATCATCAGACAGCACAATTGTCTCCCCGCATTGCGGCCTGTTTCGCACTGCAGATGAAGCTGCCGATGTTACGTGAACCTGATTCCCATAACTTTCCTCGTTCAAATACTCTTCATTTAAATAATCATTGGCAAAAGAACTATCTTCTCCATAATCTGAATAGTCCTTATCCGCTTCATCAAGTATCTCCTTCTCTTTCTTTTTAAATCCATGAAATCCATTGGCAGTAATGTCTTTTACCCCCATTAAAATACCTATAAGTCCTGTGATCATAGACAAGACGATCACAACTATAGAAAGAATGTCCTCTCCCTTTGAAAGTATATAATTCATTCTGATATACATCATGGCGCACAACAGGCCCATGAACAAAAGCCCAAAAATCAGCTGAATTTTCCCATCTATTCCGGTTCTTTTTGTTTTATCGCCTAAAGCAGCGTTATCTTCAATATCCTCTAAATCATCATCATATAAGTCGTCGCTGTAATTCTCCAGTTCCTGTGTATCTGTCTGCATTTGAGTCTTCCTGACAGGATTCTGTTCCTGATTACTTATGTCCGGTGCCGCTTCATTTAACACCTGCTCCAGGCAGTCCATTACAAGTGCATTTTCAGCAGACATTTTCTCCGAGCATGAATAGATCATTTCAACTGCTGCCTCATCATCATGGTCCACCAGCTCAAAGAGCTCATCCGCAAAGCTTCCAAAATCCGCCTGCTCTGTCTTAAACGGGCAATACATGAATTTATACTCGTTAGTTGAAAGGTCAACATACACGCTTTTCCCATCAAGAATTACATTCTCCATTCCAAGCAGATATTCAGACAGACCTTCCAGTGCATTTTTAAAAGAGCTCAATAGATTTCTAAGCTCATCTGCATTCATTCCATTTACTGCATATCTGTCTCTCAGGCTCTGCATTGAGTTTATCTCGTAGTAAAGGTAGTTCTCGTTATTAATATTTCTAAGATCACAGGGGATAAATCCCTTTAGATTCCCTCTCTCAAGCATTCTGATCTGGTAGTGCACACCCTTTTCCAGTTCAGGCGCCTCATTTCTGATTATCAAATAATTATGTTTAAGTTCTCTATAATATCTGTATTCCATTATTACTCCTTAGTTCCTATATCCCTGATTCGTTTGACCATCCTTATATGCCCCGGATAATCTCTCTGCTTGGCATACTCTCTGGCCTCCAGCATCCAACTTCCTTTTGGTTTCAAAAAATAGTTCCCCATAGCACCATGTCTTGTCTTTGTACTTCCGGAAACTTCAATTTCTTTTCCTGAAGTGTTGCATTCAAATTGTGGATAAGTGTTGCCATAATATTTTTTACCGGCAACAATATTTTTCTTTTGAGCAACTACTGCGGAAGGCTCTGTTTCTTTATCCATAGACGCTCTGAAAGCGAGAATATAGCTATCCTGAGCCAGAACGCACCTTGCATAGACGTGATTTGTAAAATATATTATCAAGGCAAAAACACAAATGACCATCGGAACTATAAATGAGGCTTCAACCGTCATATAGCCAGGCAATTTACGCATATAAAAGCCACCCCCGTTCCTGCTGTCAAAAAAGGGATGAATGGCAGTCTGGTTTTCCTGTTTCCCTTTTTGAGCACTAATATTCCTATCGAGTAGATGCAGCTGAAAAACAGCGCAGTCATCAACCCCAGCACAGCTCTATCAAGTCCAAACACCGGGCCTAAACTCATCATCATTATGCCGTCAGCAAGGCCAAGTTCTCCTCTTGAAATAATGCTTATAAGAATCATCAATACTCCAGGCATAAGCGACATTACATCTTCTGCTGCAAAAGAGCCAAAAACTATGGCAAGTACAAATTCCAATAAGGCTAATACTCCGGTGCCTCCGAGTAAAAAGACTGGTATTTCCTTCTTTTTAATATCTGAAATTGATGCTATTAACATTATGAACATCACAAGTATCTGTATTATCATTTGCATTTTTCATCCGCACCCGCTACAGGGGCCTCTACCTCCTACTTCTGAAATCGGAATTGTGAATATCTTTCTCTTAAGTCCCGGACAACTTACATTTGTATGAAACTTTTCTCCGTAATCTGTTATGAAAACATTCCCTCCAGCAACATTTCCGCCACAATACTCACATGGATAATATTTGGATCTGTCCTTATTTCTAAGCGAACCAACCTGAGAATAGGGCACACTTTTGACACTTGGCTTAAGATATCTGCAGCCCACATCCTTATGGTAAACTTCCCCATGTTCTGTGACATATACCATCTCTTCCTGAATGTCACTTAAATCACTTCCGCCCGCTACATCATAACCAGTCCAGGCATGTCCGTAATATCTTGATTCCACCATGAAATCCTTAAACCCGATAAGCGGAATAATCGGATGAACCCTGTAATCAACCACGATATCCACTATATCCCCTCCGGTCATTATTCCTGAGGAGAGCATATTAAGACCATTTATTCCGTCCATTACAGGGTTTCCGGTAAGTTTATCTTCAAGTCTTCTCTTTACCTGATATATTGCATAACCGCTAAGAGCCCCTACCTCAGTGGCTCCGCCGTTATTAACACCTATCAGATCCTCACCCTCCCTGATGTCGTAGGCCATAATAGTTACTTCATTACCGACCTGATGAAGAACGCCTTCCATTTCTGACTGAACCCTGATGATTTCTATTGCTCCGATGATATTCACAAAGAAAAAGATAAAGAGTGGAAGTGCGATAGATGCCTCAAGGGTCATGGACGCAGATAAAGACACTTCCTTAAGGAATCTGATTGTCTGGAGTAAATATCTTGCTTTTATTATTTTTTTATCGGAAGTGCCCTTAATTCCATCCACGACCTCCTTCTGACATCTGTCGCCTCTTTTACCTCTCATACCCATATATCCTTTCTATACTTGCTTCATATCCGTATCTAGTTCCTATTTCAAGCTCGGCCCTTATTATGTCTACGCAGTAATCCAGCTTAAATGAGCTATTTCCATCCGTTCGCCTTACATCCATCTCTATTACATCCGCCATTCTCCTTAGCTTCGTCCCTGCATCAGTCAAAAACAGTTTCATCCTGAGATAGTCCTGATAATAAAGCCCTTCCCCACAATCACTCCCCAAGTGATCTCTAAAGGAGAACATATTAGTAAGGCTCAATTTCCATGTTGAATCAGATTTAAAAAGTGGAACTCTTCCTCCTGAAAAGAGGATATGAAGATCAGATATAGACTCAGCAAAAGTCCATGCAAAAAGAATTGAATATTTGATAGGGTCTTTTAATTCCGGCAAAAACAGTATTATTGAAAGTGCGCTCGCCAGAAGTTCAGCCTCACTTACCTTGGCTTCGCATCCAAATAAATACAGCATATTCGATGCCTGCCTCCAAAAAAGAAGGGTTCTGGCCATCTTCTCAAGGTTTGCATAATCACTATCCTGACCATATGCTAAGTATTCAAGCTGATACTTAAGAAGCGATTTCTCAAGTTCTGCTCCGTATCTGCTACATTTCTCATAATAGTACTGATCAAAAATCAGGTTTTGTCCGCCGCTTATCCCTGATTCATCAAGTCCTGTTCCCCTATTAAGATCTCTGTGAGAGGCATAGTCCTGCAAATTCACTCTTACTGTCGATATTGATGACTTATCTTTAATAGCGAGATTTAGCGCACCGATTCCTCTTTGGGAGTTTACAACATCAGCAGGATTACCTATGGATATTATCTCTTTTTCGCCATTCTCTTTTTCTATGACTGGAAGCTCATAAGAGTCTATTAGTTCCTGGTTTTCTCTGGCTAGCTCGTCCACATCTATAGTATCCAGTTCACCACTCTGAAGGCTTCCTACATTTTCAAGGACGCTGCTCATAAGGTTCCCTATGGGCTCTCCTTCCATGTAAGCCATTATCTGCCTTGACAGCACAGCCATATTATTATCTGTCGCCACCGAATATCCTGAGATACTTGCATCTTTGCAGTACATAGCGGTCATCGTCTGTGCATTCATAAGGCCTCCAGCCCTGCTCCTGTCAAAATTCTTCTGTGCATAATTTCTAAGATGCTCCTGAACATTTGTTATAGAGTGATTCCCTGTTCCATAGGAAGCATCTACCATAAGAAGTCCATATTGCTCATATAGCGCTCTGCTATACTCAGACAACACGGAATTTAATGAAATATCTGCTACACATTCCGTTTTCATGCGGACCGCACCGATCCTGGCTCCCTGAAAAAGAGCCAGTACCAGTGACAGTATTATCATGATCGACAATGACAGAAAAACTGTTATATATCCTTTAATTTGTGATTTCACGAGTTTCTTCCCTGATGGTCTTAAAGACATCTTCAACAATTCCTGAAATCTGCTTCTTAAATACAATTACAAGTCCGATCAATACTACGATTATCAGAATGACCTCTACAGTTCCCATTCCGGCTTCATCATTCCAGAATGACTTGATACCTCCTGTGATCCTGTTTCCAATACTTCTTGCTTTATTATGTAATTCCTTCATTTTTTCTCCTCTTTTCTTACGTGTTTGTCTTTTATTGCATTTACATTTTCTTTTTTAGAATGTCATGTATGCCGGGATCATGATTATTATCATTACGATCATCAGCATTAACATCATTGGCAAAAGAAGCTTAGTTCCCGCTTCTTCTCCGGCTTTTCTTGCCCTGTCCAGCCTATCTTCCTGTGACTTCCTTGCCTCTTCATTTAACAGGCGCAGCAGTTCACTGTTTCCTTTCCTAAGATTCTGAGATAGCAGCGTACTTAGTCTTGTATACTGCTGTCCTCCGCATCTATAGCCAAATTCCTCATAGGCATCACTTTCTGATTTGCCTGCAGCTAGTTCTCTTGTGGTTCTAAGAAGCTCTTCATAAGCAAAGCTCTTTTCCTGCCCAGCTTTTAGTTTGGCAACATAATTCTCAGAGAGCTTACCGATAATATTTCTCATAGTCATTCCCGCGCCAAGATATAGAACCATTTGAGAGACAAGTCCCGGATAATCCTTTAAAAGCCCCTCGTTTCTTTTCTCAATTTGCTTGGCAAGCTCTTTGTCTTTGAGCACAAAACTGGCAGCGCCTGCTATCAGGAGTATAAAAAGAAGTGTGATGCTGTTATCATCTTCTTTTTCCTTCCATGTAATCCTGCTATTATCGTACTCAAGTGGCAGCGCCATCTGATCATCATAACGAGACTTATTGTTGCTTCTTTCAATAAGCGCCTTTATCTCTTTCTGAATGATTTCTGCAGGCGTAAGCTTCCTATGAACGACATTGGCATATAGCACCTGTTCCCAGGTATTACCGTTGTATTTATAGGTTGCAGTCAGTGTTATGACTTTGCCTTTTTCCGGCACGTAGTCCCAATCGATTTCTCCATCGTACTTGCAAACATCCTGGTCATCTATTTTCCATGAAATATCAAATGGATATCCTTCAACTTTTCCGATAAGGTTAAGATTCTCAGAAACTTTCTCCAAAGACTCATTTTGTCCAAGTATAGTGGTCTCCAGCTTTGCGCTGGCTTCTTCAAACAGGTTCTGCGCTTCCTCTTTGGTGTATAGCTTTTCATCTATTGTCACATTAAACTCGCCAAGCACATCACCATTTTCGTCATTGGCAATCAGAGTTGTTGCAAGTGCGCCTTCTCCAGGAGCCTTTCTATCTATCAGATTCCCGTCGTGTATCACTCCTCCAAAGACTGTTTGAAAGTGCAGCAGTATTGCAAGTAAGCTTCCGCAAAGAGACAATATCAGAACTACACTGATCTTTTGAGCATAGTAATCAGCTTCAAGTTTATCTGCCGCCTGTTCTTTATTAAGTGTTGTTAGCTGCGTCCTGACTTTCCGGGCACTGTAGATTTTTTTCCTGTTCTTAAGTATTCCGTAAACATAAAGCGATATCCTGTAAAAGACCTTGGAAATACCTGTTTCGTTTATTTCCCATGGAATCTTTGTCTTTCGGGACATTATTCCAAGGGCCAGTACAACCGCAGGAATTATCAAATAAACTATTACTATCATTCTTATCCCCTTTTAAATGGAAATATTTACGATTTTCTCAGAAAGATAATATGAGATGCAGTAGATAACCATGCAAACTGCCATTAGACATATTCCCAAAACATTGTGGTAAAGCGCATCAAAGAATCCGGGACTTGTAATACTGATATAGAAGATAATAAAAAAAGGCACCATGTTCATTATTCTGGCTTCCAGCCTTTTAGCACTTATCAGGACCTCAATCTCTTTTTCCACTTCCAGCTTTCCCGAAATCACACTGATAGTTCTATCAATGATTTCCGTCATATTTCCGCCATTTCTCTTAGCAACTGAAAACACAAGAGCAAAATCCTGTATATCAGTATTAGTTGTTTCTTTTCCCATACCAAAGATCAGTTTTTCTAAAGGAACATTGTTTCTCAGCCCCTTACTGATCCTTGACAGATAAAAAGATATATCGCTATTTTTTCCATACAACAGATCCATGTCTCTCCTTGCTTCCATAAATGCATTCTCAATTGAAAAACCTGCTTTTAAGCTGGTAAGCACTGAGAAAATCGCATCTTTAAACTGTATTCCAATCAGTCTGCACTTTTTATTTTTCTGATTTTTCCTCTGCATAAGAGTCCATGGAATAGCTATCGGAGAAATAATCCCCACAGCAATCCATGAGTCAAAAAACAATCGGCCAAACATGATAGCAATTAGCAGTCCCTGCAACAGATAGATAATATCCCCCCTATGAGGACGGAAGTTCAAAGCCTGCTGCCACAAGCTTTTCAGTATTTTTAATTTCACCTAGTTTCCTCCACTCTCCCTTAACCTTCTCATTCGAATTATTATTGCTCTCCACAAATCTAAACAGTGGATTTAATCTGATCCTACCGGCCCCATCAAGCTCTTTTTCCACCTCACTGATTTCAAGAACTTTTCTTGACCTGTCGCGAAGTCTGCCAAGGTGAACGATGATATCAATTCCGGCAGCGATCTGTCCTCTGACAGCAGTTAGCGGTAGTTCTCCCATTCCCATCAGGCTCATAGTCTCAAGTCTATACAGCATATCGTAAGCGCTGTTGGCATGTCCCGTACTCATTGACATATGGCCGGTATTCATAGCCTGCAACATATCAACGCATTCTCCGCCTCTGACTTCCCCAACAATAACCCAGTCCGGGCGCATTCTAAGAGATGATTTGATCAAGTCTCTTATTGTGATAGGCGCGCAGCCTTCCACATTGGCATTTCTTGCTTCAAGACGTACCAGATTGGGAACTCCCATTATCTGTAGCTCCGCAGAATCTTCTATTGTCAACACTCTTAAATCCTTGGGGATAAAATCCGACAATGCATTTAGAAAGGTGGTCTTGCCTGAGCCTGTACCACCTGAAATAAAGATGTTGTAACCTGACTTTACAAGAATGCCCAGATATTCGCACAAATATGGTGATATTGATCCTAAAGATATAAGTCTCTCAATATCTATTGGCTTATCCGGAAATCGTCTTATTGTTATGATTGGTCCATTAAGGGCTACCGGATCCAGCACAATGTTTACGCGGCTACCGTTTGATAATCTTGCATCAACTATTGGCTGAGACTGATTGACAACTCTGTTGCAAGAGGCAACTATCTGCTGGATAACATCTTCAAGTTTTTCTCCTGACTCAAACTTTCCGTTAAATCTTGATAGAGATCCGTTTTTCTCAATAAAGATATTGTCAGTACCATTGACCATGATTTCCGTGACTTGCGGATCATCCACCAGTTGCTGCAAAACATCAAGTTTCCTTATGGAATTGAAAATCTGCATTCTAAGACGCTTTCTGTCCTCAACAGAAACAGCCAGATGGCGTAATCTTTCGGATAGTCTCTGATCTACAAGTCCATACATTTCTTCGTCGGAAATGTCTCTGGAATAGTCAATAGAGCTTATAATCTCCTGCCGAAGGCTTCTTTTCAGGCTCTCAAGCTTCTGATCCATCTGTTATTCCCTCACTTATAAGAAGCCCTTCTATAAAGTCGTTATATTCGCTTCTATCTCTGATATCCGGCACCCTGCACTTAACAAGTTTTTCCCTGAGCTCTTCCATTTCGCCTTGAAGAAGAAGATCTTCAAAAAGCTTTATTTTATACTGATCCGCACTGTATTGTCTGGTAATAGTTATAAGCCTGTTACTAAGAGCTGCTATATCAAAAAAGTCACCGGGATGCTCTGTGAGGTCTACTACTATGTAGTCATAACCACATTCGTTTGCCAAAAGGTTGTAGAGCTGCTTAACCTTAACACAATCGATTTCTTTGATCTGCATCGCGGTTCTGGCAGGCATGACATAATCAACTCCGTTTTTTGTCTTTTTAATTTTCTGAAGATGAAGGCCAAATTTCTCCGGTTCCAGATCCGCATAGTACATGAGATCTGTAATATCTTCATCACTTGTAACCCCCAGAATCTGTGGCAATGTGGAAAAACTCTCAAAGCTCAGAAAAATAACTTTTGCGCCCTGTGCCAGTTTCTCAGAGATATTGACTGCAAGCGTAGTCTGACCGCACTTCGACAAAGGTGAATAAAGACTTAGAACTTTGCCTTTTCCCGGAGATGCCTCTATTCCAAGGCCGGAAAACTCTTCAGCATCATCAGCGCAAAAGCTCACGATTTCCTTGGAGATCATCGATGCAGGCTGATACTTACTGACAAACTTTTTATTTATATCGTTTCCACCCTGATCTATTACTATGCTGCTTCCGCCAAGGCCTTCGTCAAGAACTATCATATTCCGCACATGACCATATAATCTGCGTTCATCAATACCTTCAAGAGCACTCTCTGCAATCATCAAAAGAGATGCCTTTGTCTTATTTATGAACTTTTCCATCAAGTCGTAATCAGTAAAAGAAAAGATATCAAAACCAAGTCCCAGGTTACTCCTTAAAAACTCATCCAACCTCCTGCAATAAATTTCGTCTTCATCGCAAATCACAAGTTTCAATCTGTTCATACAATTCCTCCCAGGACAAGAATAGTGCTGGCAAGGACGGGAACCGCAAAGTGCAAGGTTTTCTTTTCCCTCTTAAATATGATGATCACCAATGAAATTGCTCCTGCAATCAGGAAAGAAAATAAGATACAGGAATATAATTCCTGAAATGACAAAAAAGATGCTGTAGATAGTAATAATTTTACGTCGCCGGCAGCAATGCCTTTTAACCAGTAAATTGGCATCAATACCAAAAATGCTGTTAAAGTCGCCATAAGTGCTTCCGCGAATCTCCCGCCGCCTTGTACCAAAGCAGCGATCAGGCCTGTAAGAAGACCAGGCACTACCCAAACATTATAAATCTTGTCTTTGTACAGATCAGTAATGACTGCTCCTGACAAAAACAAAAGCAAAACCGCTCTAATCTTTATCCACTCCTTTCAAAGTATTTGTCGAGCTCGCGATTTAAGAATTTAGCACCATAGTATTTTTTTGTAAACCCCTGCAAATTCCGTGTTTATGAACTAGCATTAATTTTTTGTTCGATTGGAATCGAACACTTTTACATTTAATGCCAGCACAGAAAAAGAGCGGGATCAGATGCTTTTTTGCAAGTATCCTTCTCTTTCCGCTCTTTTGAATAACGTATTATTCTATTCTATTTATTATTAATACAAGCTGTAAAATTAATATTCTTAAGATTTTCTTAAGCTCTGTAGCCTCGGTTCATTGAAGAAGCAGTAACGTCTTCATTTAAGCTATATTTGCCATAGGTAAGACCAGCATAAACTGTCTGTGTATTTCCCATTGTCGGCTCGCTGACATCAAGAGCCTCAATCTCTTTGTATGCCGCATGAAGCAGTTTAAAATTCTGCTTTACTTTATCAAGTCTTCCTCTGCTGTTATGAACACCTGCCGCTGTAAGCTCTGTCTTAAAAAAGATATAGAGTTTATGAAGCATTCTGCCAAGCTCAATTCTGCGGTTCACTGACCTGATAAGCTCGTCGATCACGCTCTGGGCATACTGAAGGTTTCTTTCTGTCAAATCTCTTTTTCCTTGGTCCATTGCTTCCTCAGCGTCGCTTATATAGTCAATCACCATCTCATACAGTATTGTGATCATCTGCGTCTTGTTAGCCTGAGTGATCTTAAGTGTGTATTCCTGCTTTTTTTCCTGAGTCATAGCCTATCCTCACCTTCGTTTACATAGTCAATTACTGAAGCAGCTGTAAAACCTGAGAAGGTCTTTCATTGGCCTGTGCCATCATTGAAATACCAGCCTGGGAAAGAACCTGCTGCGTTGAATAAACAGTCATTTCCTCAGCCATATCGACATCCATAATTCTGGAATAAGCAGCTGTCATGTTTTCAACTGTAATATCCAGACTGCTGGAGGTATGCTCAAGTCTGTTCTGATAAGAGCCCAGTCTGCTTCGGATTGAGCTGATATTGGCAAGGGCCCCTTTTACTTCTTCAATTGCTTCAAGAGCACCTTCAGGGTTCGCCATATCAAGATTATAAATGCCAAGTGTTGTGAGATTAACCTTAGGAATTCTGATATCGAGTGTCTGTCCCTCGTTTGCTCCAACCTGCATTGTCATTGCACCGCTTGCGGTAAGATCAACAAATAATGTATCGCTTAACGATCTGTCAATCTGGATATCAATTTTCTTTCCTGTACTGTCACGAAGAGTCAATACATCCTCATTGACGGATGCGATCATACCATTATTCATATATGAGGTTGTGGTGCCATCGTCATTAACTCTCTCGATCTTAATAGCCTTGTCACTATCATTTTCAAAGAATATTCCCTGTTTATCTACACCTGTTGTTCCTGTAAGATGCAGGTAGGAAACGTCTATTCCTGTAATTTTGTAAACTCCGGCTTCTACAACATCCGAATAATTAACAACCCTGACTGATGCATCAGTCTGAGATCCGGCAAAGGTATCACCAATAGTTGCATACCCCTTTAAATCGAAGGTTCCATCAAGGATACTCTGACCATTGAACTGAGTTGTTTGAGCCATCCTTTCAATTTCTTCTTTTAAAAGAGATGCTTCCTCCAGGATTGCTTCCCTATCAGAATTTGTAAGAGTTCCATTACTTGCCTGAACCGCAAGTTGATTCATTCTCTGGAGAATTTCCTGAATCTCGGAAAGAGATCCATCTGCAACCTGAACAATTGAAATACCATCATTGGAGGTATCACCGGCAACACCGAGTCCTTCAATCTGTGAATTCATTCTTCTGGACATCGCAAGACCTGAAGGATTATCCTTGGCGTTGGCGATTTTCAAACCGCTGGATAATCTCTCCAGTGATTCAGATAAAAGAGTATCATTACGCTGAAGCGCATTATTAGCGATCATCGCTGACACATTATAATTGATTTTCATTTCTACCTCCTTAGAGAGCCTCTATAAATGCTTTTGCCATAGACAGTAAAGTACTAGTGTCTGTAATATTCTTTTGATTGCCATCCGTGGCATTTGCATTAGCCGTTCCTACTGAGATAGGCTGTGTCTGCGCATGGTAAAGGATTGCTATTTTTTCCTGACTTACGCCAGAATCCCTTAGTTTCTCAGCCAATTTAACGCACATTTTAGATCTAACGCTTTCCAGATATTCTACTTCTTCCGTGCTCTGACCATATGTCGTGGTGATCATTCCACTTACCATACCATTCTTTTCATATAAAGTGGCTGTGATCAGGCCATAGGAATAAGTCTGAATACTGGCTTCCATCCGTGAATCCATGCTTTCGTCATTCTTTAGGGTAATATGCATGGAAATCTTTTGCCCTTCAATCTCGACAGGTACATCGAAGGTGCCCCTTTCGGAGCCTGCGCTCATAACGGTAAGTCGTCTCTGCATGAGGTTTATTGCCCTTACGTCAATATAATTGTCATCCTCATCCATAAGCAGTTCTTCCAAGCCGTCAGAAATGTTCAAAAGAGCATTCTTATAAACGTCTTCATAATTCTGCCCACCAAGAGCGTCCACCAGCAAATTCTGCTCTTTGGTGGCCATCTCTTTTAACAGCTCTTCCGATTTCTGCCATATTGTTCCGTTCTTGCGGTCTCTTCTATTGGAGATCATTGCTTCCAGGTTACTGAAATTTGCTTCGATCTGAAGATTCTTAAGCTCTTCAAACGAATTATCCGCATCCTTGACCTGCGTGGTCTCCCTTATCTGCCTGACAACTTCGCCAGCATATTCCTTTTCGAGTTCCTCTGATACCCCAGCCTCTTGCAGGTCCTTCGCAAGTTTTGGTAAAAGAGTATTCTCATCAGGCTTAGCCTTTTGAAGTTTCTCGGGCTCAAGATTCTCATATACTATATCGGCCTGTGAACGATAAAACCTAAAGGCCGAACTGATTTGTTCATCAATTTTTAATTGCCCTGTTCCATCTGATGCACTAATACCTCCAAAATCATCATCAACTACATAATCAAGTCCTCGCTTTGATGACTTCTGAGTTCTAGTAGCTGTTAAAAGATTTCCCAGTGTCATGCTGCCGCCGGTCTTAAGCACAGAACCTATCGCCTGGTAGTCTCCTGTTTTGATCGTATGGAACAGTCTGTAAATTCCTATAAAGGATTCTTTCTCTGCTTCTGTAATATCATTTTGGTGCTCAAGCTTATATAGGAACTTGGCATATTTTTCATCAGACTTAGAGCCTCCCCTGTCAGAAGAATCGCCCTCAAAATTTTTATCAAGGTGCTCCGACAGTTCCTCAATCGTCATGCCAAGAGGATTTCTTCCCTCTCTGATAATATCAAGCACAGCACCCGGTTTAAGCCTTTCTAATGTGGACTTTAGCATCTGATCCCAGGATCTTACCTTCTCAAAATTCTCTTTGGTCATTTCCATGGTGTTGTATCCTAGAATCCTGACAGCCCTTCTGTTCTCCTCGCTGATTTCCTGATCCATATCTTTGAGGATTTCATCCACATTTCTAAATGCCTTTTTAATGCTATCTCCAAGGTCTGCTCTGGGTGCAGTCATCATAGGCTCATAGCCTTTTTGAGCTTCCTGATAGCGCATCTGCAGCTTCCTGGAAGCATCGCTGATCCCCCAGAGTGTTGCTGTATCCATCTCTCCAAGCATTGCGCCTGAAATGTCGGCAGGACCATTACTAATAATTCTTACACTACTGATTGTCGCGCTCAGGAGATAGCTCTTATTCTGCGGTGTAACATTAGTGATCTTGTCTATTGCAACTCCTGCTGTTTCGCAGGCAAGATCACCAAGGAGATTATGAAGCTTTTCAATAAGCTGCTCCATCGGCGCTGTATCTATGGAAAATCCACTTGAAAGAAGCTGTCTGTTAGCTTCAACAGTCATCCGCAGTCTAACTTCTTCAAGCTGCATTCTGGCCTGGATAAAGCGCGGATCTTCGGTACCTACGTTACAGCCCTCTGCATATGCAGGATCTGCACCGCATTTTACTGACTCGTTTATCAGATTAAAGAGATTTATCTCTTTTCCCGATTGTATTCCTGTTCTGATTCCATCATCAGTTATATTTTTTGTTTCATTTTTAAGATCAATTGCTTTGGAATAAAGGCTTCTTGGATCTGCAATATCTGCTGATGTAGCCTTGTGTCCGTCAGCAATCGCCGAGGCAATTGCCTTCGCGGCAGTTTCTTCTGAGATAGGAAAAGAGATTTCTTTTACCTTATGTGCACAATTAAGCGTTTCAGGTGTAAGCGGTATCCCCTGTCTTATTGTCCACTTTGCTTCCTCTCTGACCAGCTCGCTATCTTTATCAAGTCCCGCCTCTTCAATTATCTTATCTATCTGCCCATCGAGCTGTTCCCAATCGTAGTTTTCTGCTTTCTGAGCATAATAACCACCTGCATCCTGCGCATAGAATCCTCTTGCGGCCGCATTCTGGCCATTGGTACTGTGAGAAGCAAGATAAATATTCTCAATGCTGCTTCTCATGTTATTGTGTACCAGATATTTAACTGCAGCGTCATCAAGTCCCTGTATATCAGAGACTTCCGAGTAAGCTACGCTTGCTGCTTTTATATTTTCGTATGTAACCGGGATGTCATTTTCATGAAAGCTCTTTTGAAGTTCCTGTGCAAAAGACATGCTGCCTGTGATCCTTGCCAGTTTATCGAGGCTCATATTGTCGTTAAAGCCTACAATTTCTCTGCCGGACTCCAAAAGAACACTCTTGATCTTATCAAGAATGGTCACAGTTTCAGTACTGTCCATATTTTTAATATCAAATCCATCCCGAGAAGCTTTTGCATAATCCTCCTCAGACATGGTATTTGATAAAAGAGCCATATAGTTATGCTGTGTCAAAACGTCCGTGTTTTCAGCCATTTCACTGATATTCTCAGCGTTTTTGGCCTGACAGGCATAAGCATTATTACTGAAAATGCTTGAATCAAGCTGTATACTTACAGGTTCAGTAATTACAGATCTTGATCCGCCGGCTTTGGAAGCGAAAGTCTCCTTTGGTTCCATCCCAAGGATATCCAAACTCTCGTCCTTGCCGTGGCCGGTAATTGCCTGAAAGTTAATATTCATTTGTACCTCACTATTTTTATCACACAAAAAATGGTGATGAACATATTGTCCATCACCATTTATTTCGGCTTAGTTTTTAAAATCTTTAATTCTTTGTTTTCTTCGTCTGGAAAACAAATACTTCTGCGCCGTAAGGCGGAAGATCAAATTCTATGCTGTAATCCTTGTAATCACACAGACCTTTTACTGCCTTGATCTTATCGGGAACGCTACTGCCACTGCCGCCATAGCACTCCTTGGCACTGTCGAGAATCTTTGTATATGTTCCATCAAATGGAACACCTACCTTAAAGCCCTTTCTCTCCATTGGTGTCATATTAAGAACAAAGAGAATATTGTCCTTGCCATTAGATGCCCTACGGTAGAAACTATAGGTGCTGCGCTCCTTGTCGTCGGCATTTATCCACTCAAAGCCGCCCCAGTCATTATCTACTTCATAGAGCGCAGGATATTTTCTGTATATTTCCAGAAGTTTACCTACATAGTCCTTCATTCCTCTGTTAAGGTCGTTCTCCAAGAGGAACCAGTCAAGTTCTCTCTTCTCGCTCCATTCTCTTTCCTGACCAAAATCCTGTCCCATAAAGAGGAGCTTTTTACCTGAGTGACCAAACATGTAGGTATAACCAACTCTTAGGTTAGCATATTTATCAACCTTGTATCCTGGCATCTTCTCTACCATTGAGCACTTAAGGTGTACGACCTCGTCGTGAGACAATGGCAAAATGTAATTCTCTGAATCATTGTAGCTCATTGCAAAAGTCATCATGTAATGAGCACCCTGTCTAAAGTATGGATCAAGCTTCATGTATTCGCAGAAGTCATGCATCCATCCCATGTTCCACTTGAACGCAAAACCAAGACCATCCTCCTCTGGCGAAGCAGTAACCTTGGGCCACGCTGTAGACTCCTCAGCTATAGTGAGAATATTAGGGTATGTTCCCCTTACTACGCTGTTAAAATGTTTAAAGAACTCGATTGCATCGAGGTTCTTGTTATCTCCATATTTATTTGGAACCCACTGTCCATCTTTTTTGCCATAATCAAGATAGAGCATTGAAGCAACTGCATCTACCCTAAGTCCATCAATATGGAACTTGCGGATCCAGTATAAAGCATTGGCGATAAGGAAGTTCTTGACTTCCGGCTTGGCCAGATTGAATATCTTGGTTCCCCAGTCAGGATGTTCTCCCTTTCTAGGATCCGGATCTTCATAAATACATGTTCCGTCAAAGCATGCAAGACCAAATTCATCCGGGCAGAAATGGGCCGGAACCCAATCGAGAATTACTCCGATTCCATGCTTGTGGAGCTGGTTGATCAGATACATAAAGTCTGTTGGCTCGCCATATCTGGCTGTAGGTGCATAGTAGCCAGTAACCTGATAGCCCCAGGATCCATCAAAAGGATGCTCAGCTATTCCAATCAGCTCTATGTGTGTATACTTCATCTCCTTGAGATATTCCACAATTCTGTCAGCGAATTGTCTATATGTATAGAAGCCGTCCTCTGTGCCATCAGGATGTTTCATCCATGAGCCTATATGGCATTCATAGATGGCTATAGGCTGACGGTTCATATCTTTACCCTTAAGTGATTCATACCACTTGGAATCTGACCACTTAAAGCCTGAAAGATCTGTTGTTCTGGAAGCATTACCCGGCCTAAGTTCTGCATAATTAGCATAGGGATCTGCCTTGTAAAGCTTTCTTCCATCCTGAGCTGTAATGAGGAATTTGTATAAAGCTCCTATTGCTACTCCCGGAATGAACAAAGTCCAGATGTTACCTGTTTTGCTCCTCTTCATCTGATGGGCGTTTTCATCCCAACCATTAAAATCACCTACAACATGCACATCTGCAGCATTTGGCGCCCATACAGCAAAAAAGAATCCTTTTTTCCCCTTCTCTTCTGATGGATGAGCTCCCAATTTATCATAAATATCGTAATGTGTGCCCTGTCCAAATAAGTACTCGTCGTCCTCAGATATAAAAACCTTTTGACTCATAAATAACCCCCTCAGTTTATTTGTTACTTATTCCTTAGCGCATAAAATCTTTTTCTCTTAAGATGACCATGTCATTCTCATCATATCTCTTGTTGACAAGAACATCCACAAAGTGAGCAACTGAACGCTTCTCTGCGTAGTAGATAGCATCATCCACAATATCCTTGACCTCTGCAACTGTCACCTCATGGTCAAGCGTCTGCCTCTCTGAAATTCTGGTATGAAGAGCAAGTATACCGAGATTATCAATAGCATACTCTTTTTCATAAGCATACTGCCTTGCATAAGCAACAAGTGAATCATCATCAAGAGCCTGAATATCAACTCTGACATTAAAGCTCTGCTTAAGTGATGGATTCTTATCAAGGAATCTATCCATATCTTCCTTGGTATCTTCCATAATAATAATGAGACCCTTGTTCTCTTCCTGAAGAATTCCAAGAAGTTCATTGACTGTTTCCTGGTTAAGATCTGCAGCTCTCTGAATGATCAACGCACCATTTGCCAGCTTGTCAAAAATGCTGCTGGTACTCTTCTTGTTAAGAGTGTTGGCTGTGATCTTGGCAACCTTGCCACTGAAATTGGAATCCGAAGCCTGTACTGCCTTAATAAGTCCCTTGGCAAGGTTAACAGTTCCTGCCCCCTCTTCGCCTGTGACGATAGCATTTCCTGTAAACGCATCCATGCTGAGATTATCAATTGCATTAATAATCTGTCTTCTGGATTTCTTGTGATGGATGTATGGTCCAAAGAGCTCTTTTTCCTCAGGGGTCATTGTCCTGACACGCTCTTCAATTTCTCTATTACCAAGGTGCTTCTTGCCTGATTCTGTATCGGTCTTGGAATTCTCAGCCTTATCTTCATTAGCCGGTTTCTGCGCCTTGTCAACCTTAGGAAGAGGAGCTGTTTGAGGTTCCTCTGCAGGCTCATCATCTGATTCTTCTTCAGAATCCTGTTCTGCTGTATCAGAATCTGGCTCATCGGCTTCTTCCTGATCGTCGCTGTCAACATCATCTGTATCAACTGTGCCTGCATCAGCTTCTGTCTCATCTGATGTCTGTTCGTTTTCAGCTTCTTTTTCCTGATCATCCCTGGCTACAGCTGCAAGCTCCTGCTCGACTGTATCTCTGTCTGCATCAACCTCCTCAGGTGTTTCCTCAGGAATTTTATCAAGTTCTGCAGAATCTGATATCGGAAGTTCCTCTTGTTCAGCTTCATCTATTACTTCATCAACTGCGGCGTTAATGACATCTTCTTTGTTAACAGACCAGTCGCCTCTTCCGGAAGCCTTTTCGTACTGTTCCTTTTTAAGAGCATCTGTGATAGCCTTCTCAATCTTCTCCTGAAGGCCTTCTCTTGTCTGCTCATCAAAATCAGCAAACATATTGCCGGTTTCGTCTGCAACTCTTTTCTTAACTGCTGCAAACTGCTTCTCTTGCTGGTCTTTTTTGAATTTCTCCCAGTTTCCAAGATACTCTTCAATACTGATCTGACCTGTTATCTGTTTCTCTACTTCAGGCTGTGGCTGGACTGCCATGCTGATCTGTCCATCTGATTCCTGTGCCAGCATATTCTCTAAGTGAGAAGGCATCTGGTAACTTGCATTAGGATGTATAACAGCTCCCGGAACTTCATCCTCTAGTGGTTTCTCCTCATATACAGGTGTTCTGTAAAGAGGTCCTGTCTGTGATGGTTCCTGCTCGTATTCCTTGGCCTGTCCCAGAATAGGGCCATTGCCGCCATATTTAATATCAATTCCCATCTGCGGAGCAGTAGGAATATCCACTGTCTGAGTATCAAAAAAGATTTCCTGCATATTGCCTGTCTGTACAGACTCCTGAGTTTGTGCATCATTCTCAGATGCATAAATCTCTTTAAGCCCTGCTGCAAGTGTTTCCTGAAGATTCATGGTATTATATGCACTTACATCAACAGATGGCTCTTTAATCTCATTGATATGCGGATAAACTATTGTGTCAGGAGATGCACTCTGGACAGGTTCAGCTGTTTCCTGAACTTCTGAAGGCTCCTGTCCCTCATAAACAACTGTGTCCTGTACCGGTTCCTGAGGTATATTGCGAGACATGGTGTATTCTCTTATCACTTCATCTGTTACCGGTGGCATCTCTTTAGTAGGCTGTTTACCATCAGGAACATACTCTGCTGAAGGCGCAGGTATCTCTGCTGTATCTGCCTGAGTAGCCGCAGGAGCATCAGGTATCGTAGCTGACTCAGTCATGATACCGTTCTTAATCTTGTATCTGTTATATCTATCCTGCTGTTCAGGAGAAAGAGGTTCATGAAGGGCCTTAAGTTCAAGGGCTTTCATAACATATCTGCCCTCACCAAACCACAGAAACATCTCATCGCACTCTTCGACGCACTCAGTAGTAAGACCTACCCTGTGATACAGGTAAGCCAGCTCATATGCCCATCTCTCTCTATAGTCATGTTTTTTGAATTCTTCAAGGACAGCAATTCGCTCTTCAAGACTTACTTCCTGAGCCTCATAGAGCTTGTACTGTAAGATATATCTGCCAGTATCTCTTGGCGCGATCCTGACAAATTCTTTATAGTATTCAACCGCCTGTACAAATTCACCCATTTTAATGGCAAGTTCGCACAAAGAATATACGATCGGCCTTCCTGTAGGATGCTTGTCATATGCCATGAGAAGAACATCTCTGCTCTCCTCAAAACGACGATTGATCTTATATAAGTCACTGATAGTGCAGAGCATAGACACGCTCTTGACACGCTTCCAGTCTATTGTATCAGCAATTCTCACTGCTTCGGCATATCTGCCTTCTCCAATCAGAGCCTTAATCTCATCCGCCCTGATCTTATACTCCACTTTATCCAAAACTTTTCCCCTTTGGTACCAACAAAACTACATACAAACCTAGTTTATCATAGCACTACTTCTTTGTAAAATATCAGAAAGCCTTGCAAACTGCTCTAAACTTAGAATTTCCCCACGTGCTTTTTCGTCAATTCCCATTTCTGCTAAGGCCGCCTGGACCTGATCTCTTGAAACCCTCAGTGCAGGGTTATTTGCAAGAGAATTAGACAAGGTTTTTCTTCTTTGGTTAAAAGAAGTCCTGATGATCTCAAACATGTATTTTTCATCCTGCACACAAACAGCAGGCTCGCTGTATCTTGTGAGTTTAACAACAGCAGAACCTACTCCTGGCTGAGGAATAAAACTGCTTGGCGGAACGTCCATAACTTCGCTAGCCTTGGCATAATATCCCACAGCAAGAGAAAGAGATCCATAGTCCTTGTTGCCAGGTCCCATAGCCATACGATCAGCAACTTCCTTCTGCACCATTACTGTGATGCTCTCTATAGGAGCACCACTTTCAAAGAGCTTCATGATGATTGGAGTTGTAATATAGTAGGGAAGATTTGCAACAACCTTAATAGGATTGCCGCCATTATACTCTTTAACAATTGCTTCTATATCTACTTTGAGAACATCCTCATTTATTACAGTTACATTGTCATACTCTGATAAAGTATCTGCAAGAACAGGAATGAGCGTCTTATCGATTTCAACAGCAACCACTTTACCCGCAGCCTCAGCAAGATACTGGGTAAGACTTCCTATTCCCGGTCCGATTTCCAGTACGCTGTCATCTTTGGTCACTCCAGCCGCGCTAACTATCCCATCAAGAACACCACTATCTATTAAAAAGTTCTGCCCAAATTTCTTCTTGGCACTCATACCAAACTTTGCCAGTACTTCTTTGGTCCTTGCCGGATTTCCTAAATATGCCATATTTCCTCCAATTCAAATCTCTTATGGTCGTTAAAAAGCTTATTCACAGCTTGTACATTCTCTTTGCGTTTTCTTCAGTGATCCTAATTACCTCTTCCTCACTAATACCCTTTATCTCAGCCATCTTGCTGACAACATAAGGAAGATAGGTAGAGTTATTTCTTTTTCCTCTAAATGGCTCAGGGGCAAGATATGGACAATCTGTCTCAAGTAATATCCTGTCCATTGGAGTCTGCTCTACGACCTCCACCATTTTCCTGCCATTCTTGAATGTAAGAACACCACCGATACCTATATATAATCCCATATCTACACACTGCTTGGCAACTTCTCTGGAATATGAAAAACAGTGAACGACTCCGCCAATCTCTCCTACGCGCTCGCTTTTCAAAATATCCAAAGTATCTGCCGCCGCATCTCTTGAGTGAATGACTACCGGAAGCTCTACCTCTCTTGCTATATCAAGCTGAGCCTTAAACCATTTCTTCTGAAGCTCAGGTGCCGGATCAGGCCAGTGGTAATCAAGCCCTATTTCTCCAATCGCCACACATTTATCATCTCTGCTCCATTCGTAGAGCTTTTTGATGTTATCTTCATTAAGCTCTTCTACTTCCGAAGGATGAACACCCACAGCCGCGTAAAAGAAATCATACTCATGTGCTATATCTATTGCCTTCTGCGAAGTTTCAAGGCTTGCTCCAATATCAACTACATTTCCGATCCCTGCATCCTTAAAAGAGCCAATCAGGAATTCTCTGTCTATATCAAATTGCTCATCATCGTAATGAGCATGCGTATCAAAAATCATTTTTCCTCCAAAAAACACATCTTTTTTTCTAAAAAACTTACTTTTTAGACCTGCTTCATATAATTTATCACAAAAATTTTGCTGTGAAAACCGCATAAATACTGCATTCCAAAATTTTTTTAAATTTTTTTCAAAAAAGTGCTTGCATTTTATAATTTGCCGTAGTAATATATCACTTGTCGTTAAGACATGGCCACACAAGCCAAGCAAACATAATAAGCACCGCTAGCTCAGTTGGTAGAGCACCTGACTCTTAATCAGGTTGTCCAGGGTTCGAGACCCTGGCGGTGCACGCCGAGTACTGTTTTCGTGGGTATACCTCATGGGGATGGTACTTTTTTTGCGCGTAAATTGAGCCATGCACGAATTTGTCAATATGTTCGTTGGGTGCTCGCACTCATAAGATCATTATTGACAAAGTTCGTATACGGCGAAAGCCGCGACAACGAGGAACTCCGTTCCGAGTCTGTCGGCATGGCTCATTCCCTTAGCATTTCGAATCTTGCTGTATACCATAAAAGCCGCGACAACGAGGAACTTGTTCCGAGTCTGTCGGCATGGCTCATTCCCTTAGCATTTCGAATCTTGCAGTGTCTCACATATAACTAAGCTCACTCCCATGCTCTTTGAGCCATTTCCTTCTTTCCTTATAATCAGGAATAACTTTCTCAACATGTGCCCAGAATCTGTCAGAATGATTCATTTCTAATCTATGACACAATTCATGTACTACGACGTAATCAATTATTTCTTCCGGTGCTCGCATCAAAAGGCAGTTAAAATTCAGATTGCCTTTCCCCGAACAACTTCCCCATCTGCTCTTCTGAAGTCTGATGGTTATATTGTTATAGTCAACTCCAATTATCTTGGCATATTTATCAACCTTAGGCGGCAAGATCCTTTTTGCCCTTGTCACAAGAAGCTTTATATCCTGTTCTGATAATGTTTTCCCCTTTGGTGCCTCATTTGCCCTTTCCTGCATCTTTTTAAGGCTTTTTTCTATCCAGTCGGACTTCTCACCAACAAAACGGTTTATTTCTTTAATAGATACCTTTAGTGGCGCTCTGACTATAACCCTTAAATCCCTGGTCACTTCTATAGCTATTGTTTTTCTATTACTTCTAATTAGTTCTATGTTCTGCATATAAATATCTTAAGCCTTTTTCGTTTGGGAATAAAGCCGGGCCCATGCAAGCCCCATGTAATAAAGAAAACTCAGAACGCCTAAAACGTCCTGAGTCTTATTATCTGTCACTATTATTTTACAAATTCTCCTGAGCTTTCTCAGGGTGTTCCAGCATCTCCTGCATTGTATGCCAGCCAAGTACTGCGCATTTAACTCTAGCAGGCATATGAGCTACATCCTGAAGGGCAGCTGCTTCATCCAAAGCCTCTATACTCTCTTCGTCTGTAATCTCACCCTTGATCATTCCCATAAATGTTCCTGCAAGTTTAATAGCTTCTTCCTTGTTCTTGCCAAGTATCTGATCAACCATCATGTCAACTGATGCCTGTGAAATCGCGCACCCGCTTCCATCGTAAGAAGCCTCTTTAATAGTATCTCCATCAAGTTTAAGATATAGTGTAATATCATCTCCACAGCTTGGATTAACACCTCTAAGGACAAGATCCGGGTTCTCAATTTTGCCCTTATTAACAGGGTGAAGATTGTGTTCATTGACTATTTCACGGTATAACTGCTTAAGCTCCATATCCCATAACCTCTCTAACCTTGGATAGCTTATCAAGGAAGATATCTACTTCCTCTTCTGTATTATAAAAATATACACTGGCTCTAGCAGTGGATCCCGCTCCTATAAACTGCATAAGAGGCTGTGCGCAGTGATGTCCTGCTCTGATACATACATGATCATCGTTTAGAACAGAAGACATATCATGAGGATGAACTCCTTCCATGGTAAATGTCACAATTCCACAGTGCTTTCTGTAATCCTTAGAGCCATATACCTTGATATAAGGCATTTTAGCAAGGCCTTCCATAAGCTTTTTGGTAAGTTTTAGTTCTTGCTCTTCTATTGTATCAAATCCTACGTTTTTAATATACTCTATTGCAGCAGCTAGTCCTACAGCATCACCTGCATTCACTGTACCTGCTTCAAATTTATGAGGAATTTCAGCATAGGTAGCATCTGTTCTGGTAACATATTCGATCATCTCGCCACCAGTCAAAAATGGCTGCATTTTCTCAAGAAGCTCATATCTTCCATAAAGAGCACCGATTCCCATTGGTGCAAGCATCTTGTGTCCTGAAAGTGCAAAGAAATCAGCTCCAATTTCCTGCACGTTCACAGGTATATGTGGAGTAGACTGTGCTCCGTCAACAACTACTATTGCTCCCTTAGAATGAGCATATTCTGCTATTTCTTTAACCGGATTAGTAATTCCCATTACATTAGAAACATGGCCAATTGCAACTATCTTGGTCTTGTCAGTAATCTTGGATTCATATTCCTCTTTGGAAATAACGCCTTCTTCATCAGGCTCGAGAAAAACAAGCTTAGCACCATTCTTACGTGCTACCATCTGCCATGGGAGAAGATTACTGTGATGTTCCATTACAGAAACAACAATCTCATCTCCTTCACGAACATTTTCAAGTCCATAACTGTAGGCCACAAGATTAAGTGACTCTGTAGTATTTCTTGTAAAAATAATTTCTTCCGCTCTTTTGGCACCGATAAAATCAGCAACTATGCATCTGGCATTTTCGTATGCATCTGTAGCTGCAATGCTCCAATCATATAATCCTCTGAGAGGATTGGCATTAGCTGTCTTATAGAAATTAGTGACAGCATCTAGTACCTGTCTTGGTCTCTGAGATGTTGCTGCGTTATCAAAATATACGTAATCGCCGGAATTCAAAATATCAAAGTCCTTGCGATAATCCTGCAAACTACCCATGGGTATTTCTCCTCGATAATCTATTAGAATATAGTATTTTTGCTCCATGAATAAAGTCATGGAGCAATTCTTATGATCATATTATTTCCTGAATATAATACTGAACTCTCTGCATAAGAGCCGCATCCGGGATAAGCCTTGCAACACTGTCAAGTCTTGCCTTGATCATGATCCTCTTAGCCTCTTCTTCATCTATACCTCTTGACTGCATATAGAACAAAAGATCTTCGCCAAGCTGACCAATCGTAGCTCCATGTCTTCCGTCAACATCTTCTTCCTGACAGAGAATAATTGGCATTGTACGGTTAATTACATCTTCTCCCAAAAGAAGTACATCTTCCTGCTCATCACCTACAGAGCCGGCACTTCCATTTTTAAAATCAATAGTAAATCTCAGAGTTTTCTGGGCTTCATCCATCAACACACCCTTAAACTGCATAAGCGCATTGGTCTTTTTTCCCCTTTGATCAGCAACATAATTTATGTCGATCTGATGATCATCTCTTCCAAGAAATCCTATATCACTGGTAAAATCTGACTCTTTTGTTGTCAGGTTAATGTAGCTCCCATTCCAAACCTTCTTGGCTCCAAGCTCTAATCCTACAAGTCTGATAGCGCCCTTCTCAAAACACGCACCGCCAAGATCATCAAAATGAAGGTATCCATTTCCAAGCATCTGAGTCTTAACAAGATTAACTCTTGCTCCTTCTTCTGCTAAAACTCTGGTGCTAACGCCAAGGAATCCGGACGCTTCTTTATCTTCTCCTGAAGCATAGTCCATAATAACTGTTACTTCAGAATTCTTTCTGGCATGTATGACATTAGATGCAAGGCATCCCTGTCCATCTTTCATATCAAAACGAATAACTACAGGCTGCTCAACAATAGCACCCTCATCTACTGTGTAGACATCGCATGTAGCTCCAGCTGAAATAAAGAGCTTATCAACATCTACTCCCATTCCTGTTCTGATAGCCTGCTCGGCATCTCTAGCGGAAGTATCACCATTTGGCTCTCCGGGAACTCCTGTAGAAACAAGGATCTTGTCTTTATTAGCCCTAAAGATTTCGCCTGCCTCTTCAAATGAGAGGCCGCTATTAAGTGTAACGCCCTGAGGAACTGCGTCCGGCTTAGGGCAATCTAATGTATCTATTTTTATGTCTGAAGCATCAATTGCACTATCGTTAACCTTAAGAAAATTGTAGGTATAAACCGGAAGTACATTAACCTTCATATTCAAATCTGTATTCATGTTATGCTCCCAAATCTTAAACTAAGAAACAACCTCTGTCATGTCTGATCAGTGACCGCTCATTTCAAGCTTGATCAGATTGTTCATCTCAACAGCATATTCAAGAGGCAGCTCTTTGGAAACCGGATTAGCAAAGCCGCTTACGATCATAGCCTTGGCATCCTCTTCACTGATTCCTCGTGACATAAGATAGAAAATCGCTTCATCACTGATTCTTCCTATCTTGGCCTCGTGTCCTACATCAGCGTCATTAGTACGAATATCCATTGCAGGGACTGTATCAGCTCGTGAAATACTATCAAGCATCAGGGAATCACATGATACTGATGCCTTTGCCTTCTTGGCTGTCTTCTGGATAGTTACGCTACTCCTGTAAGTACCAATTCCACCGTCCTTGGAAATTGACTTGGTAGAAATAACAGAAGAAGTTCTCTCTCCTACATGAACAACCTTGGCTCCTGTATCAAGATTCTGTCCCTTACCTGCAAAAGTGATACCTGTAAATTCCATCTTGGAACCATTTCCTTTGAGGATAGTCATAGGATACAGGTAAGATGTGTGAGAACCAAAGGATCCTGATACCCACTCCATTATTCCGTCTTCCTCAACAACAGCTCTCTTGGTATTAAGGTTATACATATTTTTGGACCAGTTCTCAATTGTTGAGTAACGAAGTCTCGCCCCCTTGCCGACAAAAAGCTCTACACAGCCGGCATGGAGATTGGCTACATTATACTTAGGTGCTGAACAGCCTTCGATAAAGTGAAGATCAGCTCCCTCATCAACTATAATAAGTGTGTGCTCAAACTGTCCTGCTCCGGCAGCATTCAGTCTAAAATATGACTGAAGTGGTATTTCTACCTTAACTCCCTTAGGAACATAAACAAAAGATCCGCCTGACCAAACAGCTCCATGAAGTGCTGCAAACTTGTGATCTGTAGGAGGCACTAGTTTCATGAAGTGCTCCTTGATCATGTCTGCATATTCGCCGTGAAGGGCACTCTCAAGGTCAGTATAAATAACGCCCTGAGCAGCTACTTCATCTTTGACATTGTGATAAACAAGCTCTGAATCATACTGAGCACCAACACCTGCAAGAGATTCTCTCTCTGCCTGTGGAATTCCAAGCTTCTCAAATGTATTCTTGATATCCTCAGGAACATCTTCCCACTTACCCTTCATGTCTGACTTATGTCTTACATAAGAAGATATTCTGTCCATATCAAGTCCCTCTATGCTAGGGCCCCAATTTGGCATCTTGATCTGTTCATACAGCTCAAGACATTTAAGTCTGAAATCGCGCATCCATTCAGGATCGTTCTTCTCCTCAGATACCTTGAGAACTGTTTCTTTTGTGAGACCTTCTGCCATACGATAGAAGTCTTTTTCTGACTCCACATCCTTAAAATCATATAAACTGCGGTCGATATCGGCCACAATCTGTTTGTTATCGCTCATATCAAACCTCTTTATACAAATCTCTCAAATCCGTTTGCATTGATCTCATCAACAAGTGAACCGTCGCCGGTATGAACAATGTTACCCTTAACGAGTACATGTGTATAATCAACATGGAGAGATTCCAATATCTTAGTGCTGTGTGTAATTATAAGAAGAGCTCCATCCTTCTTTTTCTGATATTCTTCAATACCCTTGGATACTGTACGAACAGCATCTACATCAAGACCTGAATCAGTCTCATCAAGTATTGCAAACTTAGGGTTGAGCATAAGAAGCTGCAGAATCTCAGCCTTCTTTTTCTCACCACCTGAAAATCCTACATTAAGATCTCTGTCTGCATAAGATTCATCCATAGAAAGTATCTCCATGGCTGCCTTAAGTGATTTCTGGAATGCAAGAAGCTTAACAGGAGCACCTGTCTGAGCATGATATGCATTTCTGATAAAGCTGCTAAGAGATATTCCGGGAACCTCATATGGATTCTGGAATGAAAGGAACATTCCAGCCTTGGCTCTCTTATCAGAAGAAGCATCTGTGATGTCCTGTCCCTCAAATGTGATGCTACCATTAGTTACGTTATAATGTGGATTACCCATTAGAGTAAATCCAAGAGTTGACTTACCTGCTCCGTTTGGTCCCATGAGCACGTGAGTCTCGCCCGGCTTGATATCCAGGTTGATATTATGAAGTATAGGAAGTTCATTATCTATTGATACTGATAAATCCTTGACCTGTAATAAAGACTGTTCTGACATAACAATAGTTCCTTTCGTTTATACGCAAAACCATTTCCTACTAACTTAGTAGGATTTATATTAACACCAGCAAAACACTATGTCAAATGACAAACAAAGATAGTTTATCACAAAAAAACTTGACACACTATATAAAAGTTAGTACAATACATTCTTGTCAGTACATTGCGGGTGTAGTTCAATGGTAGAACACCAGCCTTCCAAGCTGGATACGTGGGTTCGATTCCCATCACCCGCTTCTGGCTCTTTTTTTTGCAATTTTTTCAAATGCAAATGATTTGCATTTGCATCAACACCAATCCAAGCTTTACAAAGGAGACAAAATGGAACTTATTTTAGACGTAGTACTAGATGCACTTATAGATTCGCTCAAGATTCTTCCTTTCTTGTTTATCACATACCTTATTATGGAATACCTTGAGCACAAGACTGCCGAGTTTACTTCAGGTATTGTAGAGAAAACTGAGTACTTTGGACCTCTTTGGGGCGGACTTATTGGAGTCTTCCCTCAGTGCGGATTCTCAGCTGCAGCTTCAAACCTTTATGCAGGAAGAGTCATTACACTTGGCACTCTGATAGCAATATATCTTTCTACTTCAGATGAAATGGTTCCTCTTTTTATTTCCGAGCAGGTGCCAATTCCTACTATGATCAAGATTTTGGCTATCAAGGCTCTCATCGGTATAATTGCAGGATTCATAATTGATTTTATTGTTCACGCATATCACAAAGCTCACAGCAAATCTGCAAATGATCCTGTACGTATAGAAGCTCTCTGCGAGAAAGAACATTGTCATTGCGACGATGATGAGGACTCCGGCCTTCTTGGAATTGCAAAGTCAGCTTTAGTTCACACAATCCACATTTTCCTGTTTGTCCTTGCTCTTTCACTTGTTCTCAATCTTGTGATTGAACTCATAGGATCACATAATGTAGCGCTTCTTCTCAAGACCAGCCCCGTTATCAGCCATATCCTTGCCGGAATTGTTGGACTTATTCCTAATTGCGCTGCTTCTGTTATCATAACTGAGCTGTACCTTGATCAGATGATCACTCTCGGAACCATGATGTCAGGTCTCCTTGTTGGCGCCGGTATTGGACTTTTGGTTTTATTTAGAGTTAATGATGACAAAAAAGAGAACATTAACATTGCTATTTTGCTATTTGCTATAGGAACTGTTGTTGGACTTCTCATTGATTTACTGGGAATCACAATTTGATCAATGATATGGTAAAAGAGGTCACTTATGAGCTGTAAGATACACCCCGAATCATACGATGAAATAATAGAGAGAAACTGGCCGGAAGGATTTAAGAAGACCAAACAGAGAATAGATATCTACAAGGTACTATACTCAAATCATGAGCCACTTTCAGCCGCGGAGATATACTCTATTCTCAATAATGAACATCCCAAGGAAATGTATGCTTTTTCAACTATTTATAGGAATCTCATAGCCTTCGAAAAAGCAGGAGTAATATCCAAAACCATTTTATCCACAGAAGAAAATGCTGTTTATGAACTCAATAATGGAAAGCACAGACACTACGCAGTCTGTCTCAAATGCCACAAAAAGATTCCTCTTGGCACTTGTCCCCTCCATGAGATCAGCCACGAAATAGAACACTCTATTCCCGGCTTTGAGATAACAGGACATAACCTTGAAGTATATGGCTATTGTAATGATTGTAAGTAAAAAATATTAGAAACGTACGCCGTTATGTGCACTGAAAAAGAGCCATCACACTCAAATGAATGTGATGGCTCTTCTTCCATGTACTGGCTAAAGCAATTGATTATTAACTAGTTATAATACCTGGTGTAAAAAATCTAATTGAATTAGTTGTTTGATGCCTCTGATGTAGCTTCTGAAGCAGCCTCAACTGCCTCTTCTACTGATGAAGCGTCTGAAGCAGCCTCAACAGCCTCTTCTACAGATGAAGCATCTGATGCAGCCTCAACAGCCTCTTCTACTGAAGATGCCTCTGATGCAGCCTCAACAGCCTCTTCAACAACTGAAGTAGCCTCAACAGAAGCCTCTACAGATGTCTCCTCAACAGCTGTCTCTACTGTAGCCTCTCCACAACCAGCAAGTACTGCTGCAGAAAGTGTTAATGCTGAAAGTAATGTTACGATATTCTTCTTCATAATATATAATCTCCTCTTCTTACCTTATACTTTGCAATTACATTGCAAGCCAATTGCTTCAGTACGAAATATGATTATATACTCGAAAAAAAATATTGTCACGAATAAACATGTGCATAATATCTTAAGATTCTCTTAAGATTTTGTTCATATTTAACAAAAATCTTAAAATAAATCAAGTTTTTAGAAGTATCCACCGCAAGAAACTGTCGCTGAATCGGTTTCTTTATCATACTCAAATGTTAAAGAGACACCTTTTTCCGAAGCTTTTCTAAGGTCTTCACACGGAATATTGTAACTATTACCGGCTGTATCCGTTACAACAAACTCCCACTCAGAGCTGTCCGTATATACTTCAAGCTTGACACCCATAAGTGTATATCCGGAAATAAGTGACTGCTCATCCCCGGCAATAAGATTATCAGAATAAGAATCTGCCGTAATATCATGAAGTACAATGCTCGAAAGATCTGCTCCCATTTTATTGATGATATACGAGTCTATCTGAACATTCTTGGCGAGCTCCTCTTTTACAGCTGTTTCTTCCTGATATGTTCCTGTCAGTTTGGACTGAACTGTTGTATACTTCTCAGATAGTTCTGTAATTGTTGGCAATACTTCATTTATTTTTTTATCACTCATATTAGTGAAGTCAATTGCCTCTATCTCTGCTACCTGTACACCAAGCTCATCAAGCTCTGATCTCATCGATGTATCAGCAATATCAAGGTAGGTCTCCTCCGCAGCATCTCTTGCCGCAAGAAGCTGATCTCTTGCTCCTTCTGCTTCTGTAAGTTTATCCTCAGATGGCTTGCACCCCACCAAAAGAAAACACATTAGTATCGTAGTTAATAGAACCGATCTTCTTTTACTCATATTAATCTCCATTTCATAAAAATCAGATAGTCCTATTATAACCCTTAACCCGCTGATGCCAAAACAGAATTATCGTAGTAGTAATCCATGATAAGACCAACAACATGCGCGTAGCTTACTTTTCCCGACTCTACTCCATTTACTTTAAGGTTAGTATCAATAAATGCATCTGCTGCCTTTTTTACAGTAGCTGTCTTTATCACAGCCTTTTTCTCTACTTCCTGCCAGCCTTCCTGAGACAAAAACTGATTGTCATATTTAACCCTGTCAGATATCTTCACATGGGACTTATACTCTTTTTCACTGACAGCCTTATAGAAATCATTATTAACGTAATTGAGTACTCCAAGGTATCCGCTGTACTGGAATACAATGTTATCTGAACTTATACAAGCCAGGAATCCAAAGAAGTTTGCTTCATCTTCATATATATATCCGTGAGTATGGGCAAGCTCATGGCACATAGTAAATGGCTTGTTGAGCATATTCATCGTGTCATTGTAATTAGCTTCCATTGAAAACGGGAAGTAATACCCCTGCATAAACTGCTGACACATGAAGTTAGAAAAGAAAAGTGCTTTGGGCTTAACGTAATACCCTGAAAGTCTGGGATAATCGCCCGAAATGTTTTGCATGGCGTCGATTGCTGTCTGAGCCATATCCCCTTCAAATTTCACATTGCCATTCTCATCATGGGGAACCTGTTTGGATAATTCATTACACTTGCGAACTATAAAGTCTCTTAGCTCCGTCAGTTCAGCCAGATTATATTCGTCTTCTCTTGGTAATCCAGCAACCTCAAGCTTGGAGCAATGATACAGAACAAAGCAGTTAAGACTCATCACCACAGTGGTAATTGCAAGAAGAACAGGTGTAACTCTGTATAGAGTATTAGAAAATGCATCGCTCTTTTTTCTAATTAAGAGATATCTTTTTCCATTATTATTCCTAAGCTTGCCAATAGCCATAAGGATTGTGTGAAAAACAATAAATACCACCACTACAGCCAGATACAGAACTACCGCCACAAGCATTTTTTCTCCAACAGAAAATCCCACCAGACTAGTAATCTTGCCATATGCACTTGTAATTACCGGAAAAACATATGTGACATAGAAGTCAGAAAAAGCCGCACTTTTCCATGAAGCCAAATTAAAGAGTACGCATAACAAAATAACTATGATAATAGGTAAAGAAAAAGAACTTCTCCCTTTCTTCATTGAAACCCCTCCCGAATTACTTTGGTATGCTTTATTTTACTATTCAAATATGTACTCCAAATGACAAAAACGCTCAAATCTGTTCATACTTTATACATATATTTCAAAAGTAGAAATCACAAAACCAATTTGATAGAATTAATGAGTAGCTAAACATTTTGTAGAAATGGATGGACACATGAAATTATTAATCGCAGATGATGAAACCGAGCTGGTAAATGCTTTGGTTGCCATTCTCAAACACAGTAATTACACAGTTGATGCTGTATATAATGGAACAGATGCTTTGGATTATGCCCTAGCAGGTGACTATGACGGCATCATTCTTGATATCATGATGCCCGGAATGGACGGAACTGAGGTTCTCAAGAAAATTCGTGAAAAAGGCCTCTCTACTCCGGTTTTATTCCTTACTGCCAAAACGGAAGTCGACGACAGAATTCGAGGTCTTGACCTTGGTGCTGATGACTATCTTCCCAAGCCTTTTGACATGGGAGAGCTTCTGGCCAGAGTGCGCGCAATGCTAAGGCGCAAAGCAGATTTTTCTCAGCCAAATCTCACCTGTGGTAACCTTACTCTTGACAGGGCAGGTTATGAATTATCTACTCCCGGGCATGACAAGATCCGTCTCTCAGGCAGGGAATTCCAGATGATGGAACTTCTCATGACATCTCCCGGAAGAATTATTTCAGTTGATAACTTTATGGATCGCATATGGGCTGACGGAGAAGCTGACGTTAATGTTGTCTGGGTCTATGTATCAAATCTTCGCAAGAAACTGACTTCTCTTGATGCAACATGCGAAATCAAGGCCTCACGTGGTCTTGGCTACTCTATAAGCGAAACCTGATCTGTAACTTATTCTTACATTTTCTCTATTTTCTGATCGTGAGGCTTAACAATGGTTAAAAAGCTTAGGAAAAAATTTGTGATAACGGCTATGTTATCTCTTTTACTGATCCTTGTTGTTATGATTGGCGTCATAAATGCTGTAAATCTCTACAGCGTGTATCAGGATGCAGACAATCTGCTCTCTATTCTGACAACTAACGATGGACGTTTCCCCGGTATGAATAACGAAGACTTTAGGAAGCACTTCGAACAGGATGATTCTTCATCCGCTTCGTCTTCCCGGGAGACGCCTGTTCCTCCTAATGAGCACGTTGCTCCGGATGCGCCTTTTTCTTTTGCCAGACTTAACATCACGCGATCCGCTGAAATGCCTTATCAGTCCAGATATTTTGTAGTCAAATATGACTCATCGGGGAATGTAACAGAGACTGATCTTCTCCACATCGCCGCAATTACGGAGGATGATGCCAAAGAGATTGCTGGCAATATTTACTCTTCAGGTAAGAGTAAGGGAATGTATCATTCCTACAGATATAAAAAGAATGTAAATGATGATGGTTCATCACTCATTGTTTTCATCGACCTAAGTGCTTCTCTTTTCAATTCCTTCAAGCTCCTGATCCAGTCACTTATTATAGGAGCACTTGCCCTGGTCGCCATGTTCATTCTCGTTTTCATATTTTCAAGTCAGGCTGTAGCTCCTGTTGTTGAATCACTTGATAAGCAAAAGAGATTTATAACAGATGCTGGTCATGAGCTCAAAACCCCTCTTGCCATTATCTCGGCGAACGTTGATGTTCTGGAACTTGAAGCAGGAAAGAGCGAATGGACCAGCAGCATTCGCAACCAGACCAAGAGAATGAACAGCCTTGTTAAAAATATGCTGACTCTCTCCAGAATGGACGAAGAGCGGATAAACGTTGTATTTTCAGATTTTGATCTCAGTCAGACAATACGCGAAGCAGCCACTTCTTTTCAGACCGTGGCAGAGTCCAAGGGCAAGAAGTATCAGATTGATATCGCAGATGGAATACATATTACAGGCGATAAGAATGCTATAAATCAACTTGCATCGCTCCTTCTTGATAACGCGATCAAGTATTCCTCTGAGAGTGGAAGCATTCATGTCATTCTGTCCAAAAACAAAAATATAGTTTTTGAAGTAGCAAATACATGCGATAGTATTCCAAGCGGCAATCTGGACAGACTCTTTGACAGGTTCTATCGCGCTGATTCATCAAGAAGCCGTGAAAGTGGCGGCTACGGAATAGGGCTATCTGTTGCAAGAGCCATTTCAGTCTCGCATGGTGGAAACATAGAGGCTGTAAGAGATGGTGATAAAATAATCAGATTTATTGTCACCCTCCCCGGGCAGCTTCCCAAAAATAAAAAATAAGCCAGAAAAAAGGCCGTTATCAGAAGTATTATTGTCTCTGATAACGGTCTCTTATTATATACCTCTATATTAAAGTTCTTCACTCTTTACCATAACAGGTCTTGAACAGCTGATCTCCAGATTTCCATTTCTCTGTCTCATCTCATCCATCATACCCTTTGTTGAAGCCTTCTGCCTAAGGACAATTTTGTATGTCAGCTTATATAAGCTGCCCATTCCTGATGTCTTTACTTCTTCAAGTTCTGCTTTTGTTGTATATCTTCCAAAGATATCATCAAAGATTCCTTCAAAATCAAGGCCTTCGGGAACTGTTACTTTAAGGGTCTTTTCTTCTGCAAGAGCATCGCCAAATCCACAATTAGAAAGAATAAGGTTAGCAAGTGTAATGATTATTGCAAAAAGTGCTGCTATTCCGATGTATCCCATACCTGTTGCAAGTCCTACTGCCATAGCAAGGAAGATACTTGTGATTTCTTTACCTGTACCGGGTGCTGAACGGAATCTTACAAGTGAAAATGCTCCTGCTACCGCAACACCTGCTCCGATATTGCCATTTACCAGCATGATAACAACCTGAACTATCGCAGGGAGAAGAGCCAGCGTAACAATATAGCTCTTAGAATAGTTATTTTTGATTGTGTACATAAATGCAATAAATACGCCAATAGCAAGTGAGCAAAGTGTTGCGATCAGAAATGTTGCTCCTGTAATTGTTCCAGTTGCCATAATGCTTCCAAAGATCATATCTGTAGTCATTTTCGTTTTCTCCTTTTTCTTCTAAATCTTTATTTTGAAATCAAATGCTTTTACACTGCCTTACGAAACAAGGCAATATTTGACTCTTTTTCCTGCGATTCCATGTATTTTTCACTCATCAAGTCCTGATAGCCTCTTCCATATTTGGAAAAAGAGGTCTGTCTTATATTAAGCTCATCGAGGATCCTCGCCATTTCTACTGACATAGCACCTGCAATTTTTAGCTCCATCAGGTGCTGCCCCGGTAAAAGAATATCTTTTCCTACGTTTCCTTCAGTCAAAGAGAGCTTATCTGTTCTCCACCTGATATTAGTATCAAAGGTGATCCTAAGCTCCGGATCATGGATTCCTGCCATTGCAATTCTGTCATAGGATATTGCCATTGCAGGTCTTATCCCTTTATAGAACTGCAAGAAATAGTCTATCTCGTCCGAAATCTGTGATCTTTTTTCTATTTCTTTACCATTTACCAGATAATCGACCGCCTTGGCATATGGCATTGAAATTCTTCTTTTGTATACGACGCCTTTATATTTTTTCTTGATCTCAATAAAAGCGTTGGTCTCATCATTTGCAATTCCATATGTTCGAAGTCTTAACTTCTCTTTATACACGGGTTTTTCCAACGATTTCTCTATAAGCTTATAATCCGGTGTGTCAAAATATATGTTTAAGATGGATGTTTTCCCATAGCTGTCGATGGCTGCCATATTTTCCAGTCTCTTCATAATCTCGGTGTACTGCATATCATCCAACAGAAATTTAGTCTCTATTCTTTCAAATACATCTTTAAATCCGCCCATTGCCTGTCCTCTTTCTTATATTTTTCTGCTCGGTTTTGTTATCTTATGAGGTCATTCTAGAAGGGCAACCTAAAAATAACTTAAAACGAAAATAAACTATTCATGATATAATTAATGTATTACTAGACATCAACATAGGGGAGGTTACACATGTACAAAAAAGGTGACAAAGTTATCATTTTAGACTACAATGGCAAGCCACTAGTTCCCCAGGTCGTTGCCGAAGTAGAAGACGTTTACGGAGAAGACAGGGTAAGGTTATTATTACCGGATGGGGCATGTTGTCTTGAATTTGTTGATCATTTTGAAAAGATAGATGATGAGACATATGATAAGTATCTGCACGCCGTTCAGGAAAGAGAAAAGCCTCTGCCTGTAGATCTGCAGATTGACATCAGAAAGTTCGCTGCCAAGCATCATAGACGCAGAAAAGACGAAATCCTCAAAAAATTCGACCAGGATAAGCGTTATGTTTCGATCCTAAACGCCTACACCGGCCGAGTTATGATGTATGGAAAAGAAAATATAAATGAAAGATTTCTATGGGAATATAAAGAAGCTCTCTACGGAATAGTTGAAACAAGGACCTTTTTCCACGAGCTCGATGACTCAATCCCTATTCCCGACCTTACATAATCCAATTCCCATACCTACCAGAATGTAGGCGTAGGGCATTGACATTACCTGGGAAAAAGAAATCTGTTCATAAACTAAATATGAAATTATAGGGAGTCCAAAAGCTAAGGCTTGGGGCTCCTTTTCTTTTATCTTTATCAGCTGATAAATTACAGAAATAAACAAACCTATGTAAAGAAGGGCTCCTAACAGTCCTCTCTCTATGAGTGTTGTCATAAACTCACAATGTGCATTAGTTAATACCAGATCCCCGAACACATTTCTAAAAGAGCTGCTCCACATACTATCTGCCATAGCGTATGGATATATGCAGTCCTGCCCGATTCCCACAAGCTTTTGCCAGGGAGATAGGCCCATATACATATCAAGGCACATACGATAGATAATTCCACGTCCGTTTCCAAAGCTGTCATCAAAAGATGAAATCAGCCAGGCTGCGCAGTAGATAGCAAGCACTGACAAGCATACACCGCATACCCACTTATACACACTTCCTCTAAAGGGCATATTGATCTCTTCAAAGAGCCTTCCAAGTCTATATAAAAAGAATGCGGCTGCTACAAGGATTATCCCAATATGAGACTTACATATGGTCAAAAGAATTGTCTGCTCGTAATTATAATAGCTTCCCCAAAATGCTATTAACATATCTACGATTGTCATCGATATTCCCAGAACTACAGCCTGTATCAGAAATTTTCTGAATAGATTTCTGTCTGAAAGCGACCAGAATAACATGAAAACATAACATGCTATCAATATCAGCGTCGCACCATCACTTCCCTGTAAAAAAAGTGCTATCAGTCCTACAACCGTATATAATCCGCTAAACATAAATCTTTTTGAAAAAGCTTTGGATAGAAACATAAAGCTTATTCCAAGCGGAACCCATATAGCCAGGTACCCTGAAAACCAGTTAATATTTCCAACTGTTGAAAGGAAAGATGTATTCTGTCCATTTATATCAATAGGATAAATGGAAAATCTGTTCAATATAGAAAGGATCATTTCCAAAAAAGGAACTATCATAAGTATGATAAGTATCTTTTCACCTGTTTTATACTTGTTTAAGCTAAATATAATGCAGAATGCGATAGCTATACTTAAAGTAAGAACACCGTTTCGCCAGCCTTCTATACCAAAAAATGCTGTTCTTTTAAATGAAGAAAAGATAAATGTTATCAGAACAGAAAAAGCGTTTCCATAAAGAAAAAACTCTGAAACCAAGACCTTTCTTTTTGCATGAAGCTCTTCATCTACCGCAATGTCGAGTTGGCCCCTTTTTGCAAAAAGTATATTAAAAAGTATAAGCGCAGCAAATGGTGCACTGATCAAAAGATAGCAAAGAGACTTGGCTTCCCCAAGTTCGTAATAACCATCCTTCATATATATAGGTAAAACTCCGCACAGGAGTATCAGATATATTGTATAAAGAATCTGCATCTGTTTATGTCCCTGTCATAAAGATTTTTCAAGCATTTCTCTTATCTGTGGATTATCAGGCTTAATTTCAAATTCCATCTTCTTTCCTGTTGATGGATGTTTGATTATATATTTATAGCTGACAAGGCAAACATCTCTGGCGCCTATCTTGTCTGTAAGTGCCCTTGATTCTTCCGTCCCGTATTTCTGATCTCCAATTATCGGATGGCCAACATTTGCCATCTGCACACGTATCTGATGGAAACGTCCTGTTAGCAGCTTAACTCTGACAAGCGTGGTTTCTTCGTTTTCTGCTATAACTTCGTACTCAAGAATAGCTTTTTTGGCCTCTCCGCCAATTATCCTTATAGTCTCACCATTACTACGTGTAATAACATTATCATTAATATTTTTGCTCTCTTCTTCAGTTACTACAGCAGCCAAGCCATCTTCTTTCCTGACAAGGTAGTTCTCAAGTCTGCCTTTTTTATCAGCGAAGCTTCCCTTGCAAAGGGCATAATAATACTTCTCTGTAGTTTTGTCCTTAATCTGCGCAGCAAGCTTTGTTGCTGCCTTTTTTGTCTTGGCAAGGATCAGCACTCCTTCAACGGGCTGATCCAGTCTGTGGACTGTTGCCACATATGGAGGCTTTCTGTCTGAAGTCTTTTCTCTGTTCTGTCGGCCTATATAATTTCTGGCGGCGCTCACAACGTCCATGTTATAGGTTCTTGCACCCTCTGTAGCTACTCCTGATGGCTTGTGGCATACCAGAATATCATTGTCTTCGTAAATATACTTAATATCCTTCATATAATTCCTATCGCGCAAGTGCGCATCCATAGCGGAGCGTTTTTAATATATTAAAAATACTCCTATCCGGATAAACCAGATAGGAGTTATTATTATACCTTAAATCTGTAACCTACGCCCCAAATAGTTTCGATGTACTGTGGATTAGAGGTATCATACTCAATCTTCTCACGGATTTTCTTGATATGAACTGTAACAGTTGCGATATCTCCGATAGAATCCATATTCCAAATCTTTCTAAAGAGCTCTTCCTTGGTAAATACATGATTAGGATTTTCTGCAAGGAATGTAAGAAGATCAAATTCCTTGGTTGTGAAGCTCTTCTCTTCATCATCTACATATACTCTTCTGGCAGTCTTGTCAATCTTGAGACCTCTGATCTCAACGAAATCGTTGTTCTCATGACCGGATCCCACAAGTCTTGAATATCTTGCCATATGCGCCTTAACACGGGCAACAA
>JAEEGL016886827.1_pt1 | contig 43860 bp, 33 predicted proteins | sample 9134231 | NCBI WGS metagenome assembly JAEEGL01 (sample SAMN16246548, study PRJNA631951) | gut metagenome | biome: gut microbiome; feature: rumen; material: fiber-attached | host: Bos | place: Iran: Karaj | collected 2018-10
AGGTTCAAATCCTTCCCCCGCAACTTCTTATGCCCAGATAGCTCAGTTGGTAGAGCAGAGGACTGAAAATCCTCGTGTCACTGGTTCGATTCCGGTTCTGGGCATTTCTGTTTATCTATCGATAAACAAAATGGGATATTAGCTCAGTCGGTAGAGCACTTGACTTTTAATCAAGTTGTCCCGGGTTCGAATCCCGGATGTCTCAGTAAAAGGCCGGAGTTTACCGGTCTTTTTTTGTGCTTTTGGTAAGTTAAACCTAATTCACTACCAAAACACAGCTATTCACGACAAATATGTTTATCCTTAAACATATTTGTGATAATGTGTCGAATATGCAAAATAGGGTAGTATCGTTACGAAAGGAAGCAAAAGAAATGCTTGAACTGAAAAACATCGTAAAAACATACGAGACTGCCGGTGAAAACGTAGAGGCGTTAAGAGGCATCGATCTGCAGTTCCGCAAGAACGAGTTCGTGTCGATCCTCGGACAGTCGGGATGCGGCAAAACAACAATGCTGAACATCATAGGCGGCCTTGACAAGTACACCTCGGGCGATCTCGTGATCAACGGAAAATCTACCAAACAGTACAAAGACAGAGACTGGGATACCTACAGGAACCATTATGTGGGCTTCGTTTTCCAGACATATAACCTGATCCCGCACCAGACGGTGCTTCAGAATGTCGAGATAGCGCTTACCATAGCGGGTGTCGGTAAAGCGGAGCGCAGGAGACGCGCAAAGGAAGCCCTTGAAAAGGTCGGTCTCGGCAATCAGATCAAAAAACGTCCCAGCCAGATGTCCGGCGGACAGATGCAGCGTGTGGCAATAGCAAGAGCCCTTGTCAACAATCCCGAGATAATCCTTGCGGATGAGCCGACAGGCGCCCTCGATACAGAGACAAGCCTCCAGGTAATGGACATCTTAAAAGAGATCGCCAAGGAAAAGCTCGTCATCATGGTCACACATAACCCCGAGCTTGCGGAAAAGTACTCGACCCGTATAGTAAAAATGCTCGACGGCAGGATAACAGGCGACTCCGCGCCTTTAAGCGACGAGGAATATGCCGAACAGTATGCAGAGGGCAAAAAGGCCCTTGAGGAAGAAAAGAAGAAAAAACGCCCGTCGATGTCGCTCTTTACATCCTTCGGACTTTCCCTTAACAACCTCTTTACAAAGAAGGGGCGCACAATGCTTACCTCCTTTGCCGGTTCTATCGGCATAATCGGCATTGCGCTGATCTACGCGGTCTCGCAGGGAACAACAAACTATATTAACTCAGTCCAGGAGGAGACTCTTTCGTCCTACCCGCTTTCGATACAGTCACAGAATGTCGATCTTTCTTCGCTGATCACTACCTTCATGGGTCAGGCACAGTCGGTTGGAGACCATGACGATACAGCAGTTTACCAGAAAGCAATGATCTACAACATGGTCAATGCGCTGAGCCAGAACGAAGTAAAGACAAACGATCTTGTGGCCTTCAAGAAATACATAGAAGAGCAGATGAAGATCGAGGGCAGCAAGTTCGCTTCCTCGATAACAGCCGTAAAATATTCATATAACCTGGATCTTACGGTATATACAAAAAATAAAGAGGGCGATATAATCCTGTCCGATTCGACAAAACTTTTGTCGGAGATAATGAAGAAATACATGGGTTACAGCCCAAGCTCGATATCCGGCGGATTTAGCTCGTCAGGTTCAGTGTTCATGCAGTCTTCGCAGCTCTGGAGAGAGCTCATTCCCGGTAAGAACGGAAAACTTGTGAGCGATGTGACCGAAAAACAGTACGAGCTTGTGTACGGAAGCTGGCCCACCGCTTACGACCAGATAGTCATCTTCCTTGACGAAAACAACGAGATTGACGATCTTACGCTGTGTGCGCTGGGTCTTAAGACCGAAGAAGAGGTCGGAAAGATCATCGAAGCGGCAATGCACAAAGAGACCGTCGAATACAAGGCGGAGAGCTGGTCCTACGAGGAGATCTGCGGTCTTGAGTTCAGGGTAGTCCTTCCGTACGATTGCTACAACTATGATGAAGAAACGAAGACCTACAAGGATCTGCGAGATACAGACACAGGCTTGAGCTATCTTTACGACAACGCCATGAAGCTTCATATCAGCGGTATTGTGCGTCCCGACAAGGATGCGGTTTCCTCCAACGATAACGGCGGGATCGGGTATACATCAAAGCTTGTAGAGCACATTTTGAGCGAGGCAGCGCAGTCGGATGTTGTAAAAGCGCAGATCGCTGACGAAGATACCGATGTTCTGACCGGCCTTCCCTTCAAACCGACCGAAAAGAGTCTCTCCGACTCTGAAAAAGCAAAGCTTTTCAAGGATTATGTGAACGGGCTCGAGGGCCAGCCGAAGATGATGGCGTTCATGAAGATACTTGCCATACCGGATGAAGCCGAAATGAAGAAATATGTGGATGAAAAGCTTGGCACCACCACACGCGCCCAGATAGAGCAGATGCTCATCGGCGCAATGAAGCAGCAGATGGGGATGTCAGAGGAAATGGTCACTTCCTACATACAGGAGATGAGCGACGAGGATCTGACCAACTACTACTCGCAGATGCTTGAAACCCAGTATAAGCAGCAGCTTTCGGCAAAAGCAATGCAGCAGTTTGCCACAATGACCCCCGACAAGATCCTTGAGGCATTTGACACGGCCATTGCGGGTTATACCGACGAACAGTGCGCAAAGTATTATGATGAGATAATCACTTTTTCGGATTCGTCCTACAAGAGGAATCTTATCAAATTCGGCAGGATCGACCTCGACAATCCTTCCGGCATAAATCTGTATTCCGCTTCCTTTGCGGGAAAAGACATGATAGAGGACGGGATCAAAGAATACAATAACGGCGTGGAAGAAAGCAAAAAGATCGAATACACCGACTACATCGGCCTTATCCTTTCATCCGTGACAACGATCATCAACGCCATAACATACGTTCTTATCGCGTTCGTATCGGTATCGCTTGTGGTATCCTCCATAATGATAGGCGTCATCACGCTTATCTCCGTTCAGGAAAGAACGAAGGAGATCGGTATCCTACGCGCTATCGGTGCATCGAAGCGTAATGTTTCGAGCATGTTCAATGCCGAGACCGTGATAATCGGCTTCACATCGGGCTTTCTTGGAGTTGCGATAACAATGCTGCTCTGTATCCCGATCAACCTTATACTGCACGCGGTAACGGGCATAAGTACGCTAAGTGCCGTTCTGCCGATACCGACAGCCATCATCCTTATCCTTATCAGCATGTTCCTTACGCTGATAGCCGGCGTGATCCCGTCAAGGAGCGCCGCAAAGAAGGATCCTGTGGTTGCGCTGAGGACCGAATGACAGACCGGTAGCAGAAAAATCCTAAAAAATTAAAGAAATTCCTAAATTGATGTCATTGACGAGACAGTTCAAATTGATTATTATAGTATGCAGGGTGGTGTGCCCTGCATACTTTTTGCCTTCGGAGGCGGTGTTTGCCGCTCAAAACAAGGCAAAGAGGCCGGAACCGGCCAGCCCGGGACAAGTGCGGAAAACAGTTTTAACGGGAGGAAAACCCTATGAAAAGAAAAGATTTCGGAGTAAAGCCCTTTACGATCCCGCAGCCTGTGTGGATCCTTGCTACATATGATGAAGACGGAACACCCGATGCGATGAATGCCGCATGGGGTGGAATAAGTGAGCAGAACGAGATATCGGTATGCCTTACGCCGTCCCATAAAACAGTGACGAATTTCCTAAGGAGCGGTGCATTTACCATCAGCATGGCCGACGCGGATCATATAAAGGCCTGCGATTATTTCGGTATCGTTTCGGGAAATGTCGAAAAGAACAAGCTTGAAAAGTCCGGGCTCACGGTATCTTCAAGCGACAGGGTCTCGGCCCCCGTTATAAACGAGCTGCCGGTGTGCGTTGAGTGCAAGGTTATCGAATATAACAAGGAAAACTGCATCCTGCGCGGAGAGATCGTTAATGTGAGCGTCAGCGAGGAGGCGCTTACCGACGGAAAGCTTGATATCAAAAAGGCCCGTCCCGTGTGCTTTGATCCGTTCAATAACTGCTATCATGTTATTGGCGAAAAGGTTGCGGATGCCTGGAATATCGGTAAGGAATTGATCTAGGGGAGGAATAATAAAGAAATGTCGAAACAGTCAAGCAAAATGGGGCTTTGGATCCTTGTGGATGCGCTTTTGCTGCTTGCAATAGTGGTGATAATCGTATTCATCGTGGGACAGACAAAGCTCAACAATAAAAACAACGATAATCCGCTTAAAAATCCGACGGATACGGTCTCACCTTCTGTGACAACGCCGTCACCCACGGAAAAGCTGCCGACGCCTACGGCAACGACAGCACCCGATCCTTCGCCGACACAAGCGCCTACAGAAGAGCCTACACCGACACCTACGGATGCGCCCACACCTACTCCCACGGAAACGCCGGTCATCAAGGAAAACGCCACCTGCTACGTAAAGACCGCGAACATCAGGAAAGGTCCGGGCACGAACAATGATGTGGTCCAGGTTAAGGATGCAAGCGGCAAGATGGTGGATGCACAGCTCACTCTTAATCAGAGAGTAGAGATAATCAAGCTTGAATCCGAGTGGTATCACCTGTATGCGATCGTTAACGGACAGAAGGTAGAAGGATATGTTAAGGGCACCTTCATCACACCCGACCAGAATTCGGGCATTCCTTCGGTAAAGACCGAGACAGAGCTTCCGGTTGTCAACACAGGCGCGTATGCCGGTTATGATACGATATGGAGAGAATGGTGGTACGGATCGAATACCACACACACTATCCCGAAGCCTGCCTACAAGAACGACATGACAGCACAGTTCCCGAAATACGGCGCATATTATGCCGACCTGACCGCTACCAATGATGATAAGGTAATGTATCTTACTTTTGACTGCGGTTACGAAAACGGCTATACGTCAATGATCCTCGACACCCTTAAGAAATACAATATCAAAGCATGCTTCTTTGTAACAAAGAGCTACCTTGAGCAGGCACCGCAGATCGCAAAGCGCATGAAGGAAGAAGGGCATCTTGTCGGGAACCATACGGTGACCCATCCTCAGCTTCCGAAGCTCTCCGTACAAAAGATCGCGGACGAGCTTAACGGCGTAAAGTACTATTTCCAGCAGGTTACCGGCTACGATCTTGACCCGTACATGAGGCCGCCGCAGGGTGATTTCAGCGAAACCTCATTAAAGGTCCAGCAGGATCTCGGATATAAGACGATCTTCTGGAGCTTAGCCATCTACAAGGATTATGTAATGGATTATCAGGATAAGGTCGAGACCTATTCAACCTTTGTAAGACAGCATCACAGCGGCTGCATAGCGCTTATCCACGCTGTTTCGAAGACTAATGCGGAAAACCTCGAAAAGGTCATCCTCTTCTTAAAAGAGCAGGGCTACCGCTTCGGTACGCTTGAAGAATTAAAGTAAACACAGGCTTTGCCTGGCCGGAGAGTCCGGCGGAAAGGGAAAACATGAACAATATCGATCAAATGTCAGCAAATGCCATTCGCGTTCTTTCCGCGGATGCGATCCAGAAAGCAAAATCCGGACATCCCGGCCTTCCGCTCGGCGCAGCAGATGCCGCGTACGCGCTCTGGGCAAAGGAATTAAAGCATAATCCTGCGGATCCCGACTGGTTCAACAGGGACCGCTTCATCCTTTCGGGCGGACATGGTTCAATGCTTCTTTATTCGCTGCTCCATCTTTTCGGATACGGTCTGAAGATCGAAGACCTTATGCAGTTCAGACAGCTTGATTCCTTAACACCCGGCCACCCTGAGTACAGGCACACAAAGGGCGTTGAGGCAACAACAGGCCCTCTTGGCGCAGGCATGGGCATGGCAGTGGGAATGGCCATGGCAGAAGAGCATCTTGCCGCCAAATTCAACAGAGAAGGGTATCCGGTCGTTGACCATTACACCTTCGCGCTCGGCGGTGACGGCTGCATGATGGAAGGCATCTCGCACGAAGCGTTCTCGCTTGCGGGCACGCTCGGGCTTTCAAAGCTCATCATCCTCTACGACAGCAACAAGATCACCATCGAAGGCAGCACGGATATAGCATTTACCGAAGATGTAAAGATGCGCTTTGACGCATACGGCTTCCAGACAATAGTTGTGGAGAACGGAAACGACATAGAGGCTGTGGCAGCGGCTATCCGCGAAGCAAAGGCCGACAAGACCCGTCCTTCCATGATCATGTTAAAGACTCAGATAGGCTACGGCTGCCCCGCAAAGCAGGGTAAGCCCAGCGCCCATGGCGAACCTCTCGGCGACGAGAACATCCTTGAGATGAAGGAAAACCTCGGATGGCCTTCAAAAGAGCCTTTCTTTGTACCCGAAGAGGTTTATGAGAATTACAAAGCGATCGCTGCAGAGAAGGCAAAGGCACAAGATGAGTGGAACAAGATGTTTGCCGAATGGTGTATCAAATTCCCCGAGCTCAAGAAGGAATTCGAAGCAGAATTCAACATGGACATCGCAAAGCCTCTTATCGACGACGAGGAATTCTGGGCATACGAAGATGCTCCGCAGGCTACAAGAAACCTTTCGGGAATCGTTATAAATAAGCTCAAGAACAAGGTTCCCGCGCTCTTTGGCGGCGCAGCGGACCTCCATCCTTCAACAAAGACCTACATGAAGGAAATGGGCGATTTCTCGAAGGAAGACAGGCTCGGACGCAACATCCATTACGGTGTGCGTGAGATCGCAATGACCGCCATAGCAAACGGCATTACACTCCACGGGTTAAGAGGCTTCTGCTCTACATTCTTCGTATTCAGCGATTATGTAAAGCCCATGGCACGTCTCTCGTCCATCATGAAGATCCCGACAACCTATGTACTCTCCCACGATTCCATCGGTGTCGGAGAGGACGGTCCCACACATGAGCCCATCGAGCAGCTTGCAATGCTCCGCGCTATGCCCAATTTCAACGTATGGCGCCCCGCAGACGCAACAGAGACAACAGCTGCATGGTATGCTGCCGTAACATCCAAGGAAACGCCTACGGCAATCGTGCTTACACGCCAGAATCTGCCTCAGCTTGCGGGTTCTTCGAAGGAAGCCCTTAAAGGCGGATATATCGTAGCAGATTCAAAGAAAGAGACACCGGATGCGATAATAATCGCCACGGGCTCGGAAGTTAATCTTGCGGTGGGAGCAAAGGAAAGCTTAGACGCAGAAGGCATCGACGTGCGCGTCGTAAGCATGCCGTGCATGGAAGTATTTGAGCAGCAGAGCGAAGAATATAAAGAGAGCGTTCTTCCGAAGGCAGTCAGAAAGAGAGTTGGCGTAGAAGCGCTCATAGGCTTTGGCTGGGAGCGTTACACAGGTCTTGACGGCAAAGTTATCTGCATGAACGGGTTCGGTGCTTCCGCGCCTTACGCAAAGCTCTTCCCGAAGTACGGTTTCACCGTCGAAAATGTTGCAGCAAAGGTTAAAGAGCTGTTCTGATAAAAGATCAGGATGGTCAAAAGAGGGCATCAGGAACAGGACTTCTGACAATATGAATAAACAAAGATCCCGGGATCATATCTGAACCCGGGATCTGATTTATTATTTGGGTTTTTACCGCCTCGAAGGGATGAAGGCGTCAGGTTCGCGCGCGGTCTGCGCGTAGATAAAGAGGAACAGGACCATTAACGCTTCACCTATCATCGAGAAGAAAACCATGAGATCGGCATTTCCGGATGCGGGTGCAAGGATCGTAAGCCCAAGCATAAAGACACCGGAAAGAAAAACAGCGAAATTGCGTTTTTTTGAAATGATATAAACACCGAAGATAAGGAGCGGAAGCACGCAGACAGTGCTGATCCCGCCGGACATGCCCTTTACCCAGCCCGGAGTATCCGCTGATGAAGCATAGCGAAGAAGGCCTGCAAAAGAAACCGGTGAAAGTATGGTAAACACTGTGTGGACAAGACCGAGCGCCATAAAGAGCACCGCGATCAGGACCATTGCACGCACAAGCTTTTTTCCTGCGTCGGCGGCAAGAGCGCTGATGATGAACAGCATCGGCATAAGCAGGGCCGAAAGGATAAAACGGGGAATGCTCAGGTACCGGAGCGGGTCGCCGGCCCCTATAAAACGCCCGAGAAGGATCACAAGCGCGTCGTAAAACAGTCCGAAGGACAAAAGGGCTGTGCAGACTCGCATTGCCCCGTAGGTCTTAAAACGGCCGCGGAAGGCGAGGATCGCTATCCCAACCGCAAGCTCGATGAGTGCACATGCACCAACTATTATCTGTGCGTTTTCGATGATCAGGGAACGCATGGTTTAATCTCCGTAAGTTTAGTATTTCCGGCCGGTGGGCCGTTTGGTAAGCCAGCCGGCAGTAATTCAGTAAATCAGTTTGCGACCAGTAATCCTGCAAATCAGTTTGCAATCGGTAATTCTGTGATTCAGTCGGTAAAAACGATTCCCCATTCGGTAAGGGCATAGCCCTCATGAGAAGCCTTTTCGGTGATGACCGGTGTGGTATAAGAAAGACCTTCATCCGCTTCCTTTACCGCGAACCAGAGCCTGAAAACATGCTCCGGAACAGGTTTTACTACAAGCGGCATCTGGACATTGACCGCTTCAGTCAGCTGCGGGTAGAAGAGGTATTCCGTATCTTTATCAAGATATTCCACCCAGAAATCCGCAAAATCCAGGCATTCGGTCTCATTAAAGCCGTATGCGGAAAGAATGCCGTAAAGCGCAGCCTTTCTGTCCGTCGTCTTTACTTCCCAGGCTTCATTATATTGGAAAAGCGCAGAATCTGCAACAGATTCGTAGAATAAATAACCCAAAGTGCCGTCGGGAGCCGCTTTGTCGCCGCCGAGGCCGTATTGCCCCGAAAGCGCAAACTCCGTTGAATCCTGCACAAACAGCCTTCCGTTTCCGGATAATATCACGTTCCAGCCATCCTTCGGGTAATCGGGATCGGCAGCGGTAAGCCTTGAAACATCGCCAAATCTGACGGTCACTTCAAGTCCTTCTTCACCGTACAGATAGATGTTCGGCTTCTTTGAAATGTCTGCATTTGAACGTTTTGTTTTGTTTGAAGCATCCAGATTCTTTTTCTTTCTGGGATCGCTGAACGGGTTGATGGCAGCCCAGATATCGTCCCAGTCCTTCGCATGGACAAAACGGGAGAAACGGCTTGTCTGCATGAAATCCTCGGAATTCGGATCGGTTCCGACCTCGGATTCGCGGGCGATGGCATCATTTATGTTGTCAATTGCATTTTTAACATTGTTTCCGGTATTTATCGCGGTCTTTGCGGGCAGTGTGCTTATATCATAGCCCATCTCGCCGATACCCTGGATAGGATTTTTGTCGTTACCGAAATAAGAGTCCGGACGATATGTGGAAAAAGTCTTATCAACTATGCTCGCACCGTCATAAGCCGCCCGGTTTGCGCTGTCGGTAAGGGCATCGGGGACGTCGAGCGCTGCGTGGAAGCCTACGGAATCCTTGTTCGTGTTGGCGTAATTCTGAACACGCGAGTCGTCCATAACAGCCTGTGTTATGTTTGAAGCAAGGCCCACATTGCCCACAACTTTGTTTCCGCCGGGGATGAAAGCACTCATGGTGTTATAGTTTGCGGAAGAGTTGTTGAGCAGGTTAAGCGACGACCTGTCATAGTGGGTCTGCATCGAGTTGTTGTAGATATTTGTGACAGGGCCCAGATTCCAGGTGTCTCCTGATTTGTATGGAACATAGGCGTCTACCGTGTTTTGAACGACGTTTGCGGCGTTATCCAGGGTGAAGGTGCCGGAAGGGTTGATCACCGCGTTGGTCGCCTGCTGTTGCAGTGTGCTTTCTGCGGCATTTTTGACAACATTTCCGGAATATTTTGTGACTGCTTTATAGCCGTTTTGCACCACAGTAGTCATGTTTGACAGCGAAGGGGCGGCTTTTGCGGCGCCGGCTCCGTTCATAAAGCAAATACAAAGGCCAAAGATCAAAAGGAACGAGCCGATCGCAAGATAAATGCGGTCTTTTTTATTTATTTCATCCATTTTTCTACCCATCCGTCAAGACTCCCTTCTTTAGCGGTTTTTATGAATTCTGCGGCTTCTTCAATGCCTTCTTTGATATCTTTACGTCCGTACCCTTTGTCCGCGTAGAGCTTTGCGTAAACCAGGTATTTCTGGGCGGTTTCAGTATCTTTCATTCCGGCGTGGGCGATTGCAAGTCCAAGCGTTGCATCGCAGGGGTCGGAGGCAAGGACTAAAGCCCTGTCTAGGTAATACCTTGCGGTTTCGTATTTTTCAACAAGGATCGCGGAAAAACCGGCAAGCAGCTGAAAAGCGTAATCTTCGGGATATTTTGTGGCGGCTTTTGCATACAGGTCCGAAGTAGTTTTAAAATCCTCTTGCGAGGCATAAATACTCGTTGCCGCAATGTAATACTCGGTAGTGTCCCTGTAGGTCATGGCTTCAAAACATTCCCTTGCCTTGTCAAGATCGCCTTCTTCAACATATTGCACAGCCCAGTGGGAGAGGATAATGTCCCGTTCGGTGGTGTCCGTTCTGTCCAGCGATTTGACCTCGCCGGGCTTATTTGAGGTTTTGAGCACCTTTGACATGTAATCTGAAATAGCGTTCCTTCGCGGAAGGGCGCCGATCAGCACAAAGACTATGGCAACAACACAGGCGCCTGCGCGGATAGCGACTTTTACAACATTGCTAAGCTTATTCTTCAAAACAATGGGAACCACAAGGGATGCTGCTGCAAAAAGCAGGGCTAAGATCCCGAACACCGGCGAAACATCAAACATGATAATGCCGGTTATCGCTATTAAAATGATAAGGATTGAGATTATCATATCATTTGCCCTCCTGTTCTGTTCTCATATCGTGGTAATGACCGTCGCTCTTGAAAAAGTTTTCAAGTCCTATCTTTAAATGATCAATGTCGGCTTGGTTAAGGAACGGGCCGTTGATCCCGCCTTCTTCGACTACGGCTTCATAATACTGATCCGCGTAGCAGGCCTCCCTGTAAGCATCGATATACCGTGCAAGTTCGTCGTAGACACAGCCGAGCATGAAGTGGTAGGCCGGGTTTGTAAAATCATATTCGATAGCTTTTTTGAGGTACTCTTCCGACTCGAGAAGCAGGGGCTCCTCCCATTCGTACATGAGATGGCCAAATCCGATCGATCCGCCTGTCGTAGTCTCCTGGGCCATGCAGGCTTTTATATACCAGAGGCCGGAAAGCGCAGGATCCTTTGCGAGCATGTCATCAACAACCTTCATCCTCGGGTCATAATATTCATAAAAGTCGTCGGGATAAGGCCGGTCCTGGAACCAGGCATAACCGTATCTTGTGCGCTTAACGCGTGCTTCGTGGGCGCAGACGTAAGCATACAGGTATTCGTTGGATTTTAGTATCGCCTTTTCACTGTCCGTCGCGTTGTCTAAATAGTCCATTGTAAGATAATAGTAGCCGTTATCGTAGGAAAACATGCTGGTAAACGCAAGAAGCATCGAATCTGCGGCGGCTTTGTCGGAGTCCTTTAACGTCCCAAGGTACGAAGCGAGCTTTGCTGCATGCTCAAAGGAGTTAGTTCTGTCGGACTTGTTAAGGTACGCCACTGCCCGGATGTATTCGATCTGAGCATTTTCAAGGTCGGTGGCCGGTGTTTTAAGGGTTTCCGATGCAACGGAGAGCGCCTCATCGTAATTCTTTGCGTAGATGGCATCCATAGCGCGGATAGTAACCGATGCGGCGGTCCCTTCAAGGAGAGCCAAAGCATCCTCCTCGCTGTTGATGGCAAGGAAGATGTCCGCAAACATGCGGCGTACAGACTCTCTTGTCTTGGTGTCGAAGGTGGATCCGGGATCCAGATCGTAGCCCATATCGTAGAAATAGGCATTTGCAAGATTGTCCACATACTTTTTCTCGTTTTCGGGAGCCTCCTGATAAGCCTTATATTTCTTTTCGTAAAGTTCGTAGGCAGAACGGATCGCAGCCCTTGCTTTTACGAAACGGGGTTCCTCTTCCCTTGAATCATATTGGTATCTTCTGAGATTTCGCTCTGCAAGCCAGCCTGCAACCGAGAAGTTGACAACAAGGTCGTTTGGAACGGCTTCCGCAAGACTTATCAGGTAGTCGGTCTTTTCACCGTCATTGGCGTCGCCATCCAGGTAGAGCTTGATCTTTGAAAGAAAATAGGTCTGGAAATACGGCTTATAGACTTCGTCAGTCTCCGAAACGGCCTTTATTGACTCAAGCCACTGTTCCTTTGTGCCGCCGTTGTTGGCCAGGGCATCATAGTATATTTCAATAACTTTTGAATAGGGGATGATCTCGTGGAGCTTTTCAAGGTTTTCGTCAACTTTGTCCTCCCCAAGGCGGTCGTTCGCATCCGAAACGGTCACAAAACCGTCAATGTAGTTTCCGGCATTAAGCTGCCGGTAGAGGATCTCCTTTCGGACAGCCTGCTTTTGCGAGTCGGGTTCGCTTCCGAATTCAGCATACATGCGAAGGAGCATAAAGTCCACAGCGGTGTTTGTGACACCTTCCTGCATTATCATACGTTCGACAGTGTCGACCTTTTCAAGGTCGGCAGCTTCAAGAAGCCGGATATAGACGTTGTTTTCGCCAAGCTTGAGTGCCTCTGCGATCTTTTCCTTGCGTTTCTCGTTGTTTTTTCCAAGCCCAAGTGCTTCCCACATCAGCACATCGCCTCTGGCGGCGCCGGCAAGCTTAAAGCCTTGCTCGACGTTCCCGTTTGCCATGGTGATAAGGGCGGCGTTTGTGTAATTAAGCACTTCCTCAGACAGTTCGTGCATGGGATTAAGCCTCTTTATAGAAACGGAGCCTATAATGAACACAAGGAGGAATGCGAGAGCAGCTGCACCGGCATAGATAAGCCTGCTTGCAAAGTTACTGAGCTTATCCTTTGTAAGCGCGGACAAAAGAGGCTTTGTATCCGGAATGTCCGAAGCAGGAGCATCATTGTTTCCGGATCCCGGTTCCGGGGTGTTTTCTTCTGCACCGCTTGAGCCGGAGGCTTCGGCGTTTCCGTCTTTTTCAACGGAGGCCTTAAACAAAGGCATTCCTGCCACAAAACGCTCGAGTATGGCAAAAATGAACGCACAAAGCGCCGCCTCGGCAAGGTAGGCAACAAGGCGTCCCATAAAGGTTCCGGTAAGAATGGGAATTATCGAAAAGATACCGGTCCTGAAGCCGTTGAACAGAACTATAAAAGCGTTGGCACCAACGACTGCCAGGATCTTTACAACGGGGAAACCCGTAAGGATGCCGGCAGTCCTGAAGGCAAGAAACGTCATCAGGGACTCAAAAATAATAAGGAAAAAGTAGATAAGGATCAGCAGGACAAGATATCTGCCCGAGTCCAAACAGAGAGCAAAGGCAGTGTTTAACGAAAGGCGCCTGAAGAAAAGCAGGCTGACTACAAAGGCGCAGCCGTAACAGAGCCCGAAAGGAAGAAGGTTAAGGGCAGAAAGCGAGAGTGCTTTTATCCGCTTAACATCAAACTTTTGCTCAAAGAGGGAGATGGCACCGGCAAGCAGCAGACCCGCGATCAGACAGGAAAAACTGCGAATGCCGAAGACCTTAGCTTCCGTAAGACCCCGTTTTGCCAGCACAAATGCCGCTCCGCTTAAGAATTCCGGCAGGGCAAACAAGGCTGCAAAAGGAAGTGTGTACAATGAAACCCTTTTTTTCATAAAACCACCCTTTCTTATGTAAAACAGGTTTAAGGGGCATAAGACCACAGAAGTATATAAGCGGCCTTATGCCCGGACATTGAGTAAGATATTTAATTTTGACCGTAATAGGCGTTTGCGCCGTGTTTCCTCAGGTAATGCTTGTCGAGGAGCTCCTGCTGCATCACAGGCGGCCTCTTGTCAGCAAGGGCAAGGTTGTGCCATGCCATAAATGCCACTTCCTCGAGTACTACAGCGTTGTGTACGGCATTGTGGGCATCTTTTCCCCAGGTGAAGGGGCCGTGGCTGCGGACCAGAACGCCGGGAACATCATCGGGGTTGATCTTTCTTTCGTTAAAGGTCTCGATTATGACATTTCCTGTCTCGAGCTCGTATTCGCCTTTTATCTCTTCGGGTGTCATGTAGCGTGTGCACGGGATCTCGCCGTAGAAATAATCCGCATGGGTAGTTCCGAAGGCGGGAATGCCAAGCCCGGATTGCGCAAAGGTTGTTGCCCAGCGCGAATGGGTATGCACAACGCCGCCGATATTCGGGAACGCCTTGTAGAGCGCCACATGGGTAGGAGTGTCTGAAGAAGGCTTGTAGTGGCCTTCAACTACTTTGCCGTCAAGGTCCACAACGACCATATCATCTGCCGACATGGAGTCGTATTCAACGCCGGACGGCTTGATGACCACAAGACCTTTTTCCCTGTCGATCCCGGAGACATTACCCCAGGTAAAGGTGATGAGACCATATTTGGGAAGCAGCATGTTGGCTTCGTAGACGGATTGTTTTAATTGTTCAAGCATAAATTCCTCCGTTTTATACGGGCAAACCCCGATATAGTTCTGTTAATATACACTTTATCATTATTTTCGGATTTTTTAAAGTGTAATATTTGTTCTCGAGCGTGTCTGTCAGCGCGTATAACCCGGATATAACGGGGAAAGCAGACAGATGAAAAAAAGCTGAACGGATGCAATAAAACACTCTTGACTTTTTTGTACAAAGTGTATAAAATATCAAATGAGCAAGCGCTTGCGCATAGACAAAGTGACGGCAAGCGCTTGCGCCAGGATGATCGTGGATACACACGAAAACAGGGACGGGAAACCTTTGAAAAGCATTGAAACATCAACAACAATCACAGATATAGCAGAAGCGTTGGGACTTTCAGTTTCAACCGTCTCCCGCGCGTTATCCGGGAAGGGGCGTATAAGCGAAGAAACGTCCAACCGGGTAAAGGCGTATATGGAAGGCCATGATTACAAGCCGAATATGCTTGCAAAGGGACTTGCAAACGGAAGAAGCTACAGTATCTGCGCAGTCCTTCCGTCTGACGCCGTTACCGGCCAGATCCCGTTTTTCTATGAATGTCTCATGGGCATATGCAGTGCGGGAATGAAGAGCAACTACACAACTATGATAGTCACGGATCGCGAAGATCGTACAGGGCGCCTGAAATCCGTTGTCAGCATGGGAAAGGCGGACGGATACATACTGCTGAGAGCGGCAGATAATGACCCTGCATTAAAGCTGCTGATGGATAAAAAGTGCAGGACGGTCGTGGTGGGAAATCCCGGTGTGGATAATGTGGAGTTTGTTGACGAAGACCATAAGGGCGTTTGCGAGAGCTTTACGAGTGAAGTTCTCCGGCGCGGAATAAAGGCTCCTGCTGCGATCATAGGTGCTCAGAAATATAATGTCAACAGGAGCAGAAAGCAGGGCTTTGAGGCCGCAGTTATGAAAAAAGGCATAAAAAGCAACGTGTTTACTGTTTCGGGAAATGCTGATATCGAGGAAGCGGTGCAGACTCTGATCGGGAGCGGGGCTGATTGCATCTTTTGCGGTGATGATACGATCTGTCTTAAGGTCCTTGAGCTGTTTGGCAGCAGAAAAAGACCGCTCCTGACATCATTTTATTACAGTGAAGCGCTTGCGGTATCCGGCATCGAAGCTCCGCGGTTCAATGCGAGGGAGCTTGGCCGCAGGGCGGCGGATATTTTGATTGAGAATATAGAAAACAGATTCTGAAAGAGGTTAAGAATGAAAAAGACCAGATTGATCATCATGTTATTGCTTACTGTCGGAGTACTGGCCGGCTGTGGCAGCAAGAAACCTGCAGTCAATGTTAAAAGTGACACTCTTTATGTAAAGCAGGTTGCAAATCTGCCCGATGATTTCATTTTCGGAATGGATGCGTCGTCCGTACTTGCTGAGGAAGCCAGCGGCGTTAAATACTACAATTTCAATGGTGAAGAGCAGGACGTATTTAAGACACTTGCCGAAAACGGCATCACACACATTCGTGTACGTGTCTGGAACAATCCGTTTGATAAGGATGGAAACGGGTACGGAGGCGGAAACTGCGATATAAATACGGCGGTAGAAATAGGAAAGCGCGCCACAAAGTACGGAATGGCGCTTCTTGTGGACTTCCATTACTCGGATTTCTGGGCTGATCCGGGCAAACAGATGGTCCCGCTTGCCTGGAAGGACATGGAGATCGAAGAAAAGAGCGAAGAGCTTTACAAATATACAAAAGAATGCCTTGAAAAGCTGAAAAAAGCAAAGGTCAATGTAGGCATGGTCCAGATAGGAAACGAGACAAACGGCTCGTTTTGCGGTGAAAAGACCTGGATGAAGATATGTACGCTGTTTGCTTCGGGTTCAAAAGCTATCCGCGAAGTCTTCCCCAAGGCCCTCATTGCCATACATTTTGCAAATCCCGAAAAAGGCAATTATTCGAACTATGCAAGTAAGCTTGCATATTACAATCTGGATTATGATGTTTTTGCATCTTCCTACTATCCTTACTGGCACGGAACGCTTGAAAATCTCGCTACAGAATTATCAAATGTCGCAGAAAAGTACAGCAAAAAAGTCATGGTAATGGAAACGTCTTACGCATACACAACGGAAGATACCGACTTTTTCGGAAATACCATAAGCGGACCGACAAATACCATCGTTACACAGTACCCGTTTACGATACAGGGACAGGCCAACAATGTGCGCAATATTACGGATACGATAGTTAATAAGACGAAAAACGGTATCGGTATTTGCTACTGGGAAGGAACCTGGATCACGGTCGGCACCGAATCCTACGACAAAAACAAGGAATTGTGGGAAAAATACGGCTCCGGCTGGGCATCAAAGGCGTCGGCGGCATACGATCCAAATGATGCCGGAAAGTACGCCGGAGGCTGTGCAGTTGATAATCAGGCATTGTTTGACGCAAACGGAAAGCCGCTTGAATCCTTAAAAGTTTTCGGGCTTATGAAGAACGGGAATGAAATTGAGGTAAAAGCGGATGCGCTTGAAGACGCAAGGATCGTAGTAGACTTAAATGCGGAAATAGTGCTTCCTTCAACGGTAAACGCAGTAATGACCGACGATTCCAAGGTTGAGACACCGGTTACATGGGAGGCTTCCGAAAACGATTTCGTAAAGATGAAATCCAATGGTCCGCAGGTTTACACCATCACCGGAAAAGCAGATGGAAAAGAGGTTCATTGCATTGTTTCCATGATCGAATACAATTACCTTAAGAATTACAGTTTCGAGGATGCGGACACTTCGATGTGGAAGCTTACCGCCAACAAAAAATCCAACGAGCTGTATGTCGAGGATAAAGTAACCGACTCGCTGACAGGGTCGAAGCACTACCATTTTTGGAGCGCAGACAAGAACACCGTGGATTTTGATGTCGAGCAGACTGTTGAAAATGTTCCGTCCGGGAAATACAAGTTCACGATCTCAATAATGGGCGGTGACTGCGGAAAGACAAATATTTACGCATATATAAAGATAAACGGTGAGATTGTATCTAAAGCCCCGCTCACCATAAGCGGTTACGGCAACTGGGATACGGAAGCTGTTCCCGCGGTTGAGTACAAAGCGGGAGACACGCTTGTCTGCGGTATACATGTTGAGTGTGAGGGCGAAGGAAACGGTGCATGGGGCAAGATAGATGATGCCCTGCTTAATTCGGTCAGTGAGTAAGTGAGGTTTGTCGGGTAAACCCGAATTTAAACGATTAAGTAATAATCGACAAAAAAACTTGTGCAAAAGGTTGAATTTTTAAGCATATTTATTTATAATCCGTTTTGTAATCGGGTTTTGTTAGGTTTTTCCCGTGTTTCTATCGATTCGGGAAACAAGCTTGCCAGCTGACAAGGGGGTTAAACCGGTGAAAAAGGGATATATAAAGCTGACCGTTCGGATGTTGGCGCTACTGGTACTGCTGCCCGCGTTACTGGGCGGCTGCGGAAAAAAGAAAGCCGTAAAGACTGTAGACCCAACGGATGATAATTACAGGGTATTCTATGAAATATTCGTGGGATCCTTCTCGGATTCCGACGGCGATGGGATCGGAGACCTTCGCGGTATAATCAACCGTATGGATTACCTGAACGATGGAGACATCAACTCCGGCAAGAGCCTGGGAATACAGGGGATATGGCTTTCGCCCATCCTTTCTTCTCCGTCCTATCACAAATATGATGTTTCAAATTATTACACTATAGATGAGAAGTTCGGAACGGACGAGGATCTTCACGAGCTTCTTCATATATGTGATGAGCGGAACGTCCTCGTGATAATGGATCTGGTGCTGAACCATACATCCAATACGAACGTTTGGTTCATGAAGTTCACGGATGCCCATAAAAATGGCAATACCGGAAGTGAGTATTACAACTATTACACGTGGGCAAATGCCGATTCGATCCCTGCCGGCCGTACATTCAGGCAGATCCCGGGATGTTCGGACCAGTATTATGAATGTAATTTCTCGACGGATATGCCGGAGCTCAACTACGATAATCCCGATGTCCGCAAGGCAGTCCTTGACGTGGCAAAGTACTGGATCGACCTTGGAATAGACGGATTCCGTTTCGACGCCATAAAGTATATCTACTTCAATGATACAACGAATTCAGTCAAGTTCTGGGATTGGTTCATGGACGAGCTGAGGGCATACAAGCCGGATATCTACTGTGTCGGTGAGTGCTGGTCGGGAGATACCGAGACGCTTGAATATGTCAAGGCGGTCAATTGTTTCAACTTCCAGGCAGCACAGGCCGAGGGCTTCATTGCGAATGCCGCTAAGAAAGGCAGTTCTGTTGCGGTGTTTACGGGCTATATCGAGAAATATCAGGACAAGGTCCAGACCGCTGACCATGAATACGGTATGCCGGTTTCGTTCATTTCAAATCACGATATGGACAGATCGGCAGGATACCTGCTGCTTGCCAACAAACGTCCTCAAGTGGCGGCGAACCTTTATATATTAAGTCCCGGATCGCCTTTCGTTTATTATGGCGAAGAGATAGGGATGAAGGGTTCGAGAGGCGGCGCGCAGACAGATGCAAACCGCAGGCTCGCAATGAATTGGGGTGATGATGATACCATAAAAGATCCCATCGGTGCCGATTACAGCCGCACAAAGCAGACGAACGGAACCGTAAAGGAACAGCTTGAAGACAGTGAAAGCCTGCTGAACTATTACGGAAAGCTCATTTCCTTAAGAGTTAAATACCCGGAGATAGGCCGCGGCGATTACAAGTCGCTCTCATATAGCAATTCTTCTTTCGGCGGGTTCGAGATCTTCTATGAAAACAGCCTCACATGGCTGTTCCACAACACCGGAGACAGCGAACTGACGATAGACCTTAAGGATTGCAGCGGTTTTACGGGCACATCCGTAAAGATAACAGATTATATAGGACAGGGAAGCGCCTCCCTTTCCGGAACGACATTGACGATCGGGCCGCAGACGAGCGTGATCGTAAAAAAGGCGCAGTGAATTCGTATTAAAGCGGTTTTCCGCTTTAAATAAAAAAAGAGGAGAGAAAAAATGAAGAAAAGAATTACTAAATTCATTGCACTGGCAATGGCACTCGTTATGGTGCTTGCACTTGCCGGCTGCGGTAAGGGTAACAACAACAAGAACAACAACAACAACCCTACATCGAGTCCCGATACCCCTTCGGATCTTTCTGCACTTGCCGGAACATACGACATCACCGTATGGGTAAGTGAATCCGCAGGCGTTGCAGACCTCACAAAGACTCAGATCGCAGATTTCTGTAAGGACAACCCCGGAATCGTTATCAACGCTAAGGTTGAAGGCGTAACAGAGGCTGAATCCGCATCACAGATGATCGCATCCGTAGAAGACGGCGCTGACCTCTACTGCTTCGCACAGGACCAGCTTGTTCGTCTTGTACAGGCAGACGCTCTTGCTAAGCTCGGTACCGCTACACAGCAGAAGATCACAGAGCTTAACGACAAGACTTCCGTTCAGGCTGCAACGGTTGGCGGCGTTATGTACTGCTATCCTATGACATCCGATAACGGATACTTCATGTTCTATGATAAGAGCGTCATCCCCGAGAATCACCTCGATTCACTTGAAGACCTCATTGCAGACTGCGAAAAAGCAGGCAAGATGTTCTCAATGGAGCTCACAACTTCCGCATGGTACAATGCAGCATTCTTCTTCGCTACCGGTTGTAAGTCCGAATGGACCATCGACAGCGAAGGTAAGATCACAGGCGTTGACGATAACTTCAACTCCGATAACGGTGTTATCGCTCTTAAGGGTATGCAGAAGCTCCTTAAGTCCAAAGCATTCAACTCATCTTCAGCAGGTTCCGATTTCTCGGCAGCCGTTCCTTCGGCAATCGTTGTTTCCGGTACATGGTCAACAGCAGCCGTTAAGGAAGCTCTTGGTGACAACTACGCAGCAACAGATCTTCCTTCCTTCACAGTTGACGGAAAGACATATCACTTAGGATCTTACTCGGGCTGCAAGCTTATCGGTGTTAAGCCTCAGAACGATACAAAGAAGTCGGCTGTTCTTCAGCAGCTTGCTCTTTACCTTTCCAACGAGAAGTGCCAGCTTGAAAGATTCAAACTTGTAGGTTGGGGTCCTTCGAACCTCAATGCACAGAAGAACGCAGACGTTCAGGCAGATGTTGCTCTTGCAGCACTTGCAAAGCAGGCTGAATATGCTGTTCCTCAGCCTCAGATCCACGGTTCATGGTGGGATATAGCCAAGGTTTACGCAGTATCCGCTAAGGATGCTAACACAGACGAAGAGCTTAAGAAAGCCCTCGAGACATACGAAGCAACCATCAAGGGTCTCTTCGAGATGAGCGTTAATGAAAAAGAAGCTTGGACGGTTATCGGTTCTATGAACGGCGATACCAACTGGACCACAGATATCCCCATGGTTTGCAAGAACGACGTTTGGTATTCAGAGGCCATCAAGTTCGTTGCAGGCGATGCATTCAAGGTTCGTCAGGGCAAGAGCTGGGATGTTAACATCGGCAGCGACGGCAAGGCAGGCGGTCCTAACTTCGACGTAACAGAAGATGGATACGGCTTTGTAGTATTCACATACGATAAGGCAACCAACACCGGTGTTATCAAGCTCGAGAAGAGTTCTGACGTTTACGGTTTCTCCGTAATCGGAACAATCAACGGCGATACATGGTCAAAGGATCTTACAATGGAGATCCAGCCCGATGGTTCATGGCTTACAAAAGAAGCTTACGAGCTTAAGGCAGGCGATGAATTCAAGGCTCGTCAGGGTCTCGGCTGGGATGTAAGCTACGGTAACGGCGGCGATAACTACAAGGTAGAAACAGCCGGCACATACTACATCAAGCTTACTACAGACAACAAGATCGAACTTATCGCAAAATAATCTGTATCAGTAATGATGCAATATCTGTTGTAGGACAGAGTTTAGGTTCTGTAATCCAGGACTGACAGGCCGCACAGGGGGTCAGCCTCCTGTGCGGTTTTTCATAGAGAAGGCAAGGAAGGGCGATATTATGAAACCCAAAACTAATAAAACGACCGGAACCAAGAAAAAAAGTGTTCCGGTAAGAAAAAGAAAATCTTTTGCAGAGGGTGTAAAAGGCTTTTTTAAGGCAGTAGGAAACGAGATAAAGTCGTTTTTCACGATATTCGTGGATGGCTCCTGGCGTACAAAACTGTCATATGTAATATTTGGATTCGGAAATCTGGTACTGGGTCAGATAGCGAGGGCGCTGTTCTTCCTTGCTTTTGAGGCCTTATTCTTTTTCTATACCATTAAATCCGGTTGGGCTCGGATACTTAAACTCGGCAATCTGAAAGAACTCACAGAGCAAGTGGAATTCGTCCGTTTGTTTAATAAAGATATCCATGTTGAGCTTCTGTTAAGTATTTTTTCGGTTTTGCTGGTTGTAGTGTGTATCGTGGTTTGGCGCAACAGTTTCCACGGGAGTTACAGGAACGACAAACTTTTAAAAGAAGGCAGAAAAATCCCGCGCTCAGCATTTGATAAGGGTGTAATAAACTTTATCAAGGCAGTCGGAAACGAGATAAAATCCTTCTTCGTAATATTCGTGAAGGGTTCCTGGCGTACAAAACTGTCATATGTTATTTTTGGATTCGGAAATCTGGTATGCGGCCAGATAGCAAGGGCAGCGCTGTTCCTTGCTTTCGAGGCTTCATTTATCTACTATATCATTAATTTTGGTCTGGCCTGGATACTCAAGCTTGACAACCTCGGTGATATAGGCTCACACGAGGAATATGACCCTATATTTGATACGTATGTCCGTGTTAACGGCGATAATTCGTTCAAGATACTGCTATACGGTGTGTTGTCTGTATTGCTGTGCATAGTATGCATTGTTGTTTGGCGAATGAGCTTCCACGGGAGCTACGAGAACGACAAGCTTCTTGAAGAAGGCAAAAAGATTCCGAAATTTAAGGATGACCTTCATGACATAGTTGATTCAAAGTTCCACAGAACGCTGCTTACGGTTCCCGCTATCGGAATTACCATGTTTACGGTATTCCCGATCATCTTCATGATCCTTGTTGCGTTTACCAACTACGACGGTGCGCACGACGGGTATTCGGGACTGTTTACCTGGACCGGCTGGGCAAACTTCATGGAGCTGTTCAATACAAAGACATCCAATCTGGGATACGCATTCGTGCACATCCTTTTGTGGACGCTTGTATGGGCGGTACTTGCGACATTCTCGAACTATTTTCTCGGAATGCTGCTTGCACTTCTTATCAACAAGAAGGGCATAAAGCTTAAAAAGATGTGGCGCAGCCTCTTCGTTATGACAATAGCCGTACCGCAGTTCATCTCCCTGTTGTATATGTCAAAGCTGTTCGCCAAGAACGGCCTTATCAATATGCTGCTCATAAAATGGGGCTTCCTAGAGTTCCCGTTTGATTTCTGGGCAAATACCACGGCTTCAAGAATATTGGTTGTTGTAATAAACATCTGGGTCGGCGTGCCGTACCTTATGCTTATTGCAACGGGTATCTTGATGAACATCCCCGAGGATCTTTACGAATCCGCAAGGATCGATGGTGCGAACCCGTTCCAGCAGTATATGAAGATCACGCTTCCGTATATGCTCTTCATTACAGGCCCGTACCTTCTTACAAGCTTTATCGGAAACATCAACAACTTCAACGTTATATACCTGTTGGCGGGCGGTGCCGAGGCAAACAGCAACCTGCTAACTTCGGGAGGGTCCGCTTCGGATGTCGACTTGCTGATCACGTGGCTGTTCAAGATTTCGATGGGCACGGAGAGCAACTACAAGCTGGCTTCCGTTATAGGTATTTTGATCTTCATGGTTGTATCGGTAATTTCCGTAATAGGCTTCAACCTGATGCCGTCAAATAAGAATGAGGAGGATTATCAGTGATGAGTAAAGAAAAACCGAAGAATCTCTCCATAAAGAAAGAAGCAAAGCAAAGAAGCCTTAAGACGCATCAGAAAGTGACAAACGTTATCGTATACATAATTCTCGTTATCGTATCGATCATCTGGATAACGCCGTTTGTCATGATAGTTCTCGAATCCTTCAAGGGTGAGGCAACCTGCCCGACAGATGCCATTATCCCAAGGCAGTTCAGCTTAAAGAATTACAAGGCACTGTTTAACATAGGCGTAGAGAAAAAAGACGAGATCAAGTTCTTCAGATGGTACATGAACACCCTTATAATGTCATGTGTCTGCGCTATAATCCAGACCTTCATGGTACTGTGCATGAGTTATACGCTGTCAAGAATGAGATTCAAAGGCAGAAAGTTCCTAATGAACTTCATGCTGGTACTTGGTATGTTCCCCGGATTCCTTTCAATGATCATCTTAAAGAAGGTTATGTCCGGCTGGAACATGATCGGTGAAAACGCTGTATGGGGTCTTATTATCATCTATACTGCAAGTTCTGCAATGGGCTATTACGTATCGAAGGGCTTCTTTGATACGATTCCGAAATCGCTTGACGAGGCGGCGCGAGTGGACGGTGCGACAAGAGCAACTGTATTCTTCAGGATCACGCTTCCGATGGCAAAGCCTATCGTTATCTACACATTGCTTACCGCGTTCATGGGCCCTTGGGGCGATTTCATGTTCGCAAAATACATAGTTAATAACGCAACCGACGGTATGAACGTGGCCGTTGGTCTGCAGAACCTGATCGCAACATCTGAAGGCCTTGCGGCGCACTACACGCACTTCTGTGCCGCCGGTGTGCTTGTCGCGATACCCGTTACGATCCTGTTCATGTGCCTGCAGAGGTACTATGTTGAAGGTGTAACCGGCGGAGCAGTAAAAGGGTGATAAAAAATTTAACAGTACAACCCGGGCAACCGATCCCATCGCGGGACCGGTTGCTTTTCTTTTTTGCCTTTCATTTCTTTTCATCGGTCATTGTCATTTCGCCTGTTTCTGTCATGACAAATTCCCCTATTTGGTCCCCTATTTTTGATCCGGCACCCTCTTGACACCCCTATTAAGAAGCAATAACATTTTATCGGAGGGAGAAGTCTGAAACACGGCTGTTTTCCCTGCAAAACCGGATTTAAGGATTACTTAATAATTTGGATATTATACTGTGTTCAAACAAATGAAAGCGAGGACACAACATGTTTTTCAGAATTCTAAAAAAGGATCTGAAGAGAAAAAAGGTCATGAACATCATCCTGCTGCTCTTCGTTATCCTTTCCGCCATGTTTGCCTCCGGCAGCATAAACAACATGGTTTCCGTTTACGGCGGGATCGACTATTTCTTCGAGAAGGCCGGAATGGCGGACTACATGATGCTTACGCTGAACCAGGGAGGGAACGACCCGGCTGAGGCTACGATCCTCAATGCAGCTTCCGTAACAGCATACGAAAAAGAGGACATTTTCTTCTATAGTTCCAAGAACCTGTTAAAGGACGGGGCTGTTTACACAGAATTTGAGAATCCCGGCCTTGTTACCTCCATAAACAACGCGAAGATAACCTATTTTACCGAAAACAACGAGCCTGTAAAGGAGATAGCTCCCGGGCATATAATGATCGGCGGCATCCTTGCGGATCCGGACAAAACAACGGCCGGGGACACGGTCACACTTGAATTGTCAGGTGTTTCAAGGGATTTTGTGATCGACGGATATATAAAAGATGCGCTCTTTGGATCGCCGTTTATGGGTAATTCAAGGATGCTCATGAATGACGACGATTATTCGTATTACATGAGCGATGAGCAGATAAGAGACGCTTCCTGCGGCTGCGTTTATTACATAAACACAAACAACATAAAGGAGCTCAAAAAAGAGCTTTCTACCGCAACAAATGCGCTGTTTGCGGAATCGAAAGCAACATTCAGGATGACGTACATGCTGGATATGCTTACAGCAGCGCTCATGCTCGTGGTCAGCATCTGCCTAATCCTCATCTCCTTTGCAATGCTCTCTTTTACGATAAAGTTCACGATAAACGAGGATTTCCGCGAGATAGGCGTGATGAAGGCGGTCGGGATACGCACTGCTGCGATAAGGAGCCTGTATCTGATCAAATACCTCTGCATAGCCTGTGTCGGAGCGGCTATAGGGTTCGGATTCGGTCTTCCCTTTGCAAAGCTTATGCTTGGCAGTGTCACAAAGCGTATCGTGATCGGAAATGACAACAATATCCTTATCGGTATGGCAAGCGCTGCAGCGGTGGTGATCATAATAGTCGCCTTCTGCTACTCCTGCACGCGGAGCATAAAGAAGCTTTCGCCCGTTGATGCCGTAAGGAACGGCGAGACCGGCGAAAGATACGGAAAAAAGACATTCCTTAGGCTTTCTAAGAGCAAACTGCCGGGGAACATCTTCCTTGCGCTTAATGATGTTTTGAGCAGGCCGCGCCAGTATTTGAGCATGCTGATCACGTTTTCACTCTGTCTTTTGCTTATCACAATGCTTGCAACTACGGCAAATACGCTTATGAGCCGCAACATCCTGTTCCTTTTCGGGACTACGGAAAGCGATGCCTATTACTCTTCTACACAGCGGATAATGGAAACGATGGGGTCGGATGATCCGGACGTGCTTGACCGGCTGATAGAAGATATCGAAGAAAAGTTAAAGGAAAACGGGATGCCCGGCAAAGTGCATGTGGAGCTTATGTACACGCTTCCTGTTGAATTCGGGGATGTAAAGCTGCAGGTGACCATGCAGCACTGCAAGGATACAAAGGCCACAGAATACAGCTATCTTGAGGGGTACGCGCCGGCGTATCCGAACGAGATCGCACTTACCCCGCAGATACTCGACGAGCTCGGCGCATCTGTAGGCGACAGGGTACTTATAGAGATAAACGGAGAGAAAAGGGAGTTTATAATCTCAGCCACCTTTACATCCTTTAATCAGATGGGCAAGGTGGGCCGGTTATGCGAAAGTCTCGAGATCTCGCCAAATGATGCGTCTTCGGCGCTCTCTTTCCAGATCGATTTCGACGACGATCCTTCCGACGAGACGATAAGCGTGCGGATAGAGGAAATGAAAAAGATCTTCGACACCGACAAGATATATGACAAGGATGCTTTTGTAGAGATCTCCACAGGATCTGCAAAGGCCATCGGCACGGCAAAAGATCTTGTATTGATCATTGCCATGGTAATAGCGGCCCTCGTTACCGTGCTCATGGAGAGATCCTTCATCAGCAAGGAAACACCGGAGATCGCGCTTATGAAGGCATTAGGCTTTAAGAACGGTTCGGTCTGCGCGCGGCATACCCTGAGATTTGTCGTTCTTATGGTCTTTGCGACACTTATCGCGTCTGCGCTGACGGTCCCCTTCACCGCGCTTGTGAGCAACAGGATCTTTGCGGTCATGGGGGCGCTGTCGGGCATAAGATACCGGATCAGACCGCTTGAGATATTTGCGGTATATCCGCTGATGATCTCGGCCGTGGTCACGGCATCGGCCTTCTTTACTTCACTTTACATAAAGACAATACATCCCGATGCAATGGGAAATATCGAATAAAAAGGAGAATAACGCGATGAATACGGTTATAGACGTTAAAGACCTCTGCAAGACCTATGTGGTCAACAAAAAACAGAACAATGTGCTTAAAAACGTGAACTTTTCGATAGACGAGGGTGAGATGGTCGCTGTAATGGGCCCTTCCGGCTCCGGAAAATCAACGTTGCTCTACACCGTCTCCGGGATGGACAAGATGACAGCCGGAAGCGTGAATTTCTGCGGAAAAGAGCTGTCCGGCCTGAGTGACAACGAGATGGCGGATATAAGGCTTGACGAAATGGGATTCATCTTTCAGCAGATGTATATGATGAAAAATCTCACAATACTTGATAATATTATACTGCCTGCGATAAAATCAAAGAAGAAAGGGGAAAGCAGAAGCGCTGTCGAAAAGAGGGGAAGAGCCCTTATGAAGAAGCTTGGGATAGAAGAGACCGCCGAAAACGACATCAACGAGGTATCCGGCGGACAGCTGCAGCGTGCCTGCATCTGCAGGAGCATGATAAACCGGCCGAAGGTCATCTTTGCCGATGAGCCTACGGGCGCGCTCAACCGGACCGCTTCAAAGGAGGTCATGGATGAGATGATAAGACTTAACAACGAGGGCACTACAGTGATGCTTGTCACACATGATGCCGGAGTGGCAGCAAAATGCGGGCGTGTGCTCTACATCGTGGATGGAAACATCCGCGGCGAGTACAGGCTCGGAAAGCTTGAAAAAGCGGAAGAGATAAGGGACAGAGAACGGAAACTGAGCAACTGGCTCATGGAGATGGGATGGTAATCCGATAATGACCGATATTCTTGTAGTTGAAGATAATGATGAATTAAGGGAGATCCTTGTTGATTTCTTAAGGAACGAGGGCTACGTCGTCTCCGCTGCGGGAGACGGCGACAAGGCTCTTGCGATCTTTGAGAGGTACGGGGCTAAGCTCCTTGTGCTCGATATCTGCCTTCCCGGCGCAGACGGTATAAGGATACTCGAAAAAGTGCGCGAGACCTCTAACACGCCTGTATTGATGGTTAGCGCGCGTGTCGGGAAGGACGACAAACTGAAAGCCATCATATCGGGGGCCGACGATTATATCGAAAAGCCCTACGATATCGATATCCTTATCGCAAAGATAAAGGGGATCTTCAAAAGACGCCTTGCAGTCGACGAGATCACGGATGGCGGCATAAGGCTTGATATCGCGCATGAAGCGGTCTTTAAGGACGGAATGCAGGTTGAGGTGACCGCAAAGGAATTCGAACTGTTGAGGCTCCTTATGGAAAACAAAGGCCAGACGCTGCTCAAAAGCTTTATCTTCAAGAATATCTGGGGATCGGATTCCGACTCCGAGGAGCAAACGCTGACGGTTCACATCAGCCGTCTGCGAGAGAAGCTTGAGAAGGATCCGAAGAAGCCCGAAAAGATCATAACCGTATGGGGAAAGGGGTATCGTTACGAATAATCCCGACGAAAAAAACTATATCCTGAAAAGATTTATGCGGATGAGTCTTATACTCCTTACAGCACTTGTAATTTCTTTCGCTGCTGCGTTTTACGCCGCCGTAAAGAGCGGCACGGAAAACGAAAAGCTGTATAAGGTAGAGCTTTCCCGCGTTGAAAACGAACTCAGGGAACATGCAGGCGAAGAAGGCTTTAAGGTCGATACGGGCAAGTATCCGAATATACTGAGAGTTGTGCCGCAGACCGAAGAAAACCGGGAGCATTTTTACGGATCTGAAGAGAGATACCGGATATGTGATATCGGAGGGCAACTTTACCGGATCGAATACTCAGAAGACTTTTCAAAGGAACGGACAGAGCTGTTAAGGACCGTTGCGGTACTTCTTTGCGCCGCGGTCCTTGTGACGGCGGGCGTTCTTATCTACCTTTTCTTTGCGTTCGTAAAGCCTTTTAACAGCATAACCGGATATCCGAAGGAGCTTGCCAAGGGGAATCTTGCGATCCCTTTATCGGAAGAGAAGAACCGGTATTTCGGAAGGTTCCTCTGGGGACTCGATATGCTGCGGGAGAAGCTTGAAGACGAAAAAAAGAAGAATCTTGAGCTCCAGCGGGAGAAGAATGTCTTTCTTCTCTCTCTTTCGCATGATATGCGCACGCCTGTATCAGCGATACGGCTTTATGCCGCGGCAATAAAGAAAGGGCTCTATAAGGATGATGAAAAGCTGAAAAATGTTGCGGACAAGCTTGACGAGAATGCCTGCAGCATAGAAGGGTACGTGGCCGGGATCGTTTCTGCATCCGGTAAGGATTTCTTAAATCTTGAGACCGAGAACGGGGAATTCTACATCTCGGAGGCATTAAACACCGTAACGGAATACTACGGGGAAAAACTAAAAGACCTCGGGACCTCCTTTGAAGTCGGGAAATACGCGGATATACTGGTCTTGGGCGATAAGGACCGCTATGTGGAGGTCCTGCAGAATATTATCGAAAATGCGATAAAATACGGGGACGGCGGGATCATACGGATAAATTCCCGTGATGAAGAGGACGCAAGGCTTGTTACTGTAGAAAACAGCGGCTGTACACTCCCGGACAATGAAGCCGAGCATATCTTTGACAGCTTTTTCAGGGGTTCAAACGCAGCAAACAAGCCGGGAAGCGGACTTGGGCTGTATATCGCGAGAACGCTGATGAACAGGATGGGAGGCGAGATATTTGCCGAACGAAAGGACGGAGAGATGCATGTAACGACCGTGCTTAAGAAAACCGGCGGAAATTGAGCCATGTAAAATTTTTTCGCAAAAAATCGGCATAATAAACAAAAAAACGGACAGCAATTTTGTACAGGTTGCTGTCTTTTTTTGGAATTTTTTGTGGAAATAAACGAAAATAAAGGAAAAGATTGACGGGAGGCCGGCGGGGGAGTATAGTGGCGCTACATCGCAAACGCAAAGGAGAAAAGGGGAACCGGTGGTGAAAGAGAAGATACTTGCGGTTTATATCAAAGACCCGGTCTATGCCGGCAGATTTATGGATCATTGTAACGCGGACAGCAAAAGGAGATTCAAGGTCATTGCGTTTTCAACAAGAGAAGCGCTTGACGGATTCCTTGAAGACAATACTCCGGAATGCATTCTCTGTGATGAAGGGACTATGGATCCCGGACTTGAAAGAAGAACAGGGCTTTACAGGGTCTTATCTGAGGACGGCGCCCCGGGGACAATATTCAGGTATTCCGCCGCAGATGCGATAATCTCGTCAATTGCGGGAGAAATGCAGGACAAAGAGCCGGAAAGCGCGGTAGTGCCCGGAGGCAGGATAACAGGATTCTTCGGACTCTTTGACGACGGAGAGAGCACTATAAGAGCTTATGAAAGCGCGGAACAGTCCCGGGCAAAGACCCTGCTTGTCTCTTTCTCCCCGTTTTTTTGCGAAGACGCCGAATGCGCGGGAGTTGAGGCCTGCAAGGGAGACGGTGCGGGAGAGTTTAATCTTTCGAAGCTCCTGTTTGCGCTTTCCTCCGGAAAACAACAGGATCTTTCCGGCTTTCTAAAGGAGCGGCAGGGATTCGCGCTGCTCTCCGGAGTGGCGTATGTACAGGACCTTGACGATATCTCCGCGGAAACGGCGGAGGCCTTTTGCAGGCTTCTCGAAGACAGCGGGTACGAACGCATTTTTATAGATATGGGCGCGCTAAGGGGGTTCACACCCGTAGTGCTCGACCGGTGTGACAGCATTTTTGCGATCAAAAGAGGAACACTGCAGGAGCAGGGAAGGCTTAAGAATCTCTGCGCAGGTTTTCTGCGCGCCGGGTTTGAAAGAGCAGCAAAGAGACTTACGGAGGCATTTGCATGAATGTTGACGAATATGCCGCAATAAAGGCGCAGCTCAGGGATACGGTGCTTTCCCGCATGGATTTTTCAAGAGAGCTTGACGATTCCGAGATACATGAGCTTCTTGATGCCGTAATAGAGGAAACCTGCGAAAAAAGGTATATAAGCCTTAAAGAAAAGCAGCGTCTGCGTAAGGATGTCTTCAATTCCCTGAGGAGATTCGACCTTATCCAGGACCTTTTAGAGGACCCGACGGTCACTGAGATAATGATAAACGGGATACAGGGGGTCTTTGTGGAACGAAACGGCAGGCTCGAGCCCTACAGGGAGAGCTTCCGTTCGGAAAAGCGGCTTGAGGATGTGGCTTACAGGATGGCGTCGATAGCAGACCGCAGGATAAACGAGGCTACGCCCGTTGTTGATTCAAGGCTTCCCGACGGATCCCGCGTAAATATTGTATTAAAGCCCGTTGCCATAGACGGCCCGGTGATCACGGTCCGGAAATTTCACGATAATTTTATCTCTATGGAAAGGCTTATCGAGCTTGGCTCCATAACCCAAGAAGCCGCTTCTTTCCTGAAAACTTTGGTAGAAGCCGGATATAACATCATAATCAGCGGATCGACCGGGAGCGGCAAGACAACCTTTCTCAACATGCTTTCGGGCTGTATCCCCGAGGATGAGCGGATAATAACCGTTGAAGATTCGGCGGAACTTAAGATCGTAGGCCATAAAAACCTTGTAAGGCTCGAGAGCCGCGCAGGGAATACGGAGGGCAGGAACGAAGTGTCAATACGCGATCTTATTCGCACCTGCCTCAGGATGCGTCCTGACAGGATAATCGTGGGAGAGGTAAGGGGCGTTGAGGCTGTGGACATGCTCCAGATGCTCAATACGGGGCATGACGGTTCACTTTCCACGATCCATGCCAATTCTGCCGCAGACTGCATTTCAAGGCTCGAGACGCTGGTGCTGCTTTCAGCCGAGATCCCGCTTGCTGCGGTGAGAGGGCAGATAGCATCTGCGGTGGACATTATAGTACAGCTTGGACGGATGCGGGATAAAAGCCGTAAAGTCCTTGAAATAAGCGAGGTAATACGTGGAGAAGGTACAGAGATCGCTATCAGGCCGCTTTATAAGTTTGTTGAAACAGGCAGCGGCGAAAGTGAAAGAGTTGTCGGAGAGCTTAAAAAAACGGGTGAGCTTGAAAACAGGACAAAGCTCCTTGCAAGCGGAAAAAAGATCGAGTACACAGAAGGGGCCGCGGGTGAAGCTGCTGCTTCATGAGACGGTCCTTGCCGCGGCTGCGGGATATGCCGCGGTCGCAGCAGTGCTGTGGCTGTTTTACAGGGCGGGTGCGGTGTTCGTAATTGCGCTTCCGGGCTGCCTTGCAGGAACAAGGGTTTTCGCCGCGATAAAGACGGACCGGCAGAAAAGGGAGATAAACAGGCGCTTTGCGGATATGCTGAGCTCTTTTGCGTCATCCGTTGAAGCAGGCGAAACACCGGAACATGCTTTGATCTCGGGCGCGCGCGAGCTGTCGTCAATGTATCCCGAAGGCGATGTTTTAACGGGAGAGCTTGCGGAAATGGTTCGTAAGATCAGGATGAACGAGACAATAGAAAGCATCTTCCTTGAATTCGCCGAAAGGATGCGGGACGAGGACATTACAAGGTTTGCGGATGTGTTCGCCCTTACAAAAAGGCGCGGCGGGGATCTTCTTTCGGTCATCCGATCTTCTGAAAGGACCATGTCCGAAAAGGCTGACGTTGCAAGGGAGATCCGCACGGCGATCACCGCAAAGCGCCTTGAAGCACTGATAATGGCGTTTATGCCGCCGGGCATGCTTTTATATTTCACTCTGGCGGATGCGTCCTTTATAGCTGCGCTCTATAAAGGTGCGGGCAGGATCGTCATGACTGTGCTGCTGGGGCTTTACGCGGGGTGCATCCTGCTCACCTTTAAGCTTACAAAGATAAAGGTTTAAGCGGTGTATCCAAAGAACATGTGGGTTGGAAAAACGCAGGCTCCGGGCGCATTGCGGATGTATGGCGAAGGAGAAAAGGTTTTATGGGCATTTTGAAAAGGCTGTCGCGGAAAAAGAAGTCACTGCTCCTGATGGCTGTCGCAGCTGCTGCAGCCGGCATTATCGCTGTTGCCGAAGCATTAAACGGCGGGCTTAAAGGCGGCAGGCTTTACCGGCCAAAGGACAGTGAAAAGACTGAGTACGGCCTTGAATGGAGTGCCGACAGTCCCGATGAAAAGCAGGGAAAGGTAAGCTTAAGCATCAACAGGAAGCCGCCGGATGAAGCGGATATTGAGAAGATATTCCGTTACGGGGAGGAATACCTGCACGCGTTATACCCCGAGGACTGTGTGATAACGGGGGATATGGACTTTAAGAGCAGGATCCCGGATACCGGGATAAAGCTTGTCTGGGAGCCTGAGAATTACCTATACCTCAATACCGACGGAACAAGAAGAGAAGCGGATACGGGGGCGGACGGGAAGCCTCTTGCGGTCCGCGTGACCATGAGTGCCTACGGTGAAAAGCGGGAGACAACACTGCACGTTCTTTTGAAAAACGCCGATGAAAACCTGACTTTCGGGGAGCGCCTCGACAGATATATCCACGAGCTTGAACAGGATACGGGCAAAGAGTGGATAGAACTGCCGGAATCCTTCGAGGGTGTGGATATCTCCTGGAACAGGGCAAAGAAACATAACGCTCTGAAGCTGTTTCTGCTGATCCCGCTGATACCGGCAATAGTGTACCTGAAAGACTTCGAGAACAGACGGAACGCGGGGAAAAACAGGGAAAAGGCTCTTATGGACGAATACCCGGAGGTGGTCTCGAAGATGCTTTTGCTCCTTGAAGCCGGGCTTACCGTGCGCGCAGCCTGGGGGCACATTGTAAAGAACATGGCCGGTGACGCGGGGAAAGCTGTTCTGTACGAGGAGATGAAGGTGGCATTCAACGAGATGGAGAACGGAGTGTCGGAGCGCGCCGCCTGCGAGGATTTCGGGAAACGTTGCAGGCTTTTGCCGTATATGCGGTTTGCCGGGCTTCTCGGCCAAAATCTCACCAAGGGCTCCGTGTCGGTGCTGCCTCTTCTTGAACAGGAGGCGATAGATGCTTTTGAAGAGCGGAAGGAGGCGGCAAAACGAGCCGGCGAGGAAGCAGGAACAAAGCTTCTCATACCGATGGCCGGGATGCTCATCATCATACTTGCGATGATAATGTATGCCGCGTTTCAGAGCATTTGATACGCAAAACGGGACCGGGTCTGCCCGGGAACGTGAATAAAAGCGGGACCGGGTCTGCCCGGGAACGTGAATAAAAGCGGGGCCGGGCCGCCCGGATCCCTGCACAGAAAGATTGGCTGCGATTTGCGGCAAGGGAGGAAGAACATGAAAAAGATTCAAAACATGCTTAAAAAAGTGTTTGGGACCGCAGGTTCCGACAACAGGGGGATCGGCGTGATAGAGGTGCTGCTCATTTTGGTGGTCATAGTGGGCCTGATTTTAGTTTTTAAGAACCAGATAGGCAGCATCATAACATCCGCTTTCAATGCCATCAACGGGAATGTTGATACGATAATCAACTGATATGGGGCAAAAGCAAAAGGGTGTTATAACCGTATATCTGACGCTTACCCTGCTGCTCGTCACCTCGCTCTTGTTTGTGGCGATAGAATCCGCAAGAACGGCGCTGATACGCTTTTTTGCCGAGGATGCCGCAAGGCTTTCCGCAGCCTCGGTGCTTGCGGACTACTGTACTCCCCTGTATGAGGGTTATCATGTTTTTGCGAGGGAATCCAAAGGAAAGACACTTGCCTCCAAAAAAACCTTTGTAAAACAGGAATTTGCAAAGATGTTTAGAAAAAACCTGCCTGAAAAGACTGTCGGAGATTTTTCGCCGGCGGAAGTAAGCGTAAATGTTACGGACGCGGTGGCGATAACGGATCATGAAGGCGCCTTTTTCAGGCAGCAGGCTGCAGAGTACATGGAATACAGGGGAGCGGGATTTGCCGCAGAAAAGCTGCTTGAAGTGTTTGGTGTGTTCGCAGACACCGGAAAGACTGCAGAGCTTCTTGACTGGGAATCGAAGGTGCAGGAGGAGCTTGCGGATATCGACAGGACCATATTGCTGCTGATGCAGGATATCGACGGTATAAAAGTTACCGGAGACGGAGTTAAGCTTGGGTGGTTCGGAGGCGTAAAGACTGTTCCGGATTTTGTTAAGAAGCTGTATATCGGGACTCCGTCAATGACAGATGTTTCCGTTAATGTGCCCGAGCTTTACGGGGCGCTTTCGGGAAAATACTGCGATCCTCTCGGGATCACCGCAAAAATGCTTGAGGCGGCCGATGAATGCAGGGGCCATCAGGCCAAAAAGGATGCAAACGAGGCAGAGATACAGCGTTTAAACGAAGAGGCGGATGCGCTCGAAGGGCAGGAAGGACGCGGGGGAGAGATACTTAAGCTCAGGGCAGGAGCGGCTCTGCTCGTGGCGGAGAATGCCTTGCTGGACACAAAACTCATGATCTCAAAGGCAAAGTACGGGATCGCGGAAAACGAGCTTAATAAGCTTATAACCGGCTGCAGCAAAGCGATCGACAGCGCGCTCGGGCACATAAAAGAGATCAGGCAGCGTCAGGATGCAGTAAAGCCTTCGGTCCACGGTTTTATTGATGCGCTTGGCGGTGCGGCGGAATGGCTTGACGCGGATATGCTTGAAGGATTGCTTGAGAATGCGGGGCTTTTTGAGGAATACATCGGAGAGAAACCTCCGACGACGGACAGGATCCCGGATCTTGCAACCATGGAAAAGACGCTTAAGGCAGATAAAGAGGTACTTACGAGGGCCGGGTATATCCTTGCTTCTTCAGATGCTCTTACTTTTGGGCAGACGGATAAACAGGACGCGGACGCATTGTTCGGTGAATACAGCTTTGAGGGACTGCTGTTCGATTATACCGGCATGAAGCTTAAAGCCGGGGGACCGAATCCGCTTGACACGATATCAAGTCTGATAAAGAGCGGAATCTCGGGACTTGTGATATCGGAGGATGCAGAGATCTCAGGCAGGTCATATTCCGGAGAGGATTTCCCAAGCCTTTTGGCGGGCTGTGGTTCGGATGATGCCTCTTTTGATCCCGGTGGCGGGATCGGCGCGATGTTTTCATCCTCGCCGTTAAACGGGCTTGCGGAAGTTCTTAAAAACGGTGTATCGGAGCTTGCAGAGGACGCGCTCTATATCTCTTATCTCTTTGACAATTTCGGGTATTACGGGAAACCTTCGGGACACGACGCTGTTTGCGAATATGAGCTTGAGTATATATTGTCGGGGAAGCTTTGCGACCGTGACAACTTAAACAGCGTGATAACAAAGATAGTGGCTGTAAGGACTGTGATGTGTTTTCTGCATATCATGTCGCGTTCCGAAAAGCGCGCGGAGGCAGGAGCCTTTGCGGCGACAGTGCTGGGGTTTACCGGCATGCCGGTCCTGGTGGAAATATTAAAGTACACACTGATCCTGCTTTGGAGCTTTGAAGAGGCGCTGATCGAGGTGTCCGCGCTCTTAAAAGGGAAAAAGGTTCCCGCAGTGCCGGATGACAGAAGCTTTGTCCTTACATTTCCCGAGGTCTTTATGGTAAACAGGGCTTTGATCGCCTCAAAGAGCGATAGTTTTGAGGGGATGGCGGGCCTTGATTACAGGGCATATCTGATCCTGTTCCTTCTTTTGCAGGACGAGGGCACGCAGAACCGGCGGACAATGGATGTTGCACAGGAGAATATCCGCCTGACCTTTGACAGCTTCAGGATGCAGACACTTCTGTACGGGTTTAATCTTGAAGCCTCGATAAAGTACAGTTCGCTGTTCCCGGGGCTTGCGGGACATTCGGGATATGTCATCAGATACAGCGGCGGCGGGAAATACTAAGCCTTGTACGGATGCTTTTCCGTTGCCTTTCAAATCTGTTCTTACCAACCAATCCTATTGTTATTTCTCCCGGAGTACAATTCGTTACGGAGCCCTGGTTGAGGCTCCGCCAAACCTTCGTTTTTTCAGGTATAAGAACAGATTTGCAATGCAACGGAAAGCAGGGGAAGGAGATCATGAAGAAACAAAAGGCTTTGCTCACAGTGGAAGCGGCACTTGTGCTTCCGCTGTTTACCTGCACCGTGCTGGTGCTGTGTTTTATCCTTAAGATATTTATGCTTGAGCTAAGGGTCCAGAACGCTATTTCAAGGGCCTGTGAGGATATCGCTTCCTGCGGTTATCTCCTCAATAAAGCAGAGTCTTCCATGAATGAAAAACGCGAAAAGCTCCTTGAAAACGTACCGCTTGGGAATGCGCTGTTCGGTCTGTTTTCCGACCATGCCGAGGACTATGCTCTTAAACTGTTTGTTCTCGGGTATCTCGATAAGGATATCTTCGAAAAAGGCCGGGTAAGAGGCGGGTACAGCGGTGTAAGCTTTCTCGGTTCCGGGTTAAGGGACGGGGACAACTGTACCTGTATCCGCGTAAAGTATTATGTTGATGTTCCTTTTGTGGGGGATCTCATTCCCGACATTGAGATAGTCCAGTCTGCGGCAGCGGGCATCTTTTCGGGGAAAACGATAGCGCCAAAGGATCCGGATGAGAGCGGGAGCGGTGAAACCGTCTTTGTCACGAAAAATGCCGCAGTTTACCACACCAGCAGGGATTGTACGCATCTTAAGCTGACCGTGATGAAGGTCACAAAAGAGGAACTGCCGGGGAAACGCAGTTCGGACGGGCATAAATACTATGCCTGTGAGTTTTGTGTGAGGAAAAAGGCAGTACCGGACGAGGTCTACATTTCGCCTGAGGGAGACCGATACCACACAGACAGGAACTGCATAGGCTTAAGGCGCTATGTGAGCGAGGTCAGCCTCGATTCGATCGATCTTCCGAAATGCTCGAGGTGTGCGGCAAGAGATGAAAAAGAAAAGGAGGAAGCACAGGATGCAGGTGATCGATAATGTTTTCATCATATGTTTTCTTACGGTTTGTTGCGTGTCCGACATACGTAAGAAGAGGATCGGAACGGGACTTCTTCTGGCAGGAGGCGGGATCGGAGCGGTTTTGCTGGTGATATCGCTGTGTCTTGGCACGATCGGTTTTCTGACTGTTGTTTCGGGGCTCCTTGTAGGTGCCGGAGCCGCGCTGATATCAAAGCTCACAGGGGAAAAGCTCGGAATGGGGGACGCCGTTGTGATCCTGATATGCTGTCCCTTTGTTGGGGCTATGGAGGGCCTTTTTGTACTTCTTGCGGCTTTTCTTGGGGCAGCGGTGTTTTCCTTGGGACTTCTTGCGGTAAAGCATTGCGGCTTAAAGCACGAGCTCCCGTTTATCCCGTTTATGCTCGCGGGAGCGGCTTTCATGGTGGTGGCGGGATGAAGAAAACGAAGATCTGCAAGGGGACCGCGACTGTGGAAGCAGCTTTTATCATGCCTGTTGTAATAGGTGTGATGCTGCTTTTGCTCGAATATGCGCTGATGCTTCATGATGAGGCGGTACTTACGGCTGCTGCTGCAGAGGAGGTAATAAGCTGTACGGAATATTTAGAGGGGAAAAATGCCGGAAAATACGATTTTGCGGCACTTTCGCGCAGACGTCTTTTTTTCAGGGACAGCGACACCGCTGTAAACACGGCGAAGGAAGAGATAACAAGACGCCTTCGGACAGCTCTGCTTTTTTCCGAAATACAGGATGTTGAAGTCAAAAGAAAAGGAACGGACGTATTTGTCAACATAAAGATCAGGTTCAGGCGTGCCGTCCCGTTTCTGGGAGGCGCGGAAAAGACTGCCCAAATGAGGCATTCCCTGTTTGACAGGGAGACCAGGACAAGGCTTGCATCCGTGATCACGGATACTGTAAATATCATTAAAGACGCAATTTTTGGCGGGGAAGACACAAGATCTGACCCGGGGGAGAATGATCATGGCATTGATTAAAGAATATCGCAGCGATATGCAGAAAAAAGAGCTTTTGCTCACTTTTACGGATGACGGAAGAGCGCCCGAATACTATGAGAAAATGGTGCGTTTCAATGACATCGCGGGTGTGCTGAAGTTCAGGACGGATATAAACGACGGGACAAAGCAGTATGTTTATGCCGCCGACGGGATGCGCCCGCTGGTGCTTGAATATGAGGACTGCAAGCCGGGTTTTGCCGAGCTTAAGAACGTTCTGTACGACATCATTGAATCCGTTGAAGAAGGCAGGCGTTTTCTGCTGAGCGAGGACGATTTTGTCATATGCGATGACTGTGTCTTCCTCGACGAGGAAAAACATGCGTATACGGTGTGCCTGCCGGGGTACGGAAAACCGCTGAAGAACCAGCTTTCCGCACTTTTTGAGTTCTATATGGACAAGATAGATTACAAGGATAAGGCTGCTGTAGTGGCGCTTTATGAGATCTACAGAAAAAGCAGGGAGCCGGATTTTGGCTTTGAGCATATACGGAAGGCTTTTGGGGAACGCCCGGCGGGGGAAAGAAGACAAGCCGGAACCCGTCCCGAAAGCAGGGGAACAGAAAAAGGTCTTTTAATAGATGCTGAAACCGTCATAGAAAACAGCGCGGGAAACAGCCGTTTATCAGACACGGAAAACCGTTCCTTAAGCAACGCCGGAAACGGTGCGGATTATTACGGGTCGTGCAAAGAAATAGATTCCGGAACGGAAATGCGGGAAATACTCCCTTCGGAAAACCTGCACGAGCAGGAAAAGGAATTCGGAGCGATAACCGGGGAATATTCAAAAAATGCGAAGAAAAAGCGCCGGAGCCTCTTAAGCTTCCTTTCCAAAAACGAAGGGACAAAACTTCTCTACAACAGCAGAGAGGGGGAAATGCGGCTCGAATCTGCCGATGAGAGCGAGAGTATAAGCATTACCCGGTGGCCTTTTGTGATAGGCAAGGGAGATCCATCACATAAGCCGGATTATGCCCTGCAGTACCCGCAGATCTCCAGGGTGCATGCAAGGCTTTCAAAGGATGAAAACGGGGAGATCCGGATAGAGGACATGCGCTCACTAAACGGGACCTATGTTAACGGAAAGGAAGTCTCCCCCGGAAAGCCGGTAAGACTAAACCCCGGGGATGCCGTATGCTTTGCAAATCGCAGGTTTATCCTTCGCGCAGCGATCTGACACTGTTGCCGGCTGACCAAAACTGTGATAAAATAACGTTGTCTGCAAGGGGTTACAATGAAAACAGACTTAAAAGGATGTCCGTTCGAATACCCTGCGTGTTATTTGGAACGCAGGGAGTACGTAAAAAAAAGCCCCGACGGGCTTGCGAAAGTTCTTCGCTTCCTTGATACACCGGGGCTTAATTCTTCGGATGTTGTAAAGTTTATTATGGATCAGCCTGACTTTCATGAATATGGCGCAAGCATGAAGGAAATGGTGGTTTGATCTTTACCGGAAATGAGAAGACCGGGGGTATTGTTTACCCCCATTTTCCGAGGTTAAAGCCTTTGAATACCGGCTCTCCGGTATAGGTGTTTGCGGTATCTTCGCCGCGCAAAACGCGCAGTACCGCATCGGCCATGGCTTCCTGCTCCACTTCTCCGGGATAGAGGTCTATCGGAGCAATGAAGCTGCATCTTTCCCTGATAAAATCAACGAGATCCGCAAAACGGACAAGACCTCCGGTAAGCAGGATCGCGTCAACTTTGCCCTTAAGCACGGTGCTCATGGCACCGATCTCTTTACAGATCTGGTAGCACATTGTCTCCCAGATGAGCTTTGCGTATGCGTCGCCTTCTTCTATCTCTTTGTGTATGGTGTCGGAGTTTGATGTTCCGAAGTGGTTTACAAAGCCGCCTGCGCGGGAGAGCATGATCCTGAGTTCGCTGACGGTGTGCCCGGATTCGAGGTAATCGCATATCTCAAGGATGGGGATGCTTCCGAGCCTTGTGGGCGTAAAAGGACCGTCTCCGCCCGCACCTTCGGTGCTGTCGATCATTTTGCCGTTTTCATGTGCCGTTATCGTTATGCCGCCGTCGATATGACAGATGATGAAGCGGCATTCTTCATAGCTTTTTCCAAGTTTTTTCGCGTGTATGGCGGCAATGCCCTTCTGGTTTAAGACATGGGTCTGGGCTTTGCGGTAAACACCTTTGATGCCGGTTGGTCTTGCGTAATCGCAGAGCTCGTCAACATTTGTGGGGTTTAAGGTGAACATCTTTCCGCCATATTCCGCGCAGAGCTCGTAAGCGATCATTACCCCGAGCTTTGCGGGATGATTGTTGCCGCCGACAGCTGCTTTTGTATCCCTGTAAAGATGCTCGTCAATCACCGTCACGCCGGCGCGCTGCGTCTGCGCGCTTCCGCCGCGCCCCACGAAAACATCTATTTCGGAGGGGTCTGTTCCGTGCGCCTTTAAGAAATCCAGGATGACCTGCTTCCTGAAGGACGTCTGGTCGTTCACGTGGGGGAACTTCAAAAGCTCCGGCGCGTCGTGAAAAAGGCTTTCTGTATAAAGGTTTTTATCGTCTTCGAAAAGACTGATCTTTGTTGAAGTAGAGCCGGGATTGATGACTAATATTCTGTACATGGATTTTTCCTTCGTTCTTTTCTGCCGCATACAGGGCTTTTGATATGTGCGCATTCCTTCCGGGACGCCGCATGTGTGGCGGGAATTCTTTCCGGGACGCCGCATGCTTTGCCGGCATTTCTTCCGGAATGCCGCATGCGTGGCGGGAATTCCTTCCGGGATGCCGTATGCCGGGCGGGCATTCCGTATCGGCGGTATTATGCCCTGATGACCGCGGTAAGGATGGAGTTGTATTTGTTCTCGGGCGTATCCGAGCGCGATGTCATGACAACCGGCACGAGAGTCCCTATGATATTACTTGACGACACGGTATTCATCATGTAGATGACGGCCTTTAGCATGAGGTTTCCTGAGTCGAGGTCGGGAAGGAGCAGGATATCGGCCGACCCCGCAACGTCACTCACTATCCCCTTGTGTGCCGCGGACTCTGCGGAGATCGCATTATCAAGCGCAAGCGGACCGTCAACGATACAGTTCTTTATCTGTCCGCGCCTGTTTGCGACCGCAAGCATTGCGGCATCAACGGTTGACGGTATCTTCGGGTTGACTATCTCGACCGGAGTGATCACCGCAACCTTCGGCATTTCCGCGCCAAGAGCCTTTACAAAGGTCACGGCGTTATTTATTATCTTGATCTTTTCATCATACTCGGGAGCGATGACAACAGCGCAGTCCGTAGCGGTTATCAGCCTGTTGTCGTACTCGAACACGGTGGCTTCGGTAAGCATGCCCTTTTCCGGCAGGAACCCGTAGGATTTGTCAAGGATCCCGCGGAGGTAGTCTCCGGACTGCATAAGTCCTTTCATCGGCATGTCCGCTTCCCCGCTCTTTACGCGCTCACAGGCTATCTTCATGGCCTTCACGGGGTCGGGCTCATCCGTGATGTAGTAATCTTTTGGGTTCTCGCCAAGATCTGCAAGGAGTTTTGCTGTCTTTTCCGCATCTCCCACAAGCTGTGCGTCAACGATCCCGTTTCTCTGTGCCCTGACAACCGACTCAAGGGCCACATCATCGGCGCTTGCCGCAAGGACAAGCTTTTTCAGTGTCTTTCTTTCAAGTACCGCTTTTTCGATTTCCTTAAACGATCTGTACATAATACCTCCGTGCGAAGCGTGTCAGCCATAATGCGTCCAAACGGATGGCGGTCCGGATGGATGCTTTTGCCTTCGTTTTATATCTTTTTTGTTTAGCGCTTTAATGTGATAAAGATTTTTTGAGATTATAGCATATACTTTTTTTTTGCACAAGAGAAACCCGCGTGAAAAGTAAAAAAAACTTGAAAAAACGGCATTTTTGGGGTACTATAGTATAAGGCTTTTTGTGACGTTTGGGCACATCCGGACAAGCTTTAGGCATGTTTTGGAAGAAGGAGAAGCGATAGTGAGAATAGCGCAGTTAGGGATGAAAAAAGTCCCTTCCAGAGAAGGCGGCATTGAGATCGTTGTCGAGGAGCTCGCTACAAGGATGGCGGCGCTCGGACATGCCGTGACCTGTTATAACAGGAATACGCATCATGTCAGCGGAAAGAGATACGATTCCGATAAAATCAAAGAATACAAGGGCGTTCGGATAAAATACGTTCCGACGATAGACAAAAAGGGCCTTGCGGCGGTTTCTTCCGCATTTTTTGCCACTGTTGCGGCCGCATTCGGAAGATACGACGTGGTCCATATACACGCCGAAGGGCCTGCGTTTATGTGTTGGCTTCCGAAGCTGTTTGGGAAAAGAGTGATCGTGACCGTTCACGGGCTTGATCATCAGCGCGCAAAGTGGGGGAAGTTCGCGAGCCGTTTTATCATGATGGGTGAAAAAAACGCTGTGCGCCATGCCCATGAGATAATTGTCTTAAGCCATGGTGTGCAGGATTATTTCGAGAAGACATACGGCAGAAAGACTGTTTTCATCCCAAACGGCGTAAATAAACCCGCCCTGCGTGAAGCAAAAGAGATCACCGAAAGGTTTGGCCTGAAAAAAGACGGATATATACTGTTCCTTGGAAGGCTTGTGCCTGAAAAAGGGTTAAGATATATTGTCGAAGCCTATAAAAAGATCGATACGGAAAAGCGCTTGGTCATCGCCGGGGGAAGTTCGGATTCCTCGGGGTTTGTGGAGGAGCTTCACGAGCTTGCGAAAGGAGACGACAGGGTCGTCTTTACCGGTTTTGTGCAGGGCGCACCGCTAGAGGAGCTGTACAGCAACGCGTATCTTTATGTGCTTCCTTCGGACCTTGAAGGGATGCCGCTTAGTCTTCTTGAAGCCATGAGCTACGGAAATGCATGTCTTACCTCAGATATTGAAGAATGTGCAGGCGTTGTGGAAGACAAGGGAGTTACCTTCAGAAAAGGCGATATTGCCGATCTTGCGGAAAAGCTGCAGTATCTCTGCGATACACCGGCTGCCGTTGAAAAACTGAAGAGCGAAGC
>JAEEGL016050085.1_pt1 | contig 43859 bp, 31 predicted proteins | sample 9134231 | NCBI WGS metagenome assembly JAEEGL01 (sample SAMN16246548, study PRJNA631951) | gut metagenome | biome: gut microbiome; feature: rumen; material: fiber-attached | host: Bos | place: Iran: Karaj | collected 2018-10
AGGAACCATCATGACGAAGTCATGATTTGTAATGGTTCCGACCGATAGGGCAGGATTCGTTTACGAATCGTGCCATTACCTATCACACACGAACAGCAGTGTATATGTATGTGGTCGTGCCGGAATACACATATACAGTGCCCGTATAACATAATCCTTATGAAATAGCATGAAATCATCTTATTTTTTTTACATTCTTTTGAAATATTATAATTTATACAAAAAATCTATATATTTTCTGAAATTATTATGTATTAGTTTGTAAAAAATATATAAAATATGAAATATTTTGAAAAAACACTTTACACATAAAAATATATCATATATACTATCTTTTGTTGGGAGACCTAATAAGACTTCCGACAGATGTTTTTATGGAGGACAGCCTTTATGCTCGGAGAAAAATACTATACAGTAGCCGATGTGGCTGAATTCACGGGCATGACAGGTCGTACCATCAGAAATTACATCAAGGACGGAACTCTGACCGGTACCAAGATCGGTGTTCAATGGAGATTTACTGAAGAGGATATCAAACGTCTCTTCCACAAGGAATCCTTTGTGATAGAAACACCGACACAACATGTCAGAAATTTTATGTCGGGGACAGACAGCTCCCTTGAGAGGTTATGCAGCATTATCGACCTCCCCGGTCTTTCCGAAGATGAGGGCAACGAGCTTTTTGATTCCCTCACCGGACGTGACGAGGATCTGAGTGTATCGAGAGAATACTTTGAGGACTCCGGCGTTTTCAGAATATGTGTTTCAGGCGGTACCTCTTCCGTTGAATCCGCTCTCAAACTTATAAAACGTAAAACATCATAATACAGCACCCATTTATATCCATCCTTCCTATGGATCCTTTCTATGCATAAAGAAAAAGAACTCCGGTTTCCCGGAGTTCTTTTTCATATATCTCATATTTAACTGTGAACTATTGTAACAGGCTACTGCCGTATTAGTTGCTGTTCTCCTGATTGTGAACCATATCGCAGATTATGGCAAGTGCGATCACCATATCCTTAAGGCTCTCGTCGTAGATGCGGATACGATAGCAATCTGACCACAGTGTTACAGCGGTATCAACATGTCCGATGGTCTGTCCGCCGATCTGAATATCAAAGTCATATCCTAAGATATCGCCCTGGATCTTAAGCTCTTTTCCGTTTACGGTACCGTTGAGCTCAGGGCTTGAGAACTTCATCTTCTTCTTAAGCTTGGCTACCTCTGCGGCTCCCTGTGTAATGGTGAACTCAGGCATGATAGCTACCAGCTTCTTCTTGATCTTCAGAACTTCTGTTCCGTTTCTCTGAATAGAGTAATTGAGACGGGCAAGGTCTCCCTCTACATGATAAACAGTATTCTCATTCTGATCGAATATATCAAACTTTGGCTTAACAGCGATGAGCTTCTGCTTCATATACAGAGCGATCTCCTGTCCTGTAGCCGTATTAGCGCCGCCGCCCTGAACGGATGCGGTAACCTCCTCACCGTTCTCAAGCTTCTTGATAACGCTTAAGAGCTCATCAACAGCATGGTCTGCTGTGGAAGAGCCCTGTGTCTTGGCACCTAACAGCATACCTACACCCATGTTCATAAGAGCTGCGGTGTTATTGTTGCCGCCTGCACCAATCTTGCCCATGATGACATTTCCCTTGTCAACACGGCAGAAAATATCATATTCCGGTGTTACATTGCGATACATTACCGACTGGGTACCTTTGATATCACCCATCACCGGAGTACCAAAGCTAACCGATATTCCGGAAAGCTTGTCCAAAAGATCCTGATTTGTAAAGTTACGTGTGTTCTTTACACTGGCAAACCCCATGTTGCCACCACCTGACATGTCAAATAAGCCCATTTTTCTCTCCTCCGTTTACATTTTCATTTTGATAAAAGTGTTTTATCTGATAAAACGGATCGAAAAAAACATCACGATCCGTTATCATTCAATTGTACCTTCTAAGCAGATGCTATTAAGCCCCAAAAAAGCTTGAAAGACTGAAACCTGTCGGCATCGGGATAGTGAACATATAAGCAGTAGCTACCACGAAGCAGATCAGTGCACCGATCAATACAATAGTACGGTTCGGTAACGATTTGAAGATTCCTATGATACCTAACAGGAAAAGCACTATAGAGTATATAACCACTACAAGATTGAACTTATCTCCGCATGTGTTGTCACGCTGTCCCTGTGCTAAGATCTCATCGGATTCAGCCAAAAGATCTCTCGCATTCTCATAGTAGCTGTCTACGTAGCCTTCCTTATCGAAGGGAGATACGAGATATCCGGTACTCTCCTCCTCAGCAAGAGCCCACTCAATTGCCTCATAGAACTCATCAGATACGTTATTCTCCAGCAGGACATCCTTTTCGTAATTGTACATATCTGCGTTGTCATAATCACCGGCTTCCTCTGCAAAATCAGCCTGGATCTTGAGCTTGTAGTACTCATTCCACAGAGTCATGTCCTGATTCATATACTGTGAAGCCTCATTCCATTCAGAGTTGGCCTCTGCGGAAAGGTTGTTACTCTTGGCGTAATTGGTCGCCTGATTGCCGCCGTGCAAAGATCCGATCCAGCCTGCCCATGCTGTCAAAAGTGCGGTGATACCCAAAAAGATAGCTGCTATGGTCTCAATGACCACTTCCTTTTTGGATGCCTTGCTCTCTGCCTTTGCGCTCTCTGTCTCTGTTACTTCCTTCTTTTCTTCTTTCTTTTCTTCTGCCATTTTACCTTTCTCCTCACTATTATTTTCCCGGCAATACTCTATGCCGTCAAACCGTGTCCATTATTTCATACATAAAAAAGAAATGCAAGCAATTTTTGCTTGCATTTCCATATAAAATATCCTATTTTCAATCATCCGGCCGGATCATTCCTCGAATGTTACCTCACCGTCTTCATCCACATAGAATACTATCGGATCTGACACATAGTAATCTCCGAAAATATCATTTATACAGAAAGAATACATGAAATCTCCGATATCCATCAGGCTGTAATCAACCTTTGCTTTGCCCGACACCTTGAATTTATATCCCTCGTACTGGAACTCTTCATAGGTGTCAAGATCGTAAGCATAGTACAGAGGCACGATCACATCACCGGACTGAAGCTTTTTGATCTTCTTGGCTGCAGCACCGTTCTCATCGATACCGTCCCATGTTCCCTCAACCTTAACGGAATAATCATCATAGCTCTGCTTGAGACGAAGATTGGTATCTTCTCCGTTCACCATAACAGGAGAAGTATAGATCACATAATCCTCAGTCTCCTCCACGATATATGTGGCAAGGTTCTGACCATCCGGCAGTGAAAGCCAGTATCCGTCAAAATTATCCTCAAAAGATCCTGTCTCCCAGTCGCTGTAAACATCGGTAGTCTCACCCAGCTCCATCATGGCTGCGCCATCTTCGGTTATCTCGTACACCAGGGCGTTGACTGATGCTGTATATTCATATCCTTCGTCATCCAAAACAAAGCTGTAATATCCGTTATCATTGATAGCAGGTTCCTGCTCAAAGGTGATATACGGACTTTCTCCCGTGACCTCATAGTCATCCATGTAGTCCCAGTAATCATCTTCCTCGAAATCGAATAAGCCCCAGAACCAGTCGCCATCCTCGTCAAACCAGCTGTCGTCATCATATTCCCCGTTCTCCAGAAGGCCTGCACCGCTCTGGTTCATACGGTCTATGAAGGAAAGATAATATGGACTCGGGCATATCTCAGTGAAAATACTGAGTTCCTCTGAACCCTCGATACTCAGCGGATAGTATGCGGAAAGTCCCGAAGCTTTTTTGTGTGCAGAACCGCTGACCTTATATACGACAGCTTTCTCAAGTGCCTTGAGAGCAGCATCCGCACCGCTCGCATAATCGCTGCATGCAGAGATTATACCTCCGAGATCCACCATGTTGGTATATCCCTCGGATTTATTATTTCCTCCGAAGTTATCCGCAGCCGTTATACCACGGATCATCTCCGTGAGCTTTGACTGATCCTCGCCCGCTTCATACATTCCCTTTGCAAAATCATTGAAGCTTACGAGAAGATCATCCACTTTTGCAAGATCTATAACCGAAAGAGTTGTGAGATCGTCATCATCCATTGCCTTGCATGCTGCCAGGAAGCTGTCACAGACAACTTTACCCAGGTCTGCACCGTCAGCCTTAGGATTCTTGCCCAGGAAGCCTCCGATGGCGCTGTAATCCCAGCCGCTGCCGGGCTCCAACTCCTCGGAACCGTACATATAGTTCGAATAAGTTGCCAGAATGTTCGCACATTCGATTGTGCCCATCAGGCATGCATCAAAGCCAACAAAATCAAACTTTCTGCCTGTCTTTTTGAAGTTTGCATTGAAAGCCTCGTCAAGCTCTTTCAGACTCAGGGAATCATTATCTTTGGTCTCATCAAAGCAAACGCCTGTAATGCTGCCGCCTCCGTGATTCCAGAGTACTACTCCCATATGCTCGGAATTGTAGTTGGCTGTTCCCCATTTCAGGAAATCAGCAAGTGTCCCGGATTTACCCATATTGGCCAGAGACTGCTTATCCACCAGCTCTATATCGCCGTCAGACACCACGTATCGCTGAATCTTATTGCTTTTGATCAGGTCGTTATTCCACGTTCTCGTACCGCCGGTCTGAACCACAAAACGAACGTTATCACCGGCACCGCAATCCAGCATTTCGTTCAGATCGTCGGTGCCCATTCCACCGTCCGATTCGAGATCGGTTCCGCAGAGATATACGAAAACAGTCCAGACACCTTTATCACCAATATCTGCCTTTCTTGAACCGGAAGCTCTGGTGATGTTAAGCTTTCCGGTATCACGGCTGACATTAAGCGAAAGACCTCTGGTCATGTCACTGTCTTCACCGATCTCACCGTCTGTCTCATCGACCGAAGTCTCATCTGCGGAAGCAGTCTGACTGTCTCCGTCGCCTTTATCTTCTGTCTTTTCACCATCGGATGAATCGTCACCTGTCTCCTCAGTCACTTCCTCATCCCAGTCGTCCATGCAGCCCGTAAATCCAAATGCAAGAGTAAATGCCAGCGCGAGCGCAATAAACTTTCTTTTCATGCTTTTTCTCCTTATGACGAACAACCACAATCCTGCCCAGTATTACATCATGGTATAAAGATTTCTCTTATCTATTACCCTCTTGGCCTTGCCCTCACTTCTCTGGATGGTCTCCGGCTCTACGACGTTGACTTCAACCTTGATGCCCAGCATATTCTTGAGACCTGCCACGATCTGCGATGTTGCTTTTGCTGCATCATATGCAGGATCCGCAGCCATCTCGGGAGTCTTCTCGACATTAAGCTCGATAGAATCCTTGTTATTCTCCCTGTCTACCACGATGAGGTAGTTAGCCTGATATCCCAGTGTAAAGAGAACCTGCTCTATCTGTGACGGCCATACATTAACACCCTTTACTACCATCATGTCGTCGGATCTTCCCATCACCTTTGACATTCTGATATGTGTTCTGCCGCATGCGCACTTTTCCTTGGTGAGACGGCACAGGTCTCTTGTCCTGTATCTTAAAAGCGGGAATGCCTTCTTGGTGATACATGTGAACACCAGCTCGCCCACCTCTCCCTCGGGAAGCTGCTCTCCGGTCTTGGGATTGATGATCTCTGCTATGAAATGATCCTCCTGAATGTGCATGCCGTTCTGTTCGCTGCACTCGAATGACACACCGGGACCTGAAATCTCTGTAAGACCATAAATATCATGTGCTTTGATGCCCAGTGTTTTCTCTATGTCAGCCCTCATCTCTTCTGTCCAGGGCTCAGCTCCGAAAATACCGGCCTTAAGCTTCAGCTTATCATTAATGCCGCGCTTTACAATAGCTTCACCGAGAGCTGCTGCATAAGACGGTGTACAGCACAGGATGGTGGAACCAAGATCCTGCATGAACTGCAGCTGTCTTTCCGTATTGCCCGATGACATAGGCAAGGTCATGGAACCGAGAAGGTGCGATCCTCCGTTAAGTCCGGGACCTCCTGTAAAGAGTCCGTAACCGTAGCACACATGTACAACATCCTCTTTGCTGCCACCTGCTGCCACAAGAGCTCTTGCGCAGCACTCTTCCCATACATGGATATCATCCTGAGTATAGAACGCCACCACTCTCCTGCCGGTGGTACCGCTGGTAGACTGGATACGCACAACCTCTGACTGCGGAACACCCAGGAATCCAAAAGGATACTGGTCTCTCAGCTCATCCTTTTCAATGAAAGGCAGCTTGTGAAGATCTTCAATACCTTTGATGTCTTCAGGCTTAACCCCGGCATCATCCATCTTCTGTCTGTAATACGCAACGTTTTCATAAACATGCTTTACCTGTTTTACAAGACGCTCACTCTGAAGCTTCTCGATCTCCTCACGAGACATGGTCTCGATCTCAGGCTGGAAATACTTTTCTGACATTTTTCTCTCCTTCTCATTTTCACTAACTAAACTTCTCTTGTCTTATTACTATTATAAGCCGGCCGAACGCAGTCATTTTGTGCGATCAAACGACCTAATAACCAAAACATGATCTGTGGATCATCCAAACCTGTATCTCATGATTCAGATATCAAAAGTGATTCACGGATTCAGGGCGTCAAACTTGCACAGCTGTGTACATACACCGCAGCCCACGCAAAGTGTCTGATCTACATTTACCTTTCCGTCCTTTATGACAAGGGCGGGGCATCCCAATCTCATGCAGCTCTTGCAGCCCACGCACTTATCCGTGTCGGATTTGATGGGCGGATTATGCTTAACTGTCTTAAGCAATGCGCAGGGTCTGCGGCTTATGATGACTGAGGGTCCCTTTGCAGCGAGTTCTTCTTTTACCACTTTCTCAGTGGTCTCAAGATCGTATGGATCCACCACAACCACACGCTCGATACCCATGGCGCGTACCAGCGCCTCAAGATTAATATGACCTGCCGGATCTCCCTTGATGTTGAGACCGGTCAGAGGATTCTGCTGGTGACCTGTCATACCGGTGATGGAGTTATCCAGCACGATAATGGTGGAATCACTCTGATTGTAAGCAATATTTGCAAGACCTGTCATACCTGAATGCATGAAGGTCGAATCTCCTATGACTGCCACGGTCTTAGATGAGCTCTCATCACCAAGAGCTTTATTAAATCCGTGGATAGAGCTGAGTGAGGCACCCATGCAAAGACACATTTCCATTGCGGAAAGAGGTGCAACCGCACCCAGCGTGTAACAGCCGATATCACCCAGCACGGTACATTTAAGCTTTGATAAGCAATAGAACAGTCCCCTGTGCGGACATCCCGCGCACATTACCGGCGGACGGCCCGGAAGAGTCTCTCCGAGAGAAAGAGTCTTCTCGGTCTCTACTCCCATCTTCTCCGCGATAAGGCGCTGTGAAAACTCACCGGTCATAGGCAGGATATCTTTTCCGGAAACCTCAAGTCCAAGTTTTCTGCAGTGATCCTCTATGATAGGATCAAGCTCTTCGATGACCACGAGCCTGTCTACCTTTGCGGCGAAATCTTTTATAAGTTTTTCCGGGAGCGGGTTGGTCATGCCGAGCTTCAAAATGCTGGCTTTATCACCGAACACTTCCTTGGCGTACTGATAGCTGGTGGAAGATGTTATGATACCAAGCGACGTATCTCCCATTTCAACACGGTTAAAATAGCAATCCTCCGCAAGTGCGATGAGTTTTTTGGTCCTCTCCTCCACTATGGGGTGTCTCTTGATGGCATTGCCGGGCATCATGACGTATTTTGCTATGTTCTTGGCATAGTCTTTCCTTGCAGGCAGAACACGCTCTCCGGTCTCCACCACACTCTGGGAATGGGCAACCCTGGTGCACATCTTCACTATAACGGGAGTATCATACTCCTCGGAAAGCTCATATGCTCTCTTTACAAATTCAAGGGATTCGGCTGAATCCGAAGGCTCTAACATAGGAACCTTCGATGCTATGGCATGATGCCTAGAATCCTGCTCATTCTGTGAGGAATGCATTCCCGGATCATCAGCAACGCAGATCACCATACCGGCATTTACGCCTGTGTAGGATGCAGTATACAAGGGATCCGCTGCCACGTTAAGTCCCACGTGTTTCATGCCGCAAAATGATCTTTTCCCCGCAAGGCTGGCACCGAAAGCCACCTCCATGGCCACCTTCTCGTTGGGCGCCCACTCGCTGTAGATCTCGTCATATTTAGCTGCCTCCTCAGTGATCTCCGTACTGGGAGTGCCGGGATAAGACGACACCACGGAACATCCTGCCTCGAACAAACCTCTGGCAAAGGCTTTATTGCCTAACATCAACTCTTTCATGTTACATTCTCCTTACATATTGTCCTAAAGGGTACCGCTTGCGGCGGATTCCTTAGGACGGTCTATATAATTCAGCAAAAGTTTTCGATACCGTACCGATAGGATCAGCCGACACCATAAAAAAACACGCTTGCAAGTATATCACATGCTGTCAACTATTGCAAACAAAACGTTATGGTAATATGTAACAGAAATAAAAAACTCCCCCGGAGGGGAGTTTTGAAAATCTGTAAACATTGTTGTCAGGCTCTGCCGCCGCCACCGCTGTGGCTTCGTCCGGTATGGCCTCCTGTGTGGGAACCGGAGCTCTCTGTCTGCCTCTTGACACGGGTGACAGTGTTGTAGAGGAAGAACTCGTTTGACTGCTCAAGGTTCATGCTGCCCGGAACCACGTAGTCCGCAGCCGTATCCACAGCACTGACGCTCTTGAGCTGGCTCTTCAATGAGGAAACATAGATGAATGCCACTATGAATCCCAAACCAAGGCTTACAAGGATAGCAAAACCCCAGTTGAAGGGAGCTTTGTATGCTTTGCCGTTCTCGTACATTGTCAGCATCTCATCCGTCTGATCCAGGAACGTATCAAAAGCAGTATAATGATCATCCTGTCTCAGATACGGTGTGATCTGATCTCCGATGTGACTGATGGCATCGCTGTTGACAGCTTTTTCAGCAAAACCGTATCCGCTGATATACCAGTCTCTGGTGTAAATGTTTCTGTAAAGAGCAACTACTGCTGTATCGCCATAGGCACCGCTTTTACCATAACCGAGCTGATTAAGATAATCATCCAACACATCATCCGGATTGCTGTTGCCTTCCGAATCGTAGGTAATATCCGTTTCATCTGTTATGATGATGATATCGCAGCCGTGTGCGTCTCTGAGTGAATACGCTTTTTCCGCAATTGCATTCTGTTCGCTCTCGGTGAGCAATCCGGCCATATCGTAGAGTGGCCAGTAATCACTGTCTGCCATGACGGGGACCGCGCACGACAGTATGAAAGCTACCGCCAGGAAAAGGGCGGATAGCTTAGAAACTAATTTTTTCATCTTTCCGCTCCTCCTTAGAATATTGCATAAAACAGTAACTGAACTAACAACGAAATACCCGCTACGATACCTGCGGTCGAGAACAGTATCTGATTGGCTTTGGCTTTATCCACCGGGAGATTACCCACGAATTTGCCGGTCTGTCCGTTCATGGCAAATGTGTATTTCTCTCCGTTCCACTTGGTATTCAAAAGCCACAGCGGATACATAACGTACTCAGCCTTACCGTCTTTGGTGATGATGCTGCCGCCGTCAGGTGTCACCGTAGTGAAGCCCTTTACCGTAGACCTGAAAGCATCGGAAGAAGCCTGTTTTACACGGTCATTAGCGCGCTTGAAGCTCTCCTCCTCGCCCACGTCATATTTGTCTGCGAGATAACCTGCAAAATATGCTGTCTGGAAATCCACCGCCTCTTTGTAATCATAGGGCTCGAGGGACTCCATCATGTCATCCGCAAGCTTTGACGAACCGTCCACCGGCACATGCTCAAAGGCGATCTTTCCGCCTCTCATGACTGCATAGTAGCTGGTCTCCGTGTAATTGTAGCTGGAATCGCTCCAATGGCGTGTCTTTGTAGCCTTATAGCGCATATGGACGTCCGCCTTGCTGTCGAAAAGCCAGTAGGGAGCGTAGATTCCCTTGATCTCCTCTATGTGATTCTGATCCTTAAATACTGAGGGCAAAAGCTTTTTGCCTGAAAGATGCTCAAGGTATTTAGCCTTGGCAGCCTTTTTGTCGAGCTTGAAGGGAATGATAAGCTTCGGCTTAAGTCCGCCCGCAACATTTCCTTTCATGACGATGGGATTATCACAGAAAGGACAAGCACTGGCTGCAGTGTTCTCGTCAGCCGTGATCTCTCCTCCGCAGGACTGACAAACATAAACGCGCAGTCCCTCCGTATCTCCTTCCTGCCACTCCTGCATGGAATCCGTATTCCATTCCATGTTCTCCTGAGCGTCGCCGGAAAGCTCTGCATCATATGCAGCCAAAGCCTCCATCTCGAACTCGGTATCGCAGTAAGGACATTTCATCTTCTGCACCGAGCTGTTAAACTCTATGGCGCCGCCGCAGCAGGGACATTTGTATTCCTGAATACCTGCCATAATTACCTCCTTATGGTCTCGGTGAACCGCAGTTTGCACAGAACTTGCCGGAGTTCACAGTACCGCATGAGCATGTCCACTCAGCGTTCGGCTGTGGCTTGCCACAGTTAGAACAGAACTTGCCTGTATTAGTAGTACCGCACTCACATGTCCATGAACCTGCCGGTGCCGGCTGCGGTTTGCCGCAGTTAGAGCAGAACTTTCCGGTGTTGGTGGTACCGCACTCGCATGTCCAGCCACCTGCTGCCGGAGCTGCCGGCTGAGCTGCTGCTGCCTGAGCCTGCTGCTGCTGACCCATAGCGAAAAGATTCTGTGCGTTCATGCCGCCTGCCATATTGGCCATGTTCATGCCCATGAAGCCTGCCATAGCGCCTGCGGAATTGCCTGCTGCAGTCTGCATTGCGGAAGCCTGAGCGCCCACAAGAGTAGCTGCTGCCATGTTCGGGTTTGTGAGAACTGCATTTTTCTGAAGCTCTTTGATCATCTGAGCATCCTCGTCCGGAAGCGTTACCGAACCGAGTGCGATGCTGACAACCTTAAGACCTCTTGTAGCTCCCCACTTCTGAGAGAGTGCCTCATTCATGGCATCCTCAAGTTCTGTGTTGTGAGCTATGATCTGATTGGGACGAAGCTCCATGTCGGAAAGCTTTGCAAGAGCCGGCTGAAGAGCGCTTAAGAACTCTGTCTTGAGCTGTTTGTCGATCTCTTCCCTGTTGTATGACTGCTCTACATTACCGCATACATTGGTGTAGAACAGCAGCGGATCTGCGATCTTATATGAATATACGCCGGAGCAGCGGAGTGATACATCCACATCCAGTCCCAGCTTGGAATCAACAACTCTGAAAGGAACCGGATTCGGTGTACCGAATTTATTGTCGATGAGTTCCTTGGTGTTGAAATAATAAACTCTCTGGTCCTTGCCCGTGTCTCCACCCATGGCAAAACGCTTGCCTACGGTCTTGAATGTTGCCAGAATGCTCTCTCCCAGATTGCCTGAGAAGATGCTGGGCTCGGTAGAAGCATCATAGGTAAACTCGCCGGGTTCTGCGCAAACCTCCACGATCTTACCCTGCTCAACAATGATCATACACTGTCCGTCCGCAACCGCGATACCGGAACCGCTTGATATGATATTGTCATTGCCTTTTGTGTTGGATGAACGAGAAGATGTTCTCTTCTGTCCCTTTACTACCATAACGTCCTTGTCCAGTGCGTCACAGTAAAAAAACTCTTTCCACTGGTCTGCCAGTGTTCCCCCTACCGCACCGAGTGCTGCTTTGATCAATCCCATAATATTCTCCTTTCTGTACAGGACAGTATGTAATATTGTCGCCCGGAGCATCTTTCCAAAACATCCGGTTACCTTTACACTCCCGGACAATTCGATCCGCTCCCGAACAACTATCAAACATTTTAGCAGATTAAAATATAAAATACAAACAACAATTTAAATATCGTAAAATTTTTGAACATCCGATTCAGCTCGTTTTGTTAAGAAAAAATAAAACGGACCGCATCCGTGTGGATACGATCCGTCTGATATCTGTTGTATAAATCCTGCTGTAATGATCTTACTGAATAGATCTTACTGTTCTGATCTTACTGTTCTGATCCTGCCGTTTAACCTACCGCAAGCTGTAATCTGAATCCTGCCTGCTCCTCCGGTGTGATCTTGCGGACAGTGGACTTGTCGTCCTTGCCATCCAGCCTGAACACGATCCGTTCTCTGAGTTTCTTGAGCTCTTCCTGCTTTTTCTCGGTGTCTGTGCCGTAAAGCTCGTCCTGATCTCTCTCTGCCTTTGTGGTGCCGTACTGCGCATCCAGCTGTTTCTTGGAATCCACCTCAAGCTTGTACTCGGCTCCGGCTCTGGCGCTGTTGATCATATCATAAGCCTTCTCGGAGTCAATACCCTCGGCAGCTTCCGCCTTCTGCTCAGCCTTTTCCTCTTCGAGTTTCTTGCGCTCGTAGCTCTCTATCTCGGACTTGTATTTGTCAATGTCACGCTGTTCCTTGAGCTCCTGCGCCTTTTTCTCCTTGTCATCGAGAGAGTTGTCCTGTGAAATCTTATTAAGTTTTGTCTCGGCAAGCCGCTGCTCTACCTGAAGTCGTCTGGTATAACCGTCCGATATGCTGCTGATCGTCATAAGACCCCTCCTCTCTGTAGATTTTGTACAAAACAAAATACACTTACTTACTATATATCATATATTTTAGTTTTTGTAAATATGTATTTTTGTAACTGTTACTGTTTTTTTTAAGACAAGCATCACATCTTGGGTCCGTCTGCCTGCCTGCGCACCGGTTTTATCATCTTATCGGTTTTACGTATAAGGTTCTCCACCACTTCCAGTCTGGCCTTGCCGCGGTTGGTAACGGGATCGAATATGAGCCCCTGTCTTTTCGAATGATAGATCTGTGCATTTTTACGCATAAGGTTGAGCTTTTCCTTTGGTACCCTGTAGCTGTCTTCTCCCTCTGTCTTAACAGCTGTATCAGTCACATCCTTCATTGATGCTGCCAGATCCTTCATGAAGTCTGACCTGTACTTTCCATTGCTCTTGTACAGGGTGGCAAGCTCGCTCTGCGTTTTCACCAGATAGTCGTAATCGCTCTTGGAGATGATGTAATCACCCTCCCCGTTCAGCTCCTTTCTGCGTTCCTTGCCTGTGTTGGTGTTTACCATCGAGCGAACATCCTTACAATAGACATCATACAGTTTTTTCAGGCTTCCGCCCTCGTTCAGCGCACGCAGGAAGTTCTCATCGGTCAAAAGCTCGTCTCTCAAGCGTTTGGCCGCATTGTTGAAATCCGCAAGGGTGTATTTTCCGTCATCATCGGCTTTTAAAGCGGTTCGTTTATCCTTTTCCTCCTGATTTTTCCAGTCTGTACCCTTTCCGAAAAACATTCGTTTTGCTCCCGGGCTTATCAGATAATTCAGTGTCACAATGTCCGCTGCCTGTTTTATATCCTCCTGATATTTGAGATGCTTTTTATCTCTGGTCTTTGAGATGGTGCTTTCACACATGCTGCGCAGCTCGTCTATTGTATACTTTTCCTTTACATTGTTCTCGGGAGCGGTCACAAGAGGAGACTGGTCATTTATGATCTCATCGGTTCTTGCCTTCATGGAAGCGGCGAACTGATTCCAGTCGATCACAATGTTAGCTCCGTTATCACTGCTGTACTGCGCTCTCGCTATCTCATCCTTATTCAGCTTATCAACAAGGCGTTTTGTGAAAACATACAGATGCGGGTTGCCCTTCATCTCCCCGATCTCTCTTTCGACATCTGCATTTCGTGTCTCGAGCATCTCTTTGCTGGATATAATGTCCGGCTTCAGCTCATCACGTCTTGATGTCAGGACAGTAAGCCCCGCAAGCTCTGCTGCCTTCTCCTCTATGCTGCCATCCTGCCCGCAAATGCGTTCTGTCATGTACCCCCTGTTATCTCTCTCCTGTTGCTGTCTTTCAACCAGATCAACAGCCGCAAATCTTTCGCGTTCTGCAATCTCCTGTGGGATATCTGCCTTTATTTTACCATTATCTTCATAAATCCGTATGCCATTCCCGTTAGGGACTTCATTCATGATCTCAAGTCCCCAGTTAAGAAGTCCCTCAGCACCTTCTTCTTCGGCAAGCTTCCTCATCACCTCCTGCTCTTTTTTCCTGTCTGTTTGCAGGATATCATACAGCTTGTCCGCATCCGTGGCAGTATTTATCTCTTTATTAAATTCTATCTTCGCGATCTCTTTGGCGACGAAGTTCAAAAGCTTCGGATTATTGCTCACATACCCTATATCCGGCAGTCCCATCGTGTCAGCCTGTCCGTTCTGATATATATTTCTGAACCTCTGGACGTTATCCCCCAGCTTACGGTATGCCTCATATTTGGGCTTTGTTGCCTGCCTTAACAGCCTGCCTGCATAGAACGCTCCTCCGGATCCCTTCAGGTAATCGTAGAACTTTTCCTTTGCAAGCTTCTCAACCTCGTTCAGGCTGCCGGACTTATCCCTTTCATCAAGTCCCAATACGAATTTTAAGGCACTTTCATCCGATTTTCTGAGTTCATCCTTGTAATCCTCAAGCATTTTTTCAGCCAGCTTTTCATTCTGTTTGCGCCTCTGCTCGGCTTCCCGCTTGCGTTTTTCCTCCTCTCTTGCTTTTGCCTCCGCCTCTCTCTTTTTGAACTCCTCTTCTATAACGCCTGCCTTTTCCTCAAAGCTCATACGGAAATACTGGTAGGATATCTCGTTCATCAGGGTCTCGTTCTGCCTTACAAAATCAAAGCCCGGATGATCCTTGTAAGCATTGTAGCATCTGATGAAATACTCAAAGGATCTGACACATCTGTCGCCAAACTTCTTTTCGTCCTGAGAGGCATAGCGCATGATATCCTGTAAAACGGTCTTTGCGTTAACCTCAGCCGCCTGTTTATCGCCTTTCGCCTCAAGCCTCTTAAACTCCTTTGCGACGACATTTACGACACCCAGGATCGCCCGGTCGTACTTTCCTCTCCAGCTGTTTTTTATCGTCTGGTTTGCTCCCTCCTCATAATCGGACATCCATGCCGGCTCAGAGACCTTTTCCATAAAGCTCTTTGCCTTGTCGTTTGCATATTTGCCATTGGCAGACACAAGGTTCTCCCTGTTTTGCGAAAACATGAGCTCGTGCTGCCCGTACATTCCCGCATAGTCGCCTGCTTCTATATATGTGCGCCCTGAGCTCCTTCTCCATAATGCCGACACTGCCTCCTTGGAGGAATTATGACATCTCTGCAGTCTGCACTCCAGCTTCAAACGGTTTCTCATGGCTATGCCCATAGTGATAAAGCTCTCAGCCACATTGTCATTCTCCTTGCTCAGAGTGCTCTTTGTTTTTGTGAGCAGAGCCTTATCATCCGTCGGAAGCGTCACCATCCTTTTCATGTTGGTATATGCAGCCGGATCCTCACCACAGAGACGCAGATAATTTCCCTGATCGACCTTTGCAAAATTAGTCAGGTTATCCGCGCAGAGTGACAAGATCGACGGATCATATTTTGAATAATCGCCTCCTGTAGCATTAAACGGCGCGTTGCCGAAGGTTTTCCGGATGTCAAGAGACTCTATACGTCCCATAAGGACAACAGCCTCCCCTATTGCTTCCTCATCCTTGAACCAGGTATCTATTTTACCGACTCCGGGAATAATAACTCCACCGTCCCTGTAGCCCGCGATATGCTTTCCGTCTTCATCCGAGATTGGAACCAGCTTCTGTTTGAGCTTTTCATATTCCTTTTTGAATTCCTCAAACTCCTTTTCCTTGCCCATAGCCTTGTATAAAGGCTCTGCCGATTCCATCACAAACTTAAGCTGAAAAGCAGCTGAGGCGCCCTCCTCGTTCCAGATAAACCGTTTTCCGTCGAAAGCCGTATCTGACCCGTATCCCATGGCATCCTTTCCCATGCCGAGCCTGAACTCCTTCAGGCGGCCCAAGCTTCGCTCTCTTCTCTCGGCGCGCTTGATCTCAGACTCCATCTGCTTTTTGTAATGCCTTGCAAGCCGCACCTCGGACATTATCATCCTGTGCTGCACCGGCTCGCTGCTCAGCCCTCCGGCTTCAAAATCATCAGCCGGCTTCTTTATCACGTCCGCATTTTCTAACCTCGGTCTTTTGATATCCCTATCTGTGTCATCCACGGAGCGTCTCGGCTTTGAAACATAATCCACACCGTAAAGCGTTTTTCCGTTCTCGATCAGAAGCTTCTCTTTTTCGATGCTCCTGTCCTCAGCCTTCCTGCGCAGGTTTTGGGCATTCAGCTTCTTCGGCAGTATGACCGTCTCGGCTGTTATTACACCATTTTTATTGGGAAGCCTTCGTTTTTCCTGCATCTCTATAGAGTCCTCGGCTCCTGCGTACCGTCCGACTCTCACACAGTCATTTTCCTGTGCTCCCTTATAACGGTCAACCGACTCCCTTATGGCCTCCGGCGGCAGTGTCAGCGAACCGTCCTCATTCATGCTGACATATTCCGAAGGCACACCGTGAATAGTCTTTCCGTCCTTTGCCAGATTGATATCAGAAAGCCATACCAGATTAATATAGTTGCCATTCGAAACAAGATTTCCTATTATGTCCGAAAGCTTACTCTCGTTCGTATCAGATGCCGGATCGTCATAAGAGATAACCGGGCCCTCATGTGTCGGTCTGATCCCGGTGATAGTGACATAATGACCACCGATATTAAGTGCTATCGGTGCTTTATCCACTGCGAGCGCATATCTTATCTGCTGCTCCGCCGTCATGACTGCACCTCTGATATAGGCTTTCATCGGGACACCGGCAAACTTTTTCTCACCCGGAACAAAGGCCTCTATGGTGCACACTCTCATCATTGAGTCCGGAGCAAAGGCTAACAGCGAATCTGCCATTTCCGGCACCTCACCGCCCAGGCTGAAATTATTATATGCCTGATCAATGGCGCTTTTCTTGCTGGTGAAAATGCTGCTCTGCAGCTTTTTTTTGCTGAAGTGTGGTCTGTAATTTCTGATATCGGTCTGATATACATTCTGAACTCCCGCACCTGACAGCATCATCTCCATCGACACGGAGAAGCACCCGTTACGCGCGTTCTGACGCTCCTTTTTTCTGGCGTCAACAAGCTGTATTGATGCCTCGGGATCTATCTTATCACCGTCTTTTATGTCCTTTCCGTTCTGGGTCACCCTGAATCTGTTGGAAAATACAGGCTTTCCCTCAGCCCGTTTTTGTGCCTCTTCATTGATATCAGCCGCCTTGTACAGGGCATCAAGCCGCTTTATGAGCATACACTTTGCCTGCGTAGCCAGTGTGTTTCCGGATTTTTTCAGATAGTTCTCAACATCATCTATATCACCTGAATTCCGGATCTCCACAGGCAGCATTCCGTCCAGCTTTTCTCTGAGCTTATCGGCGTTCGCCTCCATGACATACTCCCAGTTTCTGGGATCTCTGTCCATCAGGTTGCAAAAGTAATCAAATCGCTCCTTGTCATCCTTGCAATCCGCAAACCTTGACTTCATATCCTTCTCACTGATACCGCTCTGCGCTCCCAGCCATACAAAATCAGCTTCCGTGATCTCAACGATCATCTTCGGTCTTGGCATAGCATACTCCTCCTTGTTTAACTGTGAATAGTAACACCTTAATCAGTCATGACTGCCCTGCCTTTTTCCACATAAAAATATACTGTTTCGGGGAAATGGCCGTTTGGCATGATATCAGTCTTTCCGAGCGAAACCTCGTATGAACCCTTTCTGACATACAACTCTACCAGGAATGGATCATGCCCTGTGTTTTTCTTCTCACCCACCAGAACATGCATGGTATTAGGATCGAAATCACCGCCCAGCTCAAACACAACTTTGTCAAGCTTTTTCGGTATTCCAACCTTACCATCCTTAAAACCGCCGCCTTTGCTCACCCTGACGGTTATCTTCTTTCCATCCAGAGTGTATGTTGCGGTTTTGCCGTCGTCAGACATTTTCCCATAGGTACCGAAATCCACGTAAATATATGGCATTGCCTCAGGTGAAAGCTCTACGGAAAAATGCGGATATTCATCTTTGGAAATATCGAATTTGCCCAACCCCTTAAGTTTTTCGCCAACAGGCTTAAGCGTTATCGTATTAGACCCCGAGCCCCGCAAAAAGACCTGCATATCTTCACTGTCAAAACTGTCATCCACTTTGAAACGGAGCTTTTTGAAATCCTTCGGGGCAACCTTCAGAAGATACTGCCCACCGTTTGTATCAGAAGGCTTTTCAACCGAAAACTTTGCCTTCGGTGTGACCTTTATCTTTACCGTCCTCTTCGGCACGCTGTCGCGAACCCTGATCTTAAAAACTCCTTTTTTGTATGATACTGCCTCATCAAAAGAAATCGCCACAAGCTCCTCAGGCTTTTCGTCTGAGACTTCACTGCCTTCCTCCGAATAGGGTATAACATCTGTGGCAAGATCATCATTGACCGGGTCATCCGTGGCAGCTTGTACAGGACCCCCGGATATGATCAGAGCGAAAGCGAACATCATGAAGATGCCGAAATATCTTTTTATATCTGTGGAAATGGCCTTCCCTATCTTTTGCATGATGCGTCCTCCTGAACGATATGCTTACCAGTCCTGCAGTTCCTCTGTGACAGAGACAACTGTTTTTTGGCCGTCGGTCTTCTTAAACTTTACTGTGGCAAACATGTGCCATCCCTCATCAATGTATGACTCCACCTCTTTACGCATGACGTATTTGGGCACCTTTCGGCAGTCATAATCAACTCCGAGGGCAGCGTTCTCGGGCAGGATATAAAACTTTGTCTTATCGGTTATCGTCAGTTTCTTTGCTTTCCCTCTGGGTTTGTATCCGGTCTCCCAGTCCCATTTATAGTTGTAGACCTCCACGCTGTCATCCGACAGCTTTTCGATCATATACATTTTCGTCTTTGCCTCAATACAGTCCGCTGTAATCAATGTAAACATCACGGCAACAACAGCCAATACCGCAAAAGATACTTTTCTCCTGAAAAACATATATCTGCCTCCTTTATCTTTCATAAAAAAACACTAACTGCATTTTATCATTAAAATACAGTTAGTGCTATGTTTTTTCACGAAAACCTTTTTCAGGACATTGAATGAAACGATCCGACTGATTTATCTTATAAAACATATCTCAGGGATTTATGACAAAACCATCACGGATTCCGCTATTATCTCGCAGGCCTTATCGCAGTCGTTTTTCGTGATAATGAGTGGCGGAACCATGCGGATGACATGTGTGCCGATAGCGGTGATAAGAAGTTTTCTGTGCAGGCACTCATGTTTTACTTCAACGCCGTTTATTGAATCATCAAATTCGACGCCTACCAAAAGCCCCTGCCCTCTGACCTCTTTGACATGGGGAACTGATTTCAGCTTTTCCATAAAGTATTCACCCATTTCAGCAGCGTTTCCAGCAAGGTCACGGCTTAGAAGCTCCTCGATCTGTGCCAGTGCTGCGGCACAGCTCACCGGATGCCCGCCAAAGGTTGTTCCGTGGGAGCCTGCCGTAAAGGCTTTTGAGACCTCCCCGGTCGCACATATAGCACCTATTGGCATTCCTCCGCCGAGAGCCTTTGCCATGGAAACGATATCCGGCTTGATACCGTAATGCATGAAGCTCATAACCTTACCGGTCCTGCACCATCCGGTCTGGACCTCGTCTATGAGCAGCAGCATCCCTTTCTCATCGCAAAACTCCCTAAGCCCTTTCATGAACTCCTGTGTTGCCGGATGAACTCCACCCTCACCCTGCACGGGCTCTATCATGATGGCTATTGTGTTTTCGGTGCAGGCATCCTTAAAAGCCTGAAGATCGTTATAGGGAGCGTAAGAAAAGCCGTATGTCATAGGCCCGAAGCCCACCTGGCATCCGTTTCCCGGCTGTCCGGTTGCTGACATCGCCCCGAAAGTACGCCCGTGAAATCCCATTTTTGCAGTCACTATGTGATATCTGTTCGGTCCGTATTTTTCAATACCGTACTTTCTCGCCATCTTTATCATGGCTTCATTTGACTCGGTACCTGAATTCTGGAAAAAGATCTTGTCCATTCCTATCGTGGTGCATACCTTTTCCGCCAGCAATGCCTGGGGTATGGTGTAGGGATAATTGAAGGTATGCATAAGCGTTTTTGTCTGCTCAATAACAGCATTCACAACCTTCTCGTTACAGTTTCCCGCCGAATTGACCGCTATGCCTGCATAAAAATCAAGATACTGCTCTCCGTTTTCGTCATAAATAAACTGATCCTTTGCCGACTCCGCGAGGAAATCAAATCTCTCGTAAGTCTCGATCATGTATTTTTTTGCTTTATCTTTTATATCCTGTGCGCTAAGTCCTGTTTCAGCTAATCTCATAGTCATCGCCCTCCTGAACCATGTATTTGCAGGATCCACACTCAATACTATTTGGATTCCGCTTTCCCTTTGATGTCATCCTCAGTTATAAATCCCTTGATCATAAGATAATTCTCTATCAGCTTCACGCAATCTCCGATCCCGACTCTCTCGCTGTTCAGCGTCATGTCGTAGTTGACCGGGTTCGTCCAGTAATTGCCATGTGTGTAGTAAGCATAATAGTCTGCCCTGTACTTATCCGTCTGTGTGATGGTAGCGTTTGCCACATCGCTTGTCACGCCCATACGTTCCATGGTCCTCTGCAAACAAAACGCTCTGGGAGCTTCTATGTATACGCTCACCACATTTTCTCTGTCACGCAAAACATAGTCTGCACATTTGCCTACGATAACGCAGGATTCCTGATCCGCAAGATTATTGATTATCTCGCACTGATACTCAAACAGCCTGTCATCCGAAACAAATTTTTCGTTTTTGGCAATATAATTTCTCGATCTCGGAAGTCCTCTTAAAAAACCCGATAAACCTCCCACCGATCTTACCTTTTCATTTACCTCGGCAAACACATTCTCTCCCAGTCCGCTCAATTGGCTTGCCAGAGTAAGTATCCTGTTTTCATAGCAGTGAATCCCGAGATCACGCGCCAGTATGGATGCTATCTCCTTTCCGCCGGAACCGAAGCCTCTTGCGAATGTCACAACAAATCTCTTCATGATGAATGCCTCCTTCTTTTATCCCGCAAGATATCTGCTCAGGAACTCTCTCGTCCTCTGATTTTTCGGATTCGTAAACAATTCCGACGGCGGCGCATCCTCAACCACATATCCGCTGTCCATAAAAACAGTCCGCGTTGAGACATCCCTGGCAAACGCCATCTCATGAGTGACGATTATCATGGTAAGACCCGTAGTCGCCAGCTCTTTCATGACATTCAGCACCTCTCCCACCATCTCCGGATCCAGCGCTGATGTAGGCTCATCAAAAAGAAGTACTTCCGGATTCATACACAGTGATCTTGCAATTGCAACACGCTGTTTTTGTCCGCCCGAAAGCTGAGCCGGTTTTGCATGTATATAAGGTGCCATACCGACTTCTTTTAAGTGTGTGATCGCGCGATCGAAAGCCTCTTCCTTTGAAAGATGCAGCACCTTTCTCGTGCATACCATACAGTTCTGTAAAACAGTCATGTTGTTGAAAAGATTAAAGGACTGGAACACCATGCCAACCTTTGCGCGGTACTCGTTTACATCACGCTGCACATCCCTTACCTCTTTGCCGTGATAAAGGATCTTTCCGGTGCTCTGTCTTTCAAGCTTGTTGATACAGCGCAAAAACGTAGACTTTCCGGATCCCGAAGAACCCACAATGCAGATGATCTCACCCGCGCTCACTTCCATATCTATTTTTCTCAACACCTCATGGTCTCCGAAGGATTTACCCAGACCCCTGATACTGATGATTTTTTCTCCCATGATATGTATGCCTCCTTACTGATTGTCCATGTATTCAACCGCCAACGCGTAATCACTCTTTCCCTGAAGTTTCTTTTCTAAGAGATTGAATATCTTGTTGAACAGGAAACACAAAACAAAATAGATCACAGCGATAACCATATAGCTCTCAAAGTACTTATAATAATTTCCGCCCACGGTCTTTGCAGCCATGAACAGCTCCTGAACCGCGATAACATTCAGCACGGAAGTCATCTTAAGGTTTGTTAAGAACGTGTTGGCCATCTCGGGAATTATGTTTTTAAATGCCTGCGGAAGCACTATGTATATCATGGTCTTCATGGGCGACATTCCCATAGCCCAGGCGCCCTCGCGCTGTCCTATATCGATGGAACCGATTCCGGCCCTGACCGTTTCTGCCATATACGCTCCGGTATTGAGAACCGTGACGAGAATACCTGCCAATACCGGCTGCAGGTCAACCCCCAGCTGTCTTATTCCGTAGTATATGATCATCGCCTGCACGATCATGGGCGTATCACGGAAAACCTCAACGTAGACGCCTGCAACCGATTTCAGCAGATATACAAGGAATTTTCTGACGGGATTGTCACCCTGACCGGTTTTGATATCCTGGATAATGCCGATGATGTAACCCAGCAAAAATCCGAGAAGCGTTCCCAATACCGCAATGTAAAGAGTCAGCCACGTGCCATCCAAAAACATCTTGTAATATTTTTTTGTAAGAAACAGCATCCACTCAAATGAATTTTGCGGATCTGCCGTCAGTAAAATACTTATTCTCATAGCCAATCCACCTTGTATAATTCTTTTCTTTTAATTCAACCTGCCGGAAAACTCCGGCAGGTGAAAAACATTATCTTAATTTGCAGCAGGCTGCTGATCGATAACCTTGGCCATCAGCTCATCCATCTTTGCTTTGTCATTCCATCCTATGGCATCCATAGCACCCTGGAGCTTATCGCGAAGCGCTGTGTCATCTTTTCTGGTGGCGATACAAACATTAACCATCTCTTCGTCACCTACAAAGCTGTCCGACTCGTCAAATGTTATGATCATCAGATCGTCATTTGTCAGAAGCGCCGACTGCGCTGTGGGAAGATCCACTATACAAACATCCGCAACGCCGTTTGATACTGCCATAAAGCACTCTGATGTTGTCTCGTAATTCATGCCTGTCTCTGCTCCCTCGATCTGGTCAAGAAGCGGTATCCAGCCTGTTCCGAGCTGTGTGCTGACCTTGCAGCCTGTTCCAAAGAGTTCCGAAAGACCTTTCACTCCTGCAAAGGGACCGTCCTTTTTAACTACGATACAGTTGTCTCTGTAGTAATAAGGTGTTGTGAAGGAATATGCCATCTCTCTTTCGGCTGTGCGTCCCATTCCTGCTATGATGCAGTCGTAATCTCCGGCATCCATTGAAATACCTATTGAAGACCACTCAACCTTGTGAATCTCAAGATCCATTCCCAACTGATCCGCAAGCTTCTGTGCAACCGCAACATCATATCCGTAAGCGTAAAACGTCGAATCATAAATCTGGACTGCTGTGCTGCCGTCAGGTGTTGTAGCCTCATCCTGTGTCCAGTTAAAGGGAGCGTATGCGCACTCCATACCGACTCTCAATACTTCCTTTTCAGAAACAGGGGCCTCATTTTCTCCCGATCCTGTGCCGGTCTCAGTTGATGTGCTTCCTGTTGAAGCCGTATTTGTTGCGGCAGCAGATCCGCAGCCTCCCAGGAGCCCCATGGTCATGGATGCCACCATAACAGCCGTAATAACTCTCTTTCCTAATCCCATCTTCTTCATAATCTCTTCCTCCTTTTTTTCCGGTCAAAACACAGACCGTTTTTATATCAGTAAAGGCGCCGTGAAACTTTTTAGTTTCATCAGCGCCTTTGCATGTTTCGGATTTTACGGGAGTAAAGAAATTATTTCAACGTACATAGTGCACATTTATATTTGTCATGTTGCACAGTGTTATATATACATCAGTCTTTTGACCAGGATACAGTTTAACAGATCAAGGTATTCCATATAGTCCGTCAGCTCGATCTCCAGAAGCTCCTCTATCTTTTTCAGCCTGTATATCAGAGAATTTCTGTGTATAAAAAGTGCCTCTGCGGTCTTCACACTGTTAAAACCGTTCATGTAATAAGCTAACAGCGTCTCCTGCAAAAACGTACCATTGGCATGATCGTATTCCTCCAGCTTGTTCAGCCTGTTGTTGCAGTAATCAAGGATCTCCCTCTGATCGCCGCCCTTAAACATATATTTATAGATTCCCATTGAACTTGCGCTCAGCACCTTTTTATGTGTCGGATTTGGCAGGAGATCTTTTTTGGGTATAAGGCTTTTCGCCTCCTGGTAGCTCTGCCCGTATTTCCCCGGATCCGTATATGGCGCGCCGAGTATGCACGTACTCTTTATCAGCCCCTTAAATACTGCCATTTTATCAAGAGTGCGCAGCATTTTTTCTATCTCGTGTTCTACCTCTTTGTTTTCCTTTGCCTCAAACAACAGCACAAACTTATTCAAAAACCTCATGAACATGGGATGTCCCTTCATCTTCACCACCTCCCTGTTGAGGCAGTTTGAATAGTATTCATAAATATGTTCATCCTGCTCCAGATTAATCCCATAGGTCCTGTCAACCGCAATAATACCGACTCTGTGCGGTTTGCTGAAATCAAGCCCAAACTGTCCCGAAATCTTTTTGATGTACCTGTCATTTACATCATAACCGAACAGCAGATTATAAAGATAATCACCGGTACGCTTGTTATTTATGCCCGTCTCAAGGATAAGATTACCTATACTCTGGTCTATATCGACAAAAGATGCTCCGCTCCAGCGAATATAAAACAATGGCAGCGACAGTTCATCCGCAAGCTTTATAATACTTTTCGGAATGCTCTCCTTATCATCGACAACAGATATTGCAAGCCCGGAAATACCAAGCTCATTTAACTCCTCCATTGACTTTTTCACTTCTTTGAAATCAAACCTCACATAATCTACAACGATCAGCGCAAAGTTTCCCTGATTCATGTGCTCATCATAAGGTCTCGTCAGCACAAGATATGTCCACGAAACTATCCTGTTTAATCCACTCTCACCTGCCACAAGCTCCATTCCGTCCAGCTTCAGATTACATATGTCCCTGCATGTTACCATAACCGCCCTCCTTTATTTCAAAAAAACGAGGGGCAGCTTTTGCTGTCCCTCGTCGGATAATACTTACGATTGAAAAAATTACCTTCCCATCACGATCTGAACATCATGTGCAGCGCCGTCGTTAAATACCGGCAGGATGTTGCTGTCAACTGCATTGCCGTCTACAGTAACGCTCTTGATGCCCTTGCATACATGATCAGGATTTGAAATGCTGATGTTGTAGGTTGCATTTCTGAACTGTCTTGTAGCCTTCATGCCATCCCATGCAGCAGGTATTGACGGATCGATCTTGAGACCGTCAAAGTCTGCCTGAATTCCCAAGATGTACTGTGAGATAGCTACCATGTTCCATGCTGCGGTACCGGTGAGCCATGAGTTCTTGCCCTGACCGAAGTGGTTGCCCGGCTTGCCGATGTCGCTGCCGGCGTCCTTGCCACCGATCATCTGACCGTAAACATAAGGCTCTGTCTTATGGATGTCGGATGTCTCCTCGGTGAATGCGGGAGCGATCTTTGAGTAGTATTCAAACGCCTTGTCACCTCTGCCGGCATAAGCCTCAGCGCAGATGATCCATGCGTTATTGTGCGTGAAGATACCTGCGTTCTCTTTGTATCCGCCCGGATATGTAGAGATCTCACCGTACTGGATGTAGTACTTGGTAAATGCAGGGTTATTGAGCACAAGACCGAATTCGGTGTTAAGGTATTTGTCAATAGAATCGAGGGTCTTGATGTCAGCGCCTTGATCCTTACCGATCTCTGACATTACGGCAAAGCCCTGGGGCTCGATGAAGATCTTGCCTTCCTCACATTCCTTTGAACCCATCTTGGCACCTGTAGAATCATAAGCACGCAGGAACCAGTCGCCGTCGAATGCGCTCTCCATAACGTTCTTCTTCATCTTGTCGATCTCAGCCTGAGCTGCTGCAGCCTCATCATCCTTGCCTAAGTGCTTCAGGATGGAAACGTAATTCGGTCCGGTATAGGTGAAGAGTGTAGCCACCATGACTGACTCTGCAACCTTTGAATAACCGCCCTCTGCTGCGAACTTCGGATTGGTGTATGTCTGGAAGCTCTCGCCCGGTGTATCTGAGTAGCATGAGAGGTTGATGCAGTCATTCCAGTCTGCACGCATTGCAAGCGGAAGTCCGTGCGGTCCTAAGTTATTGACAATGTGGTAGAAGGAAACCTTAAGGTGATCCAGCATTGTCTGTGCCTTGGACATATCATTGTCATAAGGAACCATCTCGTCTAAGATGCCCCAGTCTCCTGTCTCCTTGATGTATGCGGAAACAGAGAGGATCAGCCACAGCGGATCATCCGAGAAGTCGCCGCCGATATCGGCGTTGCCCTTCTTGGTGAGGGGCTGATACTGATGATAGCAGCCGCCATCCGGGAACTGTGTTGAAGCGATATCGATGATACGCTCCCTTGCGCGGTCCGGAATCTGATGAACAAAGCCCAGAACATCCTGGTTGGAATCGCGGAAGCCCATACCTCTGCCGATACCCGACTCAAAGTATGAAGCGGAACGTGAGAGGTTGAATGTAACCATGCACTGGTACTGATTCCAGATGTTGACCATACGGTTTACCTTGTCATCCGGAGTCTCAACATTCAATATACCCAAAAGCTTATCCCATGCGGCCTTAAGCTCTGCAAGTCCTGCAGCCACCTTCTCGGGAGTGTTATATTTTTCCATCATGGCGATGGCTTTTGTCTTGTTGATGGTCTTGCCGTCTGCCTCGAATTTCTCTGCAACCGGCATCTCAACATAGCCTAAGATAAATACAAGAGTCTTTGTCTCACCCGGTGCGAGCTTGATCTTCTTGTAGTGTGACGCGATGGGTGACCATCCGTCTGCGAAGGAATTTGTAGCCTTTCCGTCTGCAACAGCCTGCGGATTGTGGAATCCGTTATAGAGACCGATGAATGCATCCCTGTCGGTATCATATCCGTCGATGGAATCATTGACAGTATAGAATGCGAAATGATCACGTCTGTCTCTGTACTCTGTCTTATGGTAAATGGTGGATCCCGAAACCTCTACACGTCCGGTAGAGAAGTTTCTCTGGAAGTTTGTGCAGTCGTCCTGAGCATCCCACAGACACCACTCTGCAAAAGAGAACAGATCGAATGTCTTGTCGGAATCGCCTTCATTGGTAAGCTTTACCTGCTGAACCTCACCGTCGTAATCCTGGGGAACAAAGAAAGTAACCTCGGCTTTGAGGTCGTTCTTTTTGCCGGTGATAACGGTGTATCCCATACCGTGACGGCACTCATAGCTGTCAAGCTCAGTCTTCACCGGTGACCATCCCGGATTCCAGATAGTGCCGCCGTCATTGATGTAGAAATAACGGCCGCCCATATCGATGGGAACATTGTTGTAACGATAACGCGTGATACGGCGAAGACGCGCATCCTTATAGAATGAATATCCTCCCGCTGTATTCGAGATCAATGAAAAGAAGCCCTGTGTTCCAAGGTAATTGATCCACGGATACGGTGTCCGGGGTGATGTGATGACGTATTCCCTGTTTGCGTCATCAAAGTAACCGAATTTCATCTTTGTAATACCTCCCTTTTGTTTTCATGTATTGGGTTACAATGCTGCTTGAAAATGCAGCAATTTGTTTTGTTCAAAACACTTATGTATCATACATCATTTTAACCAAAAAGACAAGACGGATTTTAATGGCTAGATCAGGTCTCCCTCAAGCTTTGCGGCGATGGACTCATCATCCACGTCCACAACGCGGATCTCTTTTTTGTACATGATATCGTAAAGTACAGGGATGATAAACAGTGTCATGAAGGTGGCATAGAAAAGACCTGCTGCCACGACGATGGCCATGCCCTTCGACATCTGTGCGCCGAGGTCGTCACCCACTACCATTGCCATCATGGCGAGGATGGTGGTGAATGCGGTCATGAGGATCGGACGCATCCTGACCTTACCTGCCTGTATCAAGGCCTCGCGTCTCTCAAGACCGCTGACACGCAGCTGATTGACGTAATCCACGAACACGATACCGTTATTGACCACGGTACCCATCAGCATTACGAAGCCCAAAAGGCTTATGATAGAGAGCTGCTGACCAAATGCCACCAGGCCGAACATACCGCCCGTAAACGCAAGGGGCACGGTAAATATGACGATAAATGGTGATAACAGGCTCTGGAACTGAGCCACCATTACCAGATAAACCAGCAGGGCTCCCAATGCCATGAGCTTTGCCATCTGCTCCAGCATATCCCTTACGCTCTCAGTCTCTCCGCCGAAGCTGTAATATATTCCCTCGGGGAATTTGTAATTGTCCAGAAGGGTCTGAAGTTTTCTGGACTGTATCGTGGTATTGTATCCGTCAGCGGTAGTCGCCGTAACGCTGAGGTGATAGTCATTGTTGGTGCGAGAGATAGACGAATATCCCGGCTCGGTCTCAAGCCTTGCAAACTCGGAAAGCTTGTGTGTCTCCGTAGTGGTGGCACCCTTGTCATCTGTAAGGTTCACGGTGAACTCCATGTCCAGAAGGTTTTCCTTTGTGAGGGTGTTGGTCTCATCCACTATGAGCACATCCATATCCGTATCGTCGATAGTCAGCGATACAGCCGTCTTTTCGGTGGTGAGTCTGGATGCGATCTCCTGATAGATTCCCGCAGTGGTCAGAGTGTAACTCATAGCCTTATCCCTGTCGATAACAAGATGAAGCTGTGAATCAGACTCCTCCTGACCGTTTGAGACATCCTCGAATCCTTCGACCTCTGACACAAGCTCCGCAATATCCTCACTGACTTCAAGAAGCTTCGACGGATCGGTTCCGTAAAGCTCGACCGAAAGTCCGTTACCTAAAAGCTGCGACATTGATCCCATCATGTTGCTGGATGCGGTAACCTCGCAGTCCAGATCCTTCGTGGTGTTCTCTATATCATCCATAATGCGGTTGATCTCCGCAACGGATGAAACACCCTCCTCCGGCAAAACATAAAGTGAGTAGTTGTAGAAGTTATCTCCGGATGACATGCCCATCAAAAGATTAACTCCGGAGCTTGCACCCATGGCGCCCACGAAATCAACACCTTCTATCTTCAACAGTCTGTCGCAGACCTCGTCCGTAAAAGCGTAAGCCGAATCCCTGTCGTAATCCTCGGGTATTGTCACAGATACGGAGATCTCATCGCTGTTCATGTCCGGAATGAGTACTATACCCATATTCACGATGAGAAAAACAGCTATACCGAAAAGACCGATAGCGATGGTTAACGGGATAACTTTAATGCGTAAGCCAAATTCCAGCGCTTTTCCGTAAGCATTCTGTATCGCCTCAAACACACGGCCGATCTTATTTTCTTTTTCTTTTTTCAGCATTACCGATCCCATGGTGGGCACCACAGTTACGGAAACGATGAGGGATGCCATCAGGGCAAATGATATTGTCAAAGCGAAAGGCAGCATAAGGCTTCTCACCATACCACCGGTGAATACCATGGGGAAGAACACACATATGGTGGTAAGCGTCGATGCGATAACTGCACCCAGCACCTGTTTGGTACCGTGAACGGAAGCCTGCGGAGCCGTCAGTCCCTTAGACCGTAGTCGGTAAATATTCTCTATGACGACTATGGAGTTGTCCACCAGCATACCTATACCCAGGGACAAACCTGACAGAGACATCATGTTGATAGAAATATTGGTAAAGTACATGATGACAATGGCTGTAATAACAGAGAAGGGTATGGAGAATGCGACAACCAACGTCGGCATCACATCCCTTAAGAATACAGCCAGTATCAGTATTGCAAGACCGGCGCCCGCCACCATGGAAACCACGATCGACTTTATGATGATGTCGATGTAATCACCCTGATCCACCATGGGCGTCATCTTAAGACCCGGATATTTTTCCATCAGCTCTTCCGCAGTCTTTTTGTACGCATCGGATACCTCGCTGGTACCTGATGTGGAGCTCTTATATACAGCCAGGATAACACCGGGATCGTGATTGACTCTTGCGTAAGAATCCTTTGAGTTATCTATGACAGTGAGATCCGCAACATCGGAAAGCTTCACATCTCCGAAGCCCTCGATGGAACACAGCACCATATCATAAAGATCATCGGTATTCTCATAGTTCTCACCGACCTTCAGCATCCACTGATTGTCTTTTTCATCATCGATATAACCTGCCGGCATTGAGAAGTTCTGGGCGTAGATTATACCCGACAGAGTGTCCAGAGTCAGAAGCTTATCGATATTCGCGTTCTCTTTTACGGTGTTCACGGACTCCTTGTAGCTCTTCTCGGCTTCCTTGAGCTGGGCCTCGCCCTCCTCTATGGCTGAAAGAGCAGCAGAAAGCTTGGCATCACCGCTGCCGAATCCTGCCGATGCGGATATCTTGCCCGCCTCAGCCTGGGTGTAATTGCTCTCGATGCCCTCCATCTGTGAGCTTACCATATCACTGGCTGCCTGAGCCGCCTGTATCTCTATCTCAAGGTTTGCAAGCTCTGTCTCTATCTGCGGGATCCTGGTCTCCACGATATTTGCGAGCTGCTCAAGGGCATCCGCATTAAGGTCGTCAAGACTCATATCGCTGTCCGCAAGCTTTTCCATGTCGAAGTCACCGAAATCGCCGAAGTTTCCAAAATTGCCCATGGCTCCTTTTGAACCTGCGTTTTCAGTCATAGCCTTGGCGACCTCGATAAAGTAATCCAGCTTGTCCGGATCTTCGATGGCTTCATTTATATCTCCCGGAAGCTTCTCGGAAGAATAGGGGCTGTAACCGCCCAGAGTGTCCTCCAGCTGCTTAACCGCAGCCTTGGTGGATGCGAAGATATTGTTGACCATATCATAAGCATCTTTAACACCCGCATCCTTATATGCTCCGAGCTCTGTCTGAAGCGCTGTCTGGCTGGCTTTTAAGCTGGTAAGGTTTGCCTCGTAAGCCGCTTTTGTGGCTATGGCCTGATTGAGGGCCAGCGTTGCGCTGGAAAGCTCCTCCGCTGTGGAATCCCTCGTATCGGAAAGATTGTCTATCTGTTTTTCTATCTCTGCCCTGGCATCTGCAAGCTCCTTCTGGGCCTTTTTGATCTCTTTCTTGGCATCCTTAAGCTTGTCATTGGCATTGTCCAGGATCCTGTCATTTACATCCTCGATCTTATCGCTGTTAAGACGAAGCTCCACCGTCTGCTCCACGAGACCTATCTCGGACACGCTGGCAACGCCGTCTATCCTCTCTATCTGGGGAACTACGATATCCTCCACAAAATCCGACAGTTCAAATATATCTTTGCCTTCATAGGCGACTGATGTGTAGATGGACGCCAGCATATTCATGGAAATCTCCAGTATGTTGGGGTTTCCGCAGGTCTCCGGCAGATATCCGCTCACCTGGTTCACCGCCGCGCTGACCTTAACCAGCACCGCGTCCATATCCGTGTCTTCCTCGAACTCCAGCATTACCATACTGTAATTTTCTGCACTGGTACTTCTGACATTCAGGACACCGTTTATGGTACCCAAACCTGCCTCCATCACCTTGGTGACATTCTCCTCCACTTTCTCCGGCGTCGCTCCGGGATAAGTGGTGACGACGATGAGATACGGTGTCTCAATGTCCGGCAGAAGATCTGTCTGCATCTCCGTCAAAGCCACTATACCGATGACTATCACCGCAATGACTGCCACCAGTATGGTGTACGGTTTTTTTACTCCTAACTTGATCATTTCTTACTCCTCTTTGCATAACTATAAGACCAAGGACGCATCACTCCCACTAATACGCCCCAAATTGTTTCTGCTCCTGCGGCTGTCCTACTGATACTGCTGCAGCTGCGAAATATAGATAAGCGAGCTGTCGCCTATATCGGTTCCGTCAAAAAGCTTCGAAACCCTTGTGTAATACTTTATGGCAGCGGTGTAATCATGAGACTTTCTGTAACACTGTGCCAGATTATAGAGAGCGTTTCCGTTGTCATAGTCCTCAGCTAATGCAACTATGGTATCGTAACGCTTTGTTGCCTCATATATGTTCTGTCCCTCGTAATAGTAGTTGGCCTCATCATATACCTCCTGAAGGTATGTATTTACCACATTTTCGGACAGATAATCCAATGCGTCATTGCCGGACACTGACAAAAGATCCGGTTCCACCGACTGTACTATGACGGTAGCGGTCTCGTAATCTCCCTCTGCGTAAGCTTTGTAGGCTCCCGCCAGAGCATCATATGTCGCTTTCAGCCTGTCAGTATCCTCGTTTTTGCTCTTGGAACTCTTGAGCTGGTCGGTCAGATCAGAGATCTCATCCTCAAGCTGCGTGATCTGCTGGTTGCGGGTGGAGATAGTGTCATTGGCCTGCAAAAGCTGCTCATTGGCATTTGCAGCAAGGCTTTTGCGAACCGAAGGCACTATGATGAACCAAACCAGTCCCGCTCCGATCAGTATTCCTATGACAAAGTTCATTATCATGTTGATAATGCCCTGCGTTCTGGTGTGCTTGGGCTGTATGATGGTCTGATCGCCGGACTTCACCTCATAGGCATCGGTTTTATTCTTTTCCCTGTTCTTGCGGCTTCTGGCTTCCCTGATATAAAGCTGGGTACGACTGTCACTGTTGTCAATGCGGCTCGCGTATGTCAAGGTTTTTATGGCGCGGTCGTATTTGCCTTCACGCAAAAAAAGCAGACCTTGTATCTGCCTCGCCTGAACGTGATTCGGGCATATGCCCACCACCTTTTTTACCTGCAGAGCGGCCAGATCGTATGCACCTGTGTTCAGATGCGTGATCACCTGATTGAAATTCTGCGCAACCGAAGAAAGGCGGACACGTTCCCTTGTGTCTGAGTCCGTCTCCTCCAAAAAATGGTTTGCCATATTATCCTCAGGCTGAAACCCCCTGCTGATAAGCCACTGTTTTACAGCCTCCGTCTCCTCGCCTCTCCTGTAATGCAAAAGACCGAGAAGATTTCTGGCATTTATATTGATCTTATTATATTTGAGTGCGAGAACCAGGGTGTTTATCGCATCGGATATATCATTTTCCCTGGCCTGATATACTGCCCTGTTATACAAAACATCGGAAATGCCCACAAACATACGGTAAGCTCTTAAGTCCGTACCGCAAGCGGGACATTTGGACAGATCACCTGCGGATGCACCGCAATTATAACATATCATCTCCGAAATCCTTTTCCCTGCTCTCTTCCATCATACGCTGCATTACATCCGTGACATCCTCGATCTGAATGTCATAAAGCTCCTGCTTTACTTCTTCAAGTTCCGGAGCAAGCTCAAATTTTTTTAATTCTGCTTCATAATCCAGCATCTTTACTACCTCATGATAACGTCATGCCAGTGTAACTGTCCTGTTAAACGCTTTGACCTCTCCGTTTTCGGATCTGAATTCCGTGGCATGTTTTATCTCTTTGATCTTTGTGTAATTACCGTTTATCTCTATCTGAACTCCCGGCCATGTGTTGCCTGTCACAAAAACAGAAGCATTCCGGGCTTTTATATAGTCCATCTCAAAACGCGCCATCTCATCCTTGTCTCCTGCCAGCATGGCATGAGACCTTATACGTTCCACGGACAATGCCTGTTTGTCCTTAATATAACCCTCATCCGATGGATTCTTATTTAAAACAGCCTCTATGGCTGCCAGTCCTTCCTCTATCTTCCGAAGGCGCTCCTGCTCTTCCTGTATCCTGTCCTTTAACTCTTCGGCATGCGCAACGGAGCTTCCCGGCATTCCCACTGTCAGCACGGTCTTGACACCCACGTCATTGCCGGCTGCCTGGAGCTTCATGCCAAGATTGGCATGCACGACACCGCCTATTATGACGCTGTCTTTACCTTCAAGCGTTATGCTGCCGTCACACTGAACATAAGAATTTAAAAATGACTCTGCGAAAATATTACCACCGGCTTCAACTCTCGCATACTCAAAAAATCTTGCGGATATATCGCCCTTTGTGGCTATATTGCCTCCGTCGGCCCCCAAGACGCCGCCCTTCAATATCAGGCCTTTTTTGCCGAAAACATTGGCTGACTCCACAACACCATCCACAGTGACGGTACCTTCGGCCACAATGCTCATGCCTTTGCATACCCTGCCGTGGATGATCACATCTCCGTTGAAATTGATATTACCCTGTGTAATGTCCAGATCACCGTTCACTTCATGGACTGCCTTTATGGTGATCCTGTCGTTGACCTCCGTGATCTTACCGCTGATCTTCGCTATGTAATCCACGGTGCCGTCATCATTTTTGACGCTCTCGATCCCGCTGCCCCTCAAAGGCGGCAGATCCTTACCCGGAGAAGCCAGTATGAATTTTGCGGAGATATCATATCCGTTGGCTCCCTTGGTGGCAGGATGATAAGTCGCTATGACCTGCCCCTCGTCAACTGTCTCCACCATCTTGATGTTCTTGTAATCAGCAGTTCCGTCCTCACTGATCAAAGGTTTCTGGGATAATTCTCTCTCAAAAAAATATTCGTAATAACCGTCACTGCCGTTTTGAGCAATATTCCCCCTGGCCACAACAACAGGCTCGCCGAAGTGCTTGCCTCCGGCGACAGACTCTATCATGTCCATATCGAATCCGATCTTGACACCGTTTATCGTAAGAACATCCTTTATGTAGTCCGGAGTAATGTACTCTCCGGGCGCAGGAGTCTTAGCCAGCATCGTGACCGTCATCCTGTCTTCTGAAATCGATACATATGGCATTGGACCGCTATACATATAATTCCTCCATGGTAACGGGAGCATCTACCGCTCAATTCATCAACCGAGGCTCTTAAGTCTCTCCTCAACATCAGCCATAAGCTTTCTGTATTTTTCCTGTTTATCCTTTTCTTCCTGAACCTTGTCAGCAGGAGCCTTGCTGATGAATTTCTCGTTGGAGAGCATCTTCTCGGATCTCTCAAGCTCCTTTGTGAGACGATCCTTTTCTTTGATGAGTCTCTCCCTCTCTTTTGCAATATCCACAAGATCGCTCAGTGGGATATATACAACCGCACCCGGGATGACAACAGATACAGCATCCTCAGGGACATCGGACTTGTCGGCTCTGACCTCAAATCCATTTGTGTATGCCAGATTCACATAGATCTCACCGTTATCTTCAAACGTCTTCCTCACATCTGCGCTGTCTGACACAATGATGAGCTTTGCTTTGCGTGAGGGCGGAACATCCATCTGTGTGCGGACATTTCTGACACCCGTAACCATCTCTTTGATGAGATCAACGCTCTTCTCATCATCGGCAAACGACCACTCTTCCTTATAGACAGGCCAGTCTTCCAGCATTATGGTGTCCTTGTCCTCATTGAGGGTGCAATATATCTCCTCAGTGATGAAAGGCATATAGGGATGCAGAAGCTTTAACGCCTCATTCAGAACCGTCTTCAAGGTCCACAGGGCTGCATTTGCAGACTCCGGATCCTCCTCCTTTTTCCAGGTTCTGACCTTGGCCATCTCGATATACCAGTCACAGAACTCATCCCATATAAAGTCATATACCTTGGAAAGCGCTATACCCAGCTCGTATTTGTCCAGGTTTTCCGTCATATCACGGGCAACGCTGTTGACGCGGGACAATATCCATCTGTCGGAAGCATGCAGCTCTGAGAGAGCCGGCTCTCTGACGGTAACGCCGTCCATGTTCATCATGATAAAACGGGAAGCATTCCATACCTTATTGGCAAAGTTTCTGCTGGCCTCAACCCTTGACATATAGAATCTCATGTCATTGCCCGGTGCGTTGCCGGTCACAAGGGTCATACGCAGGGCATCCGCGCCGTACTGGTCTATGATATCCAGCGGATCGATGCCGTTACCCAAAGACTTGCTCATCTTCCTGCCCTGATCGTCACGGACAAGACCATGGATCAGAACGGTATTAAATGGCGCTTTTCCCATGTGCTCTATGCCTGAGAACATCATCCTGATAACCCAGAAAAAGATGATGTCATATCCGGTCACCAGAACACTGGTGGGATAGAAGTACTCGAGATCCTCTGTCTTATGAGGCCATCCCAGAGTTGAGAAAGGCCACAATGCCGAAGAAAACCAGGTGTCCAGAGTGTCCGGATCCTGTCTCATCTCGCGTCCGCACTTGGGACATTTACAGGTGTTCTCTTTGGTGACAGCTATCTCACCGCAGTCATCACAGTAGAATGCCGGGATCCTGTGTCCCCACCATAACTGCCTTGAAATACACCAGTCGCGGATATTCTCAAGCCAGTGATAATATGTTTTGTCAAAATGTTCAGGGACAAATTTGGTCTCACCGTTTTTAACAGCTTCGATGGCAGGCTTTGCCAGCTGTTCCATAGACACGAACCACTGCTTTGAAACCCTGGGCTCTACAGTGGTGCCGCAGCGATAGCAGGTTCCTACGTTATGTGCGTGGTCCTCGATCTCACAGAGTGCTCCCTCTGCCTTCAGCGCCTCCACAACAGCTTTTCTCGCCTCATATCTGTCGAGTCCCGAAAATCCCGGATAACCCTCCACGATCTTCGCATCCTCTGTCAGGACATTGATAACCGGAAGCTTATGTCTGAGACCCACCTCAAAGTCGTTGGGGTCATGGGCCGGAGTTATCTTCACAACGCCGGTACCGAATTCCATATCAACATATTCGTCGGCGATCACCGGTATCTTACGGTGGACAATGGGTAAGATCACATTCTTGCCCACCAGATCCTTATATCTGTCATCCGCAGGATTTACGGCAACCGCTGTATCACCCAGCATGGTCTCCGGACGGGTGGTAGCCATCTCGATGTATCCGGACCCGTCCTCAAAGGGATATCTCAGATGCCAGAAATGACCTGCCTGCTCCTCGTACTCAACCTCTGCATCAGACAGAGATGTAAGGCAGTGAGGACACCAGTTGATGATCCTCTCGCCCCTGTATATAAGCTTTTTATTGTAAAGGTTTACGAAAACCTCTTTTACTGCGTCACTGCAGCCCTCATCCATGGTAAAACGCTCTCTGGACCAGTCGGCAGACGATCCCATCTTGCGAAGCTGCTTTACTATACGACCGCCGTATTCCTTTTTCCAATCCCAGACACGGTCCAAAAACTTTTCCCTGCCCAGGGATTCCTTGGTGAGACCTTCTTTGGATATCTGCTCCACAACCTTCGCCTCGGTGGCAATGGAGGCATGATCCGTTCCCGGAAGCCATAATGCAGAATATCCCTGCATTCTCTTGTATCTTATGATGATATCCTGCATAGTGTTGTCCAGGGCGTGTCCCATATGAAGCTGTCCCGTGATATTCGGCGGCGGCATCACTATGGTGAAAGGTTTCTTTGAACGGTCAACCTCAGCTCTGAAATAACCGGATTCTTCCCACTTTTTGTAGATACGATCCTCCATGTCCTTGGGATCGTAGTTTTTTGCAAGTTCCTTACTCATGATATATATGCACTCCTTTGAAAAGTATTATATGATCTGAGGATCAAAATGTGATTCATGGATTGTTTTGTGCTTTGCACTCTTACATTCCTTCCCATATCAAAACATCTGGGCATACTTGATTAACATATTATTTTAAAAAATAACATACGTCAAGTGTGGATTTTTAAAAATTATTGTGTTATACTCTCTCTATTACTATTCACAGGTGTCTTAAAGCATATTACGGCACGACCGCATACACGCTGCTGTTTGTATATGATCAAGCCTCACTTACCTGATAGACTATGAATAGTATCCTTGCTGTTCACAGGCACCTCACATTCAACACACAGGAGAAGCACATGAGCATCATAAACATGGACGACCTCGGAGCAATGCATCTCGATGTTCTGAGAGAACTCGGCAATATAGGCTCCGGTAATGCGGCAACATCTCTGGCGTCTTTTTTGAATACCACGGTGGAGATCGAGGTTCCGGCCATCAATCTTCTGCAATATGACAAGGTAGCCTCATACTTAGGCTCCCCTGACGACAGGATGGTCTCACTCTCGCTGATGCTGGAAGGTGATCTTGACGGCGTAATGCTGCAGGTGATCCAGCCATCTTTCATAAAGCGCGTCATCAACACCTTCTATCCCAAGGAGATCAACACGGTAGACGACCTGGATGACATGGATCTCTCCGCAGTACAGGAGATCAGCAACATATCCACCGCCGCCTACGTTAATTCGCTGGCGCAGCTCACAGGCACATATATCAATATCTCACCGCCGGAACCGCTCATAGATACATTGAGCAACATAATGCAGAATGCGTCAGACCGCTTTGTGGAGATAGGTGACGAAGTATTATACATCGACGAAAACCTTTTCATCGCAGGCACCGAGGTCAAGAGCAGCATGATATTGATACTGTCCATCGATTCCATGAAGGTGTTGTTTGACAAGCTTGGAATTCCATATTGATAAAATGATCTGAAACCCAAACGGTGATTCACGAGTCAACAAGGCTTAATCATACGAAATAAAAACCCTCTGCAGACCACGATCCGCAGAGGTTTTTTCAATAAGTTCTAAAATCTGTATCTATTCATCGTCTTCCTCATCCACGACTCCCGCAACGGAACCCGTCACGCTGGCTATGACAGCCACGATCACCGCAATGATGACAACCAGTAATATCAATGCCATAATACCCATATTATATGTACCTCCATATTCATGCAGCTATTGTATCTCTAAGCGTCCCCCTCAGTCAGCCCGTAACGGAAAAAATCACTTTGGTCATGGGCAAAGCTGACTGCTCACCTTCTTTGAGTATGTTACCACTATAGGAATAATATTTCAAGCCCTTATAGCTTTAATGCGCACACTCACCGGCATTCCGCCGTCCTTAAGTCTGATGGCGTATTTTTGAACATATCCGGAGGGCACCTTCACTATACATTTCTCATAAACTTTTCCGAAGCTCCTGATGGCAATGCCGTCCGCATTGATAAGCTTTGATCTGATGATGAGCTTTCTAAGGGATGAACATCCGTAAAACGCCTTCTTGCCCACAGCCACCACATTTTTGCCGATGACCGCTTTTTTTAGGCCCGTCATGTTCTTAAAAACATTCTTGCCTATGGCAGTGACCTTGTACGAATTTCCTCCTGCTGTGACCGTAGCGGGGATCACAACCTTCGAAGCCTTCTTGTCCGTGCAGGACAGTACCGCCACTCTCTTGTCTCCGTTTACAAATTTCGTAACCTCGTATTTCAGGATTCCCACTGTGAAGACATCTCCCACACTGTCATGAACTCCGTCACTGGTATCCTTATCGATGGGTGTGTTCGTCATGGATACGAGCCAGACAGCGTTGACCGTGAGATCTTTGGTGACATACTGATATGCATCCGTATCCCAACTCAGTGCATATCCGTCCAGCGTCCATGCCGGCGGAGTTATGGTCTCGCCGTAATGAGCGTCAAAGCTCGTTCTCCAGCCGTGGGCTGTATCCTGGAATATAACGGTATAATTCTGTCTCCAGACTGTCTTCACCGTAAGATCTGTCTTGACATTGGAAAAATCCGTATCCCATGTCAGCGTATATCCCGCCCTGCCCTGTACGATGGGAGCGGTCGCTGCTTTTCCGTACAAAACATCCTGTGTTTTCAGAAGCTCCGTTCCGTCATAAAACTTTACAATACAGTGGCTCTCCACAGGATAATTGTTGGCGTTGCAATAACTTAAGGCATTACCGGTGGCACTGGAATGCACCACTATGGATTTCAGGGAGCCACAGGCATCGAAGATGTCCTCTCCGCTCATAGTAACATCATTGGGCAATATCACGGTCTCCAGGCTGCTGCATCCGTAGAAAGCCTTTTCCCTGACAGATCTGACAGAGTCACCCACGGTGACTTTCTTAAGCTTCGCGCAATAAATGAAAGCCTCCGGATCTATGGCGAAAACAGGCTCTTTGATCTCAAGCTCGGTTATGGTGCTGCCTGCGGGACACTGCACAAGCCTGTATGAGCCCGGAGCCTCAATGTTATACAAAATCCCGTCGCCGTTGATATTGCAGTAATCCGTACAGTCCTTTGCATTGAGGTTAGACAGCAACGGACAGTTTCCGAAGGCACCGGATCCCACCGCTGCAAGACTTCTGGGCAGCAGCAGCTCGCCGTCGATATTGGTGTTGCCCTTAAGAGACCTGCACCCATAAAAGCATTCCGTTCCGATGCCTGTGATATTATCGGAAAAGGTAACGGATTTGAGATTCGTACATCCGTAAAATGCATAGTTGCCAAGGTAATTGACCGTGTTGGGTATCACCACCGAACCCACATACTGATAACCCCTGAATGCCTCCGCCGCGATGCTGACAACCGAGAATACCTTATTGGAATAATCGGATCCCAATGATGACAGATCCACTGATATATCCGCAGGTATCACTATGGAGCAGGTGGTAGAGGATATGGCTCTCACACCCGAAACATGGCATGTTGCCATGCCCGGAGCAGTAGTCGTGGCATTTTCCATGTCAAGCTCAAAATACAGCTCGTAATCCGTGTAGGTAATCACTGCGCGGTTATTGCCGCCGGTGCCCCCCATGAGGGTTGCTGTCTCCGCGGCCTCCACAGATACTGCCTGCAACATGCATATTACTGCGAAAGCAACGGTGAACACCAGACCGTATATTATGTTCCTGGGAAAAATCGTTTTTTTACGGGAAAAGGTCATTATGCCGGCTCCTAAAATGTTTTGTATACAAATGCAGCTTTCTTTTTAAGTCCCGATACGCTCAACAGCTTTTTATAGGCACTCTGCTTTGATGCGAAGGTGTATATGGTGGACTTGTTCTTGATGCCAAAAAATGCGTTATCTCCTATCCTGGTGATCTTCTTGCTCTTGATGCGCACCAGCTTCATGGCTGTGCAGCCGTTGAAAGCATTGATGCCTATCTTTTTGACATTATCTCCTATCACAACCTGTGTGAGGGCAATCTTATTCTCGAATGACGATGCGCCAACGATAGTCACTTTATAAGTAACTCCGCCTTCCTTTACAACGGAAGGTACTCTGGCTACGGTTGCCTCGTCATCGGTGAAGCTGACCAGTGTCACGCAGGGGTCCTGAACATTTGCGGACGTAACCTTGTATGTATACGAATCCCTTGCTATGATGGTGCCCTTCGAAGCAGGTTTTACCGTATTCTTATCGATAGTGAAGCCTGTGGATGCATCCGTCCACTCGGCATACACGGTAGCGTCTTTGGAAACATTCCTGTATGAACCGTTTGAGACATCCCAGGAGAGTGTGTAACCGTCCATGGTCCACTTGGGTGCTTTTGCGGCCTGATAGGGCTCTACCGGCACCACCTCGGTCCTGTTATTGAAGGGATCCGAGAATGTTATCTTATATGTTCTGACCCAGGATGCGGTGACCACCGTATCTGCGGTGATATTGGAAAAAGATGTGGACCACTTTAATGTGAAGCCCTCTCTCTCCGCCATCTGTGGAGCTTCAGCAGCCGTTCCCACTATAACCTCCTTCGATGACAGCAGAGCGCCGCCATCCGAATAGAAGGATACTGTGTAAGTCTCCACCACAGGTATGGCATTGGTGTTGGCGTATTTATAAGCAGCTGAATTTGCATGTGTATACAGTGTCACAGGCGTACCTGAGAAAGCAGCGCTTCCGATGTATGTCACCGATGCGGGTATAACAGCCTTTGCCAAAGTTGAATCCCCGTAGTAAGCCATGTCACCGATAGATGTGGTGCTGTGCGGGAACTCAACGCTCTTTAAGGATGCGCAGCCGTAGAAAGCAGCTGTTCCGATGGTAGTCACCGATTCGCCAAGCTCTGCATCCGTCAGCAGCGTGCAGTTTTTGAATGCGTTATTGCCGATAGTGGTAAGGTTTTCCGAGGGTGTCACGACCTTGAGAGCCGTACAGTTTTCAAAAGCAGATTCCTTTATGGACACCACCGACACCGGAAGCTGCATTGAACTCAAGGAGCTGCAGTTATAAAAAGCGAAAGCTCCGATATCTTTAATGGACGCGGGAAGCGCCACAGTATCCAGATAGTATGCTCCGGCAAAAGCTCCGTCTCCCACTGCTGTAAGCCTGTTGGAAACCACAGATCCCGGAGTGTATGTCGTAGCCGAATTACCCGTAGGATACTGGATAAGCTTATAGAATCCGCCGCTGTACTCAAACAGTGCGCCTCCATCCACAATGTAGTAGTTATTACCTGCCGCAACAGTGATGCTGTTCAAAGCATCGCACTGACCAAAGGCCTGATTGCCTATACTGTTGACAGTGGAGGGAATGGTGACAGATGTGAGTCTTATGCACTGGAAAAACGCCTTCTCTCCCACCGTCAGAATACCCGTGGGAAGCGTCACCGAAGTGATACCGCCCATCTGCATAAAAGCGTTATTGCCTATATCCGTGACTTTGTAAGACGTGCCCGAAGAAGATCCCGATGTTTTGCTGCTGCCTGATGATGTTCCGGAAGAAGTTCCGCCTGCACTTGCATCTACTATGGTATCAGGTATGGCAAGTGCCCCCGTACCTGTGAACAGTGAGTTGTCTATTCCCGTGATGACCGCTGTTCCACCCGATCCAACAGAATACACAAATCCGTTGTCCGTAACGCCGTTTCCGTCTGTGTCAGTCGCGGATGCGGACGAACCCGATTTTGAAGCGGCATGAGCAGTCGTACTGCCGACACCTGCACCGATCACTGCTGTCATACATACAGTCAGTATCAATCCCAGAATCTTCTTTTGCATGATGTTTAACCTCGTTGATTTATATTTTATATCTTACCGAAAGGCTATGACCCCTTGCTATTTTTGTCAAGCCATCAGGCCTGTGCGGAAAAAGTCCCGCCCAGAATATCGCTGTAATCGTCCTTATTTTTGTCTTGTGTGAAAGGCACGGTCTCTCTGGTGACCTGTCTCTTGAGAAGCTTGTTGATCTTGCGGATATCCGCTGAAAAATCAGAAGAGTCCTTTGAAAATACTTTCTTCACCTTGGACAGGGTTGCCTTTTTAAGCTCAGCTTTGTCTACTGTGAGCTTTCCGCTATTCTTGACCGAAATACCGATCTCCTCCAGCTCTTTGGAATACTCTTTCAAGGCCTGTCTCATCTTGCCGACCTTGGAGGAAACACCTCTGGTCTCGCTGTCACCTGCGGAATCTATTGCATTATTGTAGGTATCCACAAATGACATTATAGTATTATATATCTTCTTGGTATTATCCGCTTCTTTGTCTTCAAAATCAAGTTCATCCAATGCATCAAGCGCCTTAGTCAGTGCTGACGTATCAGCAGAGACCACATCATGGTTGGTGGAGTTTTCCCTGGTGGAAGACAATCTCATCTCACGATTTGGTGAATAATACCTGTTATACAAAAAAGAAATGCTGGGTACAGAACTCATGGCTTTCTCCTTTCCCAAATGTGTTTTATATATTTCAGCCCTCAGTCAGCATAGCTGACAGCTCGCCTAAAGGGGGAGCCTTTTAGGAGGAGTTATACTACATTATGTATATCGAAGAATTCACCTTGATATTTTACCATTCTGCTTACTTTTTTGCAAAATTTTAAATTTTTTAAAATTCTGCTTGACATGACCATAATTTTAGTGTTAATATACCACTTGCGTCACGGGGGCGTCATGAGGACGTTGCGGGGTGTGGCTCAGCTTGGCTAGAGCGCCTGGTTTGGGACCAGGAGGCCGCAGGTTCGAATCCTGTCACCCCGATTGACCAACACATGCGTTTGTAGTTCAATTGTAGAACACCATCCTGCCAATCTGGATACGTGGGTTCGATTCCCATCACCCGCTTTTCTTATGTAGCTATCGGTACATAAGTTAT
>JAEEGL016735865.1_pt1 | contig 43855 bp, 46 predicted proteins | sample 9134231 | NCBI WGS metagenome assembly JAEEGL01 (sample SAMN16246548, study PRJNA631951) | gut metagenome | biome: gut microbiome; feature: rumen; material: fiber-attached | host: Bos | place: Iran: Karaj | collected 2018-10
CTTTCTCCAGATGAATACTACCAATATTTCACTACTGGTATCTATCCTCTAAAGAAAGAAAATCCAACTGATATTTGAAAATTTTCTTCGGATTTTTTAATCCCTTCTTCTTATGTGTCCTTGACAAGGGGTACAATTCAGCTCGTGGCGCACAGCAGAACGCCATTGCGAATGCCAAAAGTCTCTTTAAAAACGGTGTCTCTGTCGAAATAATTGCGAAATCTCTTGGAATGAGCATCGAGCAAATTCGAGAGATTACAGCGGGCGTTTGTTAGCCCTCAAGATTTCGGCTTCTACTGCCGAAAATAAACAAAACAGTTCTCATTCGCTTTGGTTACTCAAAAAATAACCTCTTTCCGGCGTGGATTTGACAGAATTTTAATGAAAAATTCGGTTTTACAACAAAAGTTGACGGAAATAGTTACACTTTTGGCTGAAAATTTCAAAAAAATCCGTTGACCACATGGAAAACGAGTGATAATCTGTTTGCAAAAGGGAATTAAAAAAACCGTTGGTTTAAAATTTCCATTAAAAAAAGGAGGATTTTTTCCTATGAAAAAAATCGTATCAGTGCTGTCTGTAGCTGCATTGACCCTTTCAGCTGTTTTCGCAGCAGATGTTTCTCTTAAATTTAATATGAAGGGAAGTCTGTACGAAGAGACCAACAAGAAAGTTGTTGCTGCTGGAACGGAGACAATTAGCCAGGAGCGCTCAATTCTTAACCAGTCAGGTTATGCAGATGCGGAGTCAGACATCGTAATCACTGCGAAAAACGACTACGCAGGATTTGTTCTTGATGTACAGCCGAATGCCACAAAAAAAAGCAAATTCGCTGATGGCAAAACTGAGGCTAGCAAACTTAAGGAATATTACGCATGGATGAACTTCGGTAATCTCCAGCTTACAACAGGTAAATGGAAGAGCCGATATACAAACTTGCTCGACGCAGAGCAGGGCGAGTGGGAAGATGACGACTTTATGCGTTATCCACTCGGTGTTGTCGGCGGTAAAATGGCTTACGATGTCGACAACCTTACAGCTACTGTAGCTCGGAAGACCGATGCTGCTGGAAACAGCAAATACTTCAAACAGGTAGAGGCAACTCAGAAAGTTTCTACAGCTCTCGCTTACACAGTTCGACCAAACGATGACACCTACTTCATGATCAAAGGCGTTGCTGTAGACAACAAATGGGGTGGCACAGGTAAATGGGATTCAAACAGAAGCTATGCTGACGGTGCATACGATATCCAGTTCTTCTCAGGTTTCGCTGCAGAAGCAGCTTGGCACTCAGCAGCTCTCGACCTCAACTTCGTTGTAAAATCAATGGTTCGCGATGAGTTCTCATTCGCAGCTTTCGTAGCTCCAAAACTCGGTGACTCATCACTCTTGTTCGGTTTCACAGCCGGTCTCGACCTTACAGACAACAAAGACGCCAATGATCACAACTACCATGAGTTCGGTATTGACTTCCGTGCAATCTTCAAGCTCTCTGATGCTCTTACTTTGACAACAATGAACAACCTCTCTGTAATGGATGAGGCAAAAGTAAAAGATCAGAAATGGGACGAGAACACATTCCACTTGTGGGATATGGTAAGTCTCTCTTACAAAGCAAGCGACAAAATCAAGGCTCAGCTCACTGCTGAAGCTGAATGTGACCTTCTCCGCAACGAGGCCAACTCTGCTAAAGATGGTACAGAAACCAAGAATGTACGCGACCTCGGTGGTTTCACTCTCAGCGTAATTCCAGGATTCGTTTACTCATTCAACCAGAATGCAAGCCTCACAGCCGGCTTCAAATTCCAGTTCGCTGAAATCGGTGCTTCAACAGAGTTCCAGGATTCAGATCACACAATCACAACAAAGATTTCTATCCCTGTTGTATTCGCAGTTGCTTTGTAATGGTATAGAGGAGGAAAGTAGATTATGAAAAAGATAATTGCAGCTCTGTCTGTTACAGCATTGGCTCTCTGCGCAGCATTTGCAGATGTTAGCCTCGAATATACACAGAAAGCCGACTTCATCGGTGATAACGGTAACCTCAAATACACAGGTTATGCAAAAAACAAGGGATGTGTAAAATTCACACTCAAAAATGACAATGCTGGTGTTCAGCTTGATGTTGACCCAACAATCGCTAAAGCTGCAGAAGGAACAAGAACTGTTGAATTCGACCACTACTATGGTTGGGTAAACTTCTTCAGCGGTGCTATGACACTCCAGTCTGGCGTTTGGGAGACACGCTCTGTCAACCGAATGAACAAAGACGCAGGAAAATGGGAAGGCAAACAGTACGAGCGATATAAGTACGGTGTTGCAGACGGTGAAGTTGCAAAAGACATCAACAACATCGCAACTGTAAACGGAACAACTGCTCTCTCAACATCTTTGACATACAAGGCTGACGGTCTTTATGCCACTGGTATCTTTGTTTCAAATGAATATGATGCTACTTCTGGTCTCCATGCTAAATCAGGCTGGGGAGTTGAAACAGGCATGAACATTGGTGAAGGCTCAAAACTCACAGCAATGTTCAAAAACCCTGCTAAAAATGCATACGCTTTCGCAGGATTCTTTGAGAACAAAACTCTCAAAGAGAACTTGGACTTCGTAGCAGGCTTCACATTCGGTCGTGCAGCTTCAACAAACATTGAATGGGCTATCGATGCACGCGCACGCTACGATTTGAAAGACAATATGGCTATCACGACAATGAACAATCTCACATACAAAGGTGCAGACAAAGACTTCCGTATTTGGGATATGGTCAGCTTGACACTTAAGGCTTCAGATAAACTCGATGTCCTTATGACAGTAGAGTGGGAGTATCAGAAATTCGACAGCAGCTACACTGGTATGCTTGACTTGATTCCAAGCATCAAATACACAGCGGCTAAAGGTGTTGATATTTCTTCAGGTATTATCATCTCTACAACAGGCTGGAGCAGACCATCTACAGCAACTGTCGAGATTCCATTCATGCTTCACGTTGCCCTCTAGTGTAGCGTAAAGGAAATATGGAGGAAAAAAGATAATGAAAAAAATTATTAGTACTTTGGCCCTTGCTACATTGGCATTCGGCGCAACTTTCGCTGATGTAAAATTTACATGTAACTACAGAACTCAGGCAGTTGCATTCAGCCGAGTTATGAAGGCTGATTCATATTCGGCAACTGCTAACCCTGAGAAATTCCAGTCTTATATGCTTTCAAACACAGCATACGGCGGAGATTCTGATACATTCAAAATGTCAGCATCTAACGACTTCGGTGGTGTAAATGTCCGAATTGACCCTAAAGGTTCAAATGGCACTCTTACCCTCAACGAGTACAATGCCTATGTAAAAGCAGGTGCATTTACTCTTACAGCCGGATACTGGAAAGATGGTGTTATGAACGGCGCATACCAGCTCAAGAACGATGCAGATGCTTCTAACCTCGGTGGTGAAACATTCGCAGCTTACAAGCTCGGTTCTATGTTCAAAAAATCAATCACTTTGCAGGTTGATGACATCACATCTTTCGGTGGTACAGCTCATGCTACTGGCTATGTCACTTATTTTGGTGACTTAGGTCCTTTATTGCTCAAAGCAGACTTGGCTGCCGTTTCTTTGGACGGAACAGCTAAGTGGGATGGTTCAAACTACTACTCAGGAATTGCAGCTCGCATTGATGCAAAACTTGAGAGCTGGGACATCCAGTTCGTCTTCAAACAGGCTAACATCACAGACGGAAGCGCACAGCGTGCACTTGCTCTCCATGTTCAGCCATTGTCATGGGGTAACCTCAAAGCAACATTCGGTGGAGCTTTGGGCTTCTATGAAGGTGAACTCTCAGAGTACAATGCTGATATCCGCTTCCGATATGCATCTGGTCCAGTCAGCGTTACATTCTTCACAAACTTGAGCCGCATCACAGATTACGGTGCAACAAAGATGGGTGTATCTGACTACAACAAACATGTTGGTGCATACTTCTTGACTTCAGCAAACAAATGGACTGGTCAGAACAATGCAGCTTCACACAGTGCAATGTGGAACATGCTTGCAATCCGTTTCAAAGTGTCTGACAAACTCTTCCTCACAGGAGAAGTTGGAGACATCGTTGGCTTCAAATCAAACAAGAAAGTCTTCGGAGACTACGGAATGGAAGCATTCGTAGCACCAGGTTTCCAGGTATTTGCTGGAAAGAACTGCTCTGTTTCTACATGCCTCCGCATTGGTTTGAGCAACCTCTTGATGGACTCAGATACATACACGGACATCGAAGCAGCTATGTCTATGGCTGTCCCTGTTGTTATGCGAGTTAAGCTGTAATAGCTAAAATATGTCGGGCTTGCCCGGCATAAGCTAAACAAAACAAGCCCCTTTCAGGTAATTTGCCTGAAAGGGGCTTGTTCATTTTAAAGCACATGGTGGTGCTCACAAGGCTACAAGGCGAAGGGAATTTCCTGTTGCAGTGCTTCCTGCACTTTATCCAGCGGAGCACCTATATCTTTTGCCGCAGTTTCTGGAGAGGCGTTGTATTTTTTCACAAGCATAACGGCATCTTCAATGGCTTTTTGTTGTTCGCCTTCGGCGATTCCAGCCTGTTTGCCGTCCTGAAACGCGTAATACTGTTGTCTTGCGAATGTCATATACTGAACCCTCCATTGCATATTGTGCTTAGCGTTGTTCACATAACCGCTCAGCATGGAAGTGAAACGGCTTTTCGCACTGTTTGAGATAAGGAAGTTGAAGAAACTTCTGATTTCCTCATCCTCAATCATTTTAGCACAGGTCGGCGCAATAAAAAAGTGCTTGAAGTCGCGGTCGTTGAGTTTTGTTTTATTATCCTCAAGACAGATGTTCTCGAATGTGTAGACTGGCAGACCCTTGTTGAAGATATCGCTCATGCAGATAAAAATCACATGAGACTCTTTTAACGCTTTGTAGGGTTCGCCCTCTTTGAGCGTGTCTAGTGCCATCACGGCGGAATAATACCGTGAGCGTTCTGGCAATTCGTGGGTGTTCGCCACCTGTATTTCGATGTCGTACATACGGTTTTCATCTTTCACGAAAACATCAAGGCGAACGCCTTTTGAGTCGTGGTCGATGTCGATGACTTCCTCGTTGTGCATCTCCATTTTTTCGATTTTGATTCCGAGCAACATCTCAATCAGATGTTTGCACGCGTCCGGGTGATGCCGCATTACTTTGTAAAAAATGAAGTTGTTCGCTAGTGTCAGCGACTCCCATTTTTCGGTGTTTCTCACAGTCTCTGTTTCTCTCATTCTATCCTCCAATTGATAAGTGTTTTGAGAATCTGTCTTCAGAATTCTCAGTATAGTTATTTGAAAAATTTCTGCGTTTTCGGCAACGATTTGGTATAAATTTTTGTTATATTTGAAAAATTTGCATTTTCCCTTTTTTTTGCTACACTTCTTTCTGCGAAAAAAATCGCAGGAGGTTTTATTATGGTTTATGGCTACATTCGTGTTTCAACTGGGCATCAAAATCTTGAAAACCAGCAGCTCGAGATACAAAATTTTGCGAAAAGGAAGGGAATTCACATCGATAAATGGATTGAAGAAAAAATCAGTGGTACCAAAAAACCTGAAAATAGAAAACTGGGCAAAGAAATCATGGAAGAAGGAAAGGCCGGAGACTTGATTATCTGTACAGAAATCTCACGCTTTGGTCGTTCTCTTATTATGATTATGAATGTTCTTCAATTCTTTCTCGAGCGAAATATAAAAGTATGGACGATAAAAGACAATTACCGGCTCGGAGACGATATTCAATCAAAAGTTATTGCATTTGCATTCGGTCTTTCAGCGGAAATTGAACGACAGCTGATTTCTGAGCGAACAAAGCAGGGAATCCATAGGGCAAGGCTTGAAGGAAAGCAGATTGGCAGAAAAGTGGGAAGGAAATCGGATTATTACAAACTTTCAGAATATGATGATTATATAAAAAAGGAATTGATTTTGGGAAGAAGCAAGAAGTCTTTGGCAGACGAGCTTGGCGTTACCTGGGCTACCTTGAACAAGCATTTAACAAGAATCCTGTTCAGATAGCCCTAAGTTTTAGATGTTACTCAGCTTTTTCTTCAGTTGCAGTTTCGCCGGCTGTTCCTTCGGTGGCAGCCGGTTCTTTTGTAGGAACAGGAAGAGCGATTGCCTGTGCCTGAATTGTTTCATCGGTTGAAGCCTCAATAGCTTCGCCTTCATTTACACCAACGAATTCAAGAGCAAACTGTCGGATAGCACTGTCGATAGCTTCTTTAAGAGTCGCAACAAATGCATTCTTATCGTATTTGTGGCTTGCGATTTTTGTTCTCTCGCTTGTCTGAATTTCATAAGTCTTATTGATGATTTCTTTACCGCGGCTGTTGAGCAATTTAGCCTTCAAAGTGACAAGACCGCACATATCACCGTTCCATTTGTTACCTTTGAGGAGTTTTTTCTGGAATGTGAAGTTAAGAATGATAAGTGATTTTGCTCCAATGCTCTCCATTGTGAGTCTTGCATTTTTTGCGCCGATTGTAGTGAAATCTTTGTAATCAGTGGCAGTTTTTGTAGATGACAAAAGATTGAAGTAGCTTGGTGACAAATCTGCATAAGCTTTTGAAGAAACAACAGCTTCTTTGCTGAGGATTTCACAACCAGTCATTTCAGGAAGGATTTGTCGGATTGAATCATCGGCATAATCGAGGCGGTCAACGGCAGTAACGATTTCTGGATTTTGTCCGTCAATAAGCTTGTTGACCATGCTGCTCAATACACCATCAGACTCGGCTTCATCTGGATTATGCGGATCGTCTGCTGTCCAAGGCACCTGGGAATTTCCTACGATTGAGAAAACAGCAACAGGTGAATGTTCCTGCATGGCAATTTTTGTAGAACCGCAGCTTGCGAAAATGAATGCGCTAAAAGCCGCACCGGCAAGCCAAAGAATAGATTTTTTCATTTTTATCTCCTTTTTGACATGAAAGTCAGAAGTTCTTCTATTATAGAACATTGAAATCACTTCAACAAGACTATTCCGTTTCTGCGCTTCCGTCTGACTATATAGATAATAACAGTGTCGAAATGATTAAGTTACATGGAGAAATTGGAGAATTTAATCTGAAAACAAGAAGAAAAAAGTGATTTTTTCAAAGAATTTTTCGTCATTACTGCCGAAAGTGCAAAAATTTTTCAAATAAATATATGTAAGAAAATATGTCTCTTACAAAAAATTTATCTGAAAAAGGAAGAACTGACATGGAAAATTCAAAAAGAACCAGCAGACAAACACTGAGGCCATCCCCGACGGCTCTCCTTAACCCAAGATGCGACCCAATCTTTAAAGCGATATTCACCCAGGGGACGGAGGAATCAAACTTTGCGCTAAAAGACCTGATTTCGTCGTTGTTAGATAGGGAAATAGCCGAGATGGAGCTTCTGCCGAACGAGGAGCCTGTGGAAATTCTTGACGAGAAGCAGATGAGCTTTGATGTCAATGTCACCTTCGACGACGGCGAGAAGGCCGAGCTTGAGATGCAGGGCAGAAATCAGGACTACGATTATGCGAGCCGTGCTGAGATTCATGCGGCGAAACTGCTCAGTTCCAGCAACAAGCGCGGTAGCAGCTACGACGCCCCGAAGGTCTACCAGATTTCCGTGCTCAATTTCGAGATAGACAAAGATGACAATTCCCCGGTCTCATGGTACAATATGAGAACGGAAACGGGTGCTCATCTCGCAGGCAAGCTGAATGTAATCTTCTTGGACTTAGTTAAAGTGCGTCGTCTAATTGACAAGCCTGTTGAGCAACTGACCAAAGCCGAGAAGTGGGGCATGTTTTTCGCCTACGCTGACAGCGAGAAGCACCAGCCCTATGTCCGCAAAGTAATCGAGAGTGAGGAGGCCCTTATGGCAGCAGATTTCATCGTAAAGACAATGAGCAAGGAAGATGCGGAGTGGTTCCGCCAGAACTCCTATGAGAACGCCATCTGGGACTACAACCACGGCATGTACCGGGCGGAGAAGCGGGGAGAACGCCGGAAGGCACTTGAGACAGCAAAAAATTTTTTGCGTATGGGGATCGATGCTTTTAAAGTCGCACAGGGGACAGGCCTACCTGTAGAGGAAGTGCAGGAGCTTGCCAAGGGAATGTAGAACACCTGAAGTATTGTAACAGTAAAAACGAAAATCTCCGAAGGTCTCTTTCCACCATAAAGAAAAGATTTCCATGATATTGCGTTTCGATAAGTCTGACTATGTTATTAAGGACCTTAGATGGACATAAAAAAGCCCTCCTGTGAAGTAAAGTAAATCACAGGAGGGCTTCTTTTGTTTAGGTTATGCCAGGCATAGCCCGACATATTTTAAGTTATTACAGCTTAACTCGCATAACAACTGGTACGAGGATAGCATACTCAGGACCTACATCTTTATGGTCATCACTGTTGAGCATAAGATGTGAGAATCCAAGTCGTGCACATGTTGATATAGAACAGTTCTTTCCTGCAAATACCTGCAAACCTGGTGCTACGAATGCTTCGATACCACAGTCACCGAAGTTGTTCTTTGCTTTGAAACCTACGATGTCGCCGATTTCAAGAGTGAGAGCTAACTTGTCGCTTGCTGCAAAACGGAATGCGAGCAAGTTCCACATAGCGCGCTGTGAAACTGTATTGCCAAAATTGGCGAGTACAGACTGACCTTTAGAATCCGTGATACTTGCAACAACACCAACATGTTTGTTGTAATCAGAAATTTTACCTGCACTGGTTTTTGTACTATTCCAACCGCCATCAGTAACAGCAGAAATGTTGTTCAAAGAAGTGATGCTGAGTTTTCCTGCAACATATCGGAAACGAATGTCAGCATTGTATTCTGTGAGGTCACCGTTCAAGAAGCCCAAAGAACCACCGAATGTAGCCTTGAGGTTACCCCACTCAAGCGGCTGTACATGTAAAGCAAGTGCTCGTTCTGGTGTATTTGTGCTTGCCTGTTTGAAGACAAACTGAGCATCCCATGATTCAAATTTTGTATCCAGACGAACTGCAAATCCAGAGAAGACATCACCCTCTGTATTGTATGCTGTTCCGCCCAAACCAATAGCAGCCAAATCAGCAGTCAACAAACAAGGACCAAGGTCTCCCTTGTATGTAACATAACCGGTTGTCTTTGTTTTACCTGCAAATGATGTAATGTCATCAACCTGCAATGTAACAGCATTTTTGAACATAGAACCAAGCTTGTAAGCTGCAAATGTCTCACCACCCAAGTTAGATGCATCGGCATCGTTTTTGAGCTGGTAAGCACCGTTCATAACACCATCTTTCCAGTAACCAGCCGTTACCTTGAAAGAACCGATGTTGATATAACCAGAATACTGTTTAAGGGTGAAAGAAGAATTTGAACCTTGCGGGTCAATTCGTACTGTCACACCTCCAAAATCATTTGAAGCTGCCATTGAGAAGGTATCTGAGTCACTGCCGTATGTAAGATTATTGAGCAAATATGTCGTATAAGCATAATCTTTCAAATTCTCAGTTGTTTCGGTGTTACCATCAAACTTAACCTTTGTTGTAGCGGCAGAATTTGTATTGTAAGACATAATTCTGCTCAATGCCGACATCTGAGTTCGGTAGTTACATGTAAACTTAACATCTGCCGAAGCAATACCCAATCCCAATGAAGCAAGCGCTAATACACTAATTATCTTTTTCATTATCTATTTCCTCCAATTTCCTTATGCCACACTAGAGGGCAACATGAAGAAGGAATGGAATAGCGAATTTAGCTGTGCTTGGTTCACCCCATCCTGTTGTCTTGATGATGAGTCCAGAGGAAACATCAACGCCCTTTGTCGCCGTGTATTTAACCGACGGAATCAATTCGAGAGAACTGTCTCTGTCTTTGCCAACATTGCCAAGCTCTCGAAGGTTATTGTATTCCCATTCAACTGTGAACATAACGAGAATACTGTCAGAAGCTTTTACACCGAGACTAACCATGTCCCACAAATCGAACTGTGGATGTGTAACTGCAATTTCTGTCTTTGTAGCATCATCATAACGCTTTGCACCAATAGGAGTGTCGCCGGCTTTATAACTGAAATAAGACAAATTGTGCATTGTTGTAAAGGTAACAGTTTCGTTCAAAGCGTAAGAAGCTCGCAAATCAACTGCTGTTTCAAAAGAGTCGTTTGCAGCTTTACCAAATGTATAGCCAATAACGAAATCAAGGTTCTCTTTGAGAGTTTTATTCTCGAAGAATGCACCGAAAGCAACAGCTTTGTTTGCTGGAGTCTTGAGGTTAATAGTGAGTTTCGAGCCTTCACCAATGTTCATGCCCATCTCTACACCAAAACCTGAGCAGAAATCCAAAGTTCCGTAGTTACCAGTAGTCTTTTTTCCTGTTTTGTCAAGACCAAGCAAAAGACCGGTAGCATAGAAACTGTCGGTAGTGTATGTGAGTGCAGAAGAAAGATATGATGTGCCATTGATAGAAGCAATGTTATTGATGTCTTTAGCAATTGAGCCTCTTGGAACACCATACTTGTATTTCTCGTATTCTGAACCTTTCCATTTTCCAGAGTTGCCGTTGAAGCGGTTTACAGAACGAGCAGTCCAAACACCTGACTGGAGTTTGAATGCACCATTACCAAAGTTTACCCAACCTGTGTACTGGTCGAAACCGACTGATCCCTTATCAGGCGTAGCCTGAGTAAGTTTTGGATCAATGTCGAGCAAAACACCCGCATTGTCATTTTTAACTGTGAATTTTACACAACCTTTTGAGTCATCGTATCCAGAGAACTGAAGTTTTTCGCCACCTTCTCCATAGAGATACGCCTTCTGAGTAAATTCAAGGCTTACATCTGCAAAGATTGAGCCGAGGGCAAGTGCTGAAATTGTCAGCATTGAAATTATTTTTTTCATAATCTACTTTACTCCAACCTTACAGAGACACTTTGAATACAACCGGGATTGCAAAGCTTGAAGTAACCTTTGTTCCCAAGCTAGTCTTTGTACCGATGTTGTCGTTAACACCGATATAGTTGACATTCCATTTCAAGCCAGCTGTAAGTGAAGCGTTTGCGTTGAATGAATAAGTAACACCAGGAATGATACTGATGTTATATCCGCCTGATGCACATGGACCCCAAAGCTTTGTTTTTTCTGCGTCTTCGGGATCCTGCTGTCCTGTAAAGAGAACACATTCGTTTTCAAGTGTTAACTGGAGAAGAAGCTGTTCGCTTGATTTGTAAGCAAAGCTAACCATGTTCCACATAGTTGCACGGTTCTCAGAGTATTTCTGATCTTTTACATTCTCTTTATTGTTGAAGATAGAGACATTGTGCATCGTTGTGAGCGAGAGTGTGTCGCTCAACTTGAAGCGAGCACGGAAATCAATACCCATTTCGCTGTATGTCTTCAAGTCGTCGCCATTATTATCTTTGTATTCAGACAAATCTTTTCCGAATGTGAAGCCAAAGAGAAGTTTTGTATTGCCAAGTGTTGGGCGAAGGAATGCACCAAGTGCCAACTGGTCGCGTTTAAGTGATTTTGCTACGAAATTGAAATCAATTGCGTTGTCAATGTGGAAAGCAAATTCTCCTGCGAAACCAGAATTGAAGTACATGTCACCACCGTCAGCCTCAGTGTATGCTTTGTATTTGCGGTCGCTATCTAATCGAAGGGTTGAGCCCCATGGATTCTGAACAGCAACACCCTTGAGCATGATGTAAGTACCATCGTTTGGTCGAGATGTAAATGCAACAGCAGTAGAAACTCTCTGTCCTGCATTATCTTTATCAATTTCAGGGTTCTTGTAGGTAGAACCTTCTTTCCAAGAATAAACACGGGTGAGGTTATCAACATCATCAGCATACTGACCGTTAATAACACCGAGACGATAACGGTTAAAGTCAACCCTTTCCCAATTGCCTTTGTCATCTGTCAACTCGTCACCATATCGGCTTTCCCATTTACCGGTTGTAACCTGAATAGGTCCATAGTTGAGCCAAGCATAATACTGGTCAAACCAATCCTTGCCAGCGTCAGCTTTTGTTGATGCATTTGGGTCGAAATCAAGAACGAATCCAGCCCAATCAGTCTGTGCGCTTATCACAATGTCAGTCTGAGCATCTTTGTAGCCTGACTGATCAAGTGCTGTGCGAGTCTGTTTAGCACCAGAGTCAGTCGCAAGGTCCTTGCTGTTCTCTTCGCTGTAGATTGTTCCAGCCGTTTTGTACGACAGAGAAACTTCCGCTGCGAAAACAACCGAAAGACTCAATGCAGCAACAGACAGCACTGATACGATTTTTTTCATAGGAAAAAATCCTCCTTTTTTTAATGGAAATTTTAAACCAAGGATTAAATTGCATAGTGATTTAAAAAAAGGGTATTTTACCAGCGAAGAATTCGTGATTTGTACTATTCTGTTGCGAAAATTTAGAAAATGAATAAAAAATTTGATTTTATAAAACTAAGTTTAATATAATATTAAGAATGAAAGTGCGAAAATCCCTAGTCTTCGCCGAAATGTAATAAAATGTAAATAACATTGATTATAAATTAAAGTAAAACTAAAGAATAAGAGAATATGAAAATTCTAAATATCCCATTTAAGAATACATCAATAACCCAAAAATTCCACATCCCCACCATCATCTGACAAAAAAAACCTGTTTCTGTATAATGATTTCAAAAAATTGGTGAAAATATGTTAAAAAAACTTTTGAAGTGGCTGCCTGCGGTTTTTGTGGCGGCTTGTAATTTTTATCTTTCTTCGCAGGAGCATCTTGAGCACATGCCGGGCTTCTGGAACGCGGACAAGGTCGTGCATTTTTTCTGTTTTTCGGGATTCAGTTTTTGGATTGCGTTTGCCTGCAACATCAAGTCTTATAAACAGGTGTGGCTTCCAACGCTGCTCATCGGGCTTTGGGCGATTACTGACGAAATCCATCAGAGTTACACGCCCGGCCGTGACGCTTCGATTTTTGACTGGTTTGCGGACACGACCGGTGCGCTTGTCGGGGCAGTGATTTTCGTTTTCTTTACGACGAAAATTCTTCCAAAATTCTTAAAAAAATAATAGGGGGGCTGCCAGTCTGCCCTTCGACTTCGCTCAGGGACAGACTGGCCGGGTGTTACGCAGCTCGGTAACCCTCGGCGTCCTCACTTCGTTGCGGTCGCTGGCTTCGCCACTGCTCCATACCCTAGCCCTACAGTCGAACGGGAACTCCGAGAGTATTCAGGTCTCGTTTAATTCCATCTACGGTGTAGCCCATCGAGTGAACCATGCTCGCGATAAGCGCTGCATCGGCTTTTCCTTGGGTGAGGACATCCGCCAGGTGCTGCGGAGTTCCGCCGCCACCAGAAGCGATCACAGGAACGCTTACATTCTCCGCAATCATTCTTGTAACATTGAGCTCGTAGCCCTGTCGGACACCGTCTGCGTCAATTGAGTTGAGTACGATTTCACCGGCTCCGAGAGAGACGGCTTTTTTTGCCCATTCGAGTGCGTCCAAATCAGTCTTTACGCGGCCACCGTTGATGTAAACTCGGTAACCGTTCGGCATTTCCGCATCTTTTGCGGCATCCATTCCCAAAACGATGCACTGATTTCCGAAAATGCGTGCTCCCTCGCGAATCAAGTCGGGATTTTTGACTGCCTGTGAGTTCAAGCTGATTTTTTCGGCACCAGCAAGAATCGTTGAGCGGATGTCTTCGATTGAGCCGATTCCACCACCAACGCAGAAGGGAATGAAAACCTGCTCTGCAACGCGGGAAATCAAGTCCAGAATCGGGCCTCGTCCGCGGGCACTTGCCATGATGTCATAAAAAACAAGCTCATCAACGCCCTGCTCATAGTATTTGCGTGCCATATCAACCGGGTCACCGATGTCGATATTATTCTGAAATTTAACGCCCTTTGTATTCCGTCCGTCCTTTACATCCTAACAAACAATGATTCTTTTCTTTAGCATTTTACGCCCTCGATATAATTTTGAAGGATTCTAAGTCCGGCCTTGCCGCTTTTTTCCGGGTGGAACTGGAACGCGGTTATGCTTCCCTGGGAAACGCAGGCTGGAACCTTGCAGCCGTAATCGGCCCAGGCTTTGACGATGTTTTCGTCGCTTGGTTGAATCAAGTATGAGTGCACGAAGTAGAAGTCGGATTTTGGGTCAACGCCATTGAAGAGCGGGGTAGAGCCGTTTGCGTATTCAAGATTGTTCCATCCCATGTGAGGAACTTTGAGACCTGTCGGGCTCATCGAGTCTGAACCGTGGTCACTGAGCTTAGTCGAAGTGTTCCAGACATTTTCAAAATGCCGGATTGTGCCTTTTAAAAGCCCCAGGCAGTCAACATCGCCTTCTTCGGAATGTTCAAAAATAATCTGGGAACCAAGACAGATTCCAACAAGAGGTTTTTGAGATGCCGCCCAGTCCTTTAAGAACGAGTCGAAGCCCGTAAGCTTAAGCTGCTCCATGGCGTATTTTGCCTCGCCGACGCCCGGAAAAATCAGGCGGTCACACTTTTCTAAATCGGCCGGATTTTTTGAAAGGACATATTCTGCCTTCAAAAAGCCCAAAGCCCGTTCAACGCTCTTAATATTTCCAGCGTTGTAATCAACGATTCCTACCATAATGAAGTGAATTTAGCATAATTCAGAAAAGTTCTCAATGAACTTCCGTTTTCAATTTTCAGTTTTCAATTCGACTTGCCGATAATCTTCTATATGAATACTCATGATATTCTTCCGGTAATTAAAATCGTCCTCTCGGATAAGCGCGTTATCATTACGGCGATAGTCGTTTTCCTTTTTATGAATTTCTGTTCCTATGTCGTGCGCTACCGAAAAAAGCCAAAGTCTGCGGCTCCTAAGAAATCAATCGCTGCGCCCGCTCCAGCTCCTGCCGAAGAAAGTGGCGAAGGTGGTGGAGACGATGCAGGTGGCGACGGGGAATAATCACCAGCAGGTTGTTCCGTTTGTCTTTTCTCGTTTTTATAATATCCAGCTTGTCCTTCCAAAATGTCCCGCAGATTCTAAGTCGCGTTTCCGAAAAAAGCTGCGACAGGATTTCTGCGGTGTCCTTCGCTTCCCAAACATTGATTCCAAAAATCCTTAACATTTTTCTATTGAAAAGCTCTGTCAGTTCGTGCGTTGCTTCCTGTCGGGTGTAAAGACGGCGGTTTTTCCTGATGAAATTGAATGCCTCTTCCGCGTCGGGGGCGGTGTAGTTGATTTTCTGATTTTTTGCATTTGCGTCACAGATGTCACAGCCCGAGCAGACGGCTTTTTCGCCACCAAGGTAATCAAGAATGTTCTGGCGGCGGCAAGTCCTGCTCAGGGCAAAATCGCCCAGGGCACGCTCGCGGCTTTTGGGTTTTGCCTGTCTCCACCGCACATAGTCGGCATGATTCCAAATCAGGACGGAGTTCACATTCTCTCCGTTCCGGCCCGCTCTTCCGGCTTCCTGAATGAAGTTTTCGAGGTGCTCCGGCGCATCCAAATGAACGACACTTGCGATATCGGCTTTGTCAATTCCCATCCCGAATGTACGCGTTTCCTTATTCCAAAAATTGCTAATTTATTTATTAGGAGTTAGGAAATGCTAGGAATTTATGCACGTACATCTAGAGATAATCCTTTAGAAATTATTTCTACTATTGATCAGCAAATAAAAGCTGGTATTGAGTTCGCCATTAAAAATGGCTTTGAGTATCAAGTTTATGCTGATAAAGGTATAAGCGGTTATAAAATATCAGAAGAAGAGGAAACAGACCCATTCAACAACCGCCCACAGTTCACACAGCTTGTAAATGATATTAAGAATAAGAAAGTTGAATCTGTTTGGGTTTGGGAACATTCCAGAATATCAAGAAATCAATACGCCTCTGCTTTTATTTTCAATATTTTTCAGAAGTATAAGATAACGCTTTATGAGAAGGATAAAGAGTTTAATTTGTCTGACCCTACAAACCAAATGCTTAGGCAGATTCTGGACGCTGTAGCCCAGTATGAAAGGCAACTTATAGTAGGCAGAACTACTAGAGGCCTGTATAACGCTATTGATTCTGGAAAAAGAGCACATGCAAAGTTTTTCGGATATAGAAGAGCTGGCAGAGACAAGAACAACAATCTGCTTTGGGAACCTGTAGAAAGTGAGATTGAGCAGATTAGAAAATGGTACGCTCAATATAAAGACGGAAAAACTCTTAGGTCTATTATTCTCAATCAAATAAACGGAACAGACAAACTTGAAACACAAGTTTTATTGCAAAGAGGTACAAAGCTAGGCAGATTTTTAGCCCATGCAGAATATACAGGCTACAATCTGAATATGAAAGGATTAGAAATCCTGCATAAGTTTGAGAAATGCGAAATCACAAACTTGCAAGCTCTAAAGAACAAAGATTATTGGGTTAAATCTCTTGCTTATACCGTTCAAATAATTTCGATAGAAGAATGGGTAGACATTAGAGAACGCCTTCAACAGAATAAACTTGTTAGAGCAAGAAATGATGTAAAGAAAAGGAAAGCCGAAAAGTCTCTTGCAACAGGAATTATAAAATGTAGCGGTTGCGGTCTTTATTACTATCATTATCACATGCACTATAAGAAAGAAAATAAAAATGAGTTCGAGGATTATTACTACTACTATCATCATAGGAGCTTTGGAAATGAGCGTTGTCCAAACAGGCCCAAAAGTCTGGACGTAAAAAGAATAGATAGTATTTTTGAATCATTCGTTTTCTATTTCTATATGCTCTATGATACGAATAAAACCGCAATGCAAGATGATTTAGAAAGCAGAAACATTGAGCTTATGAAAATAAAAGAAACTCAAAAATCTTTTGATAAAGAAATAGCTCAAACAAAAAGACAGATTGAAAAGTTAAATCTTGCTCTTGATAGCACGGACGACGTAAAAGCAATTACTGTTTTGGCTGCTAGAATAAGCGATTGCGAAGAGAAAATAAAAAACATAGCAGAAAAGAAAGCGGAAAACTTTATTGTTTTGAACAAGAAAAACGAAGAAATGGAAAAACTTCAATCTGATATGTATTTCTATTCTGCTGCTGACCAGATTCTTAATTTTCATAAAAAGTACAACATCGAAGAAAAGCGCACTACTTTGCTGAAAATCATAGACGAATCTATTGCTTTTGGAAAATATATTTTAATTAAAAATGCAAACAAGGTTTTCATTTTCGATAGTAAGAAAAATTATGAGATTCCCGAATCTGGTTATAATGTTCTTGAAGCAATCAAAGATATTAATAGCGTTTCTGATTTTAACCTAACCTTGGATATTCCAAAGCAGCTATCAAAAGCAGAAGCTAAAAAATTCTTTCTTGATAATAATATCAACTATGACTTTAAGGGCCAGGTTTTCTTAGTATGAAATAAAATACCCGCACAATTAACAACTGTGCGGGTAAATCAAACAAAAACACCACCTAAAAGATAGGTTTGTGTTATTTAATAAATCTTATAATGATTTTCTAAAATTGTCTATGAGTTCCTAATTAAGATATATTTTATAAAGAGGGTCAACAGGAATTGGGATTAGACATAATTCTTTTATTTCTCTAATTTTGGCACAATTACCAGGGCCATCATCTTTAGCAATATATCCCGTTGTAGAAATATGCTTGTAACATATTTGTAGATTGTAACCTGAAATTGAAGAAAACTCATTTAATAAATCTGATATTTGATACCTTAATAATAAATCATAAGGCATATAGCTATTTAGCCATTGATCGGGAATTGTTATCATAGCATTATACTTTTCACTTCCTGAACCAGCCATTTTTGAAAGTCTTTCATATATATATGAGGGACGATGATTGTTTAAGAAGTCTTTTAAATCCTTTTCAAATTTTGAATCAGATTCGATATTAAGCATAATACGAATATCACATAAAAAATAAAAATCTGTAACAGATAAAGTTATGTTTTTTCCAAATGCGTTTTGTATAATTCCATTTTTAGACATTTGAAATCCTTACCTTGCATAATTTACAAGGATTTTTATTTGTTTTGTTATTTGGGCATAACATACCCTTAATAAATAATTTTTTTTATTTATTTAAAATTATTTAATTCATTCCTTCCCTTATAATTTCAAAGAACACTCAAAAAATAATTATTTTTCTTATATGTACAATATATAATTCGTTCCAGAAAAATATAAAAAGAAAGAAAAAAATCTGACCTTTTTTGTGAATCTTACTAATTTAAATAAATGTGGTATTATCAAAGGGAGTAGCTACCCGGAGATAATAAGCATAGGTCTGAAACCTGACTGGGAATGAGCGCTCTTTCAGTTTTCAGTCAGGGAGTAAGTTTTTAATGAACCTTTCAGAAGAAATCGAGCATTTCTTAAATACGCCTGAACTCTGGCGAAATACCTACTACGACACAGAAGAAGTAGATTCTAAAATAAATAATCTTGTATCAAATCAGATAGAAATAACGCCTGAAAACATATCTAAAGCAATCGGCAGAAGTTGGAAATCAACCCTAAAGAAAATGATTCCTTTTTTAGAGCGAATCAATAATCAATTTCCGTTTAATTGGCAGCAAGAATGGGCACCTATTCCGCAAGCAAATTATGCAGATAAATTAAACATAAATCGAAAAATAATAGGAAACTGGATAGCGTATCTTAAAAAACTCTATATTCTGGAATCAATCGGCACGCATAACTTTATAAGCAAATCTACAATGCTTGAATGTGAAACAGGCCATTCTCAGGATTATCTTTGCAATAAGCCACAGCTAAAAGAACTCTTGAAATATGCAAGATCTGATTATTCAGATAACTACAAACAGAAAATCCGTATACATTCTTCTTTTAGTGCGAACATTACCGCTATAGGTAATAATAATATAAATAAAGTTATTGAGATTGATAATAATGATATTGATAATGAAAATACAGAAAGTGCGAACTTTACCGCTATAGGTAATAATAATATAAATAAGATATTGTTAGATTATGTAAATAATAATCTAAAGAATGATAATCAGAATTTACCGCCTTTAGAACAATATCATTTTATGAATGGAAACCGCCGCTATTCTGATATTTGCTCCTTAAAATCTTTAGAAAAGGCAATCAAAACAGGAAAAATAGACCAGAACGACACAAAGCAAGTTTCAGAGTTTTACGAGACTTCAAGGGAAAAATACCTTGATTCTGTATTCGGAAAAGATAACTGGAAAGAATACGACCGGACCGCTTCTGTGCCTACAATCACATATTTATTCAATAAAGGCGAATGGAAAAACAATAACTATGACTTCTACGGAGAGTTTGCCAAAGCACTTCTAGGGGATAATTATTCAGAACAAGACAGAAAAGACATTAAAAAGCTCTTTATGCTTTGCTACTTCTCAAACCTTCGGGGAATGTGGCAGATATTCAAACAGGCAACAGAAGCATTATTGCGTGGGGGAAAATACGCCCATTATGAACATGTAGAAATGCTTGCTGCTATGGTTAGACTTTCTGACGGAATCGACGAAGAAGTTACTTTTGAGAATGTCGGGGAAATATGGAAAAAATACCTATCTCCAAGAATGAGCGACTTGAACCAGAAAATAATTGATATTCTGGGAAAAGGCTTGGGACCTGATATTTTTATTCTGGAATCTGCGATTTATGCGGAAGTCAAAAGAAACATACCAGAAAGAAATGTACAAGTTTATGACGCCTTTTATTTATCCAAAGATTCTAAAATCGATATGGACTCAATAATGGAAAATGCAGCGTATAAGATTATTCAGAATGTGCTTCATTTGGAGCGTCAAAATACTCTGCTGAACAGTCATAATCTTTAATGCAAACGCCATTAAAAACGCCTACATTTTGACCATCACACATAGAAACTTCAATTTTAAGTTTTGCGTTTAATGGGAAAAGATTTTTTAATAGTTCATCTGTACACGCTTCTGACCAGTTAATAATCAGTTGTTTATTTTCAATTTTATATTCTGCGTTTCCAATCTGTATATCTTCTTTCTTTTCCAATTCTTTGATTGTAAAACCTGACGGCTCATTTTCATAAATGATTTTTGCAATAATAACGCCGTTTCCGTACTTTGCATGTATTTCAGAAAAATCTAAATCTTGAAAATCTATGTCGCCTAATATCATACTGCGGATTATAGCACAAAACACACTTTTTTGCAGAAATCGCATTTTTTTTTCGGGAATTTTTATATTTTTCAGAAAAAAATTACTATTATATATATAGGGAATAATTAAGAAGTTTTGGAAGTAAAATAAGATAGTAGAGTTATTTTGTTTTATGGATTTATTATAAAAAGCTCATGCGTGCTTTTTATATGTACTTTAGTCATATTGGCTTGGGACCTACCCCAAGCCTTTTTTATTTTAAATCTCTACTAACTCTATAAAAGGAGATTTAGAAAATTGCCAATTCAAAGAATCTGCAATTATTCAGGCTGCCAGAACTATGCTTTAGACGGACACTTTTATTGCAAGGAACACTACAAAGAACCTAAGCCATTTGAAAACGCAAGAAGAAATAACGAGAGCTTTTATAATACGCACCAATGGCGGACTTTAAGAAAAGAACATCTTAGAAACAATCCGAATTGTGTATGCTGCGGAACAAGTGAAAATCTAACTGTAGACCATATCACAGACCCGTTAGGAAATGCTCTTTTATTCTTTGACGAAAACAATTTACAAACTTTATGCAAAGACTGTCACAGGATAAAGACAGCAAAAGAAATCGCAGATAGGAAAAGAAAATAATGATTGCAGAACAGAGACCAGATTATTGTTATAGACCCCATGTTTTTAATGATTTGAAAGAGCAGAAAATAAAAGAAACTCCATATTGTGAGAATTGCAGAATTAGAACAAAAGAATTGATTGTAAGTTTTATAGAGAAACCTTTATTAGAACCCGATTCAAGATACTGCATAAAAAATATGATCTGCCTTTGTGAAAGCTGCTACTCAAAAGCTATGGAGCTTGCAGGCTGCTATAACTACTTCAAGCATTAAACCTTTTTTGAATAACCCACTAATTAACTCATAGGAGATATTAGAATGAATAAAATTAGTGGTGTTTATTTAATCAAGAATAATCTGAATGGCAAATGTTATGTTGGAAGCAGTTCTAACATTATGAGAAGATGGAATTATCATAAAGCGCCTTCAAGTTGGAAATCACTCAGAAATGATTTATACAAAGACTTTCAGGAATACGGAATAGAGAACTTTTCTTTTGAAGTATTAGAAGAATGTTCTGAAAGCGAGCTCTTTCAAAGAGAGCGTTATTATATCGAAACTTTGAGAACTATTGAGACAGGATATAATAAGCTGATTCCGTACAGACCAGAAGAAGAAGCAAAAGCAAACTATAAAATCTACAAAGACAAATACAACAAAGAGCATTCTAAAGAACACACTTTGTATATGAGAACCTACAAAAAGAAATCAGCATAAGGAATTAAGAACATGAAAGCAGAGTTTGAAAAAGGTTATGAGTTTTTAGCAATACCATTTTTTCTATTGATACTTTTGTTAGTTCCTTTTCCTTTATGGCTTGGCTGGGGCTGTCTAAGGTTAGCGATTCCAGAATTGCCAATACTTACATATAGAGCAGCATTTTTTATTATGCTTGGATTAGAACTAATTACAGGAACTGTAAAAGCGTTGTTCAAACGCTAATTTATAGATAAAGACATAATCCTATTTTTATTTGTTTTGGCACACGTTCTGAAAAGGCGTGTGCTTTTTTTATAACCGGTAGCCCCTTCTGAAAAATCAGTTCTTCTGGCGTAAATCACTCCCCCAAGTTTCCGTTTTTTAATGTCAAAAAATCCCCATTTTCTGACAGCTCACTTAACTAATTGATTAAGGAGCAAATCAAATGCCAGGAAATCAGAACAGCGGAAGAAAAAAGAAACCTGTTGCAGAAAAGAAACTCGCAGGAACATTTAGAAAAGACAGACATGCTGAACAAGAACAAGCAGAAAATCTATTAAATGAAATCTGCTGCATAAATGAGAATACAGTTATCGCTTGCCCTGAATCTATCACGGATAAAACCGCAATAGACTTCTGGAACAATCAGACAAGGTTTTTAATTGATTGCAGAATCTTAAAGCCGCAGGATTTACCGTTATTTGAATCTCTCTGCAAAGACTTAGAAATGCTTAGGGAGATAACAGGAAAATTAAGCGAGCTTGAAGTTTCAGACCCGACAAGCGAACAGGTAGACATTTTATTAAAACGAAAATCACGGCTTGAAAACTCATACAATTCTAAATGCGTTAAGTTCTTTGTCTCTCCTGCAGACAGAGCAAAACTTGCTTTAGACAGTTTAGACATAGAACGGAAGCAGCAGGAAAATCAATCAGCAATTTCAAGAATCATTGCAAGGAACTCTGTAGATGGATAATCAGAAAGAAATCCTTGCATATTGTAATGATATAATAAAGGGAAAAATCCTAAGCGGTACTTACTGCAAAAAAGCCGTTAAGCGTTTTCTTTCTGATTTGAAAAGAAGCGAGACAGAAGAAGGCTATCCTTACTTCATGGACTGGCAAGCTGCAAATGATGTTATTGATTTTGCGGAGTGCCTTCACATTCCAGATATAAACGCAAACCTTAAACTTTTTCCTTTTCAGAAGTTCTTATACGCAAATGTTTGGGGCTGGAAGTTCAAAGACAATAAAGAACGCAGACGATTTAGAACATGCTTTATTGAGATTGCAAGAAAGAACTCTAAGACCACTTCTTTATTATTTCCCTTTATTCTCTATGACGCATTAACTACAAATGCAGCTGAAAGTTATTTTGTCTCAGCGACTGGAGAGCAGGCTGAAAAATCATTTGCCGAATTATCTAACCTGATAAAAGAGACTTCTGAATTAAAAGACTTAATGAAATGCTATTCAGGAGCGATAACCTATAACAATTCCAGAATTACGTTTTTCAGTTCTGAAACAAAAGGAGCTGATTCTTATAAAAACTCTTTTTCTGTTGTAGATGAATTTCACTCCTACGAATCAGACAAAATAATTACAGCGTTTAGATATGGCTCCAGAGCAAGATTAAACGGCACGGTTTGCATAATAACAAGTGCGGGATTAGATACTAACTCACCTTGCTTTAATGAAGTAATAAAGACAAGGAACATTTTAGACGGAGCTCTAACAGATGATTCTTATTTTGGGATTCTATACGAGTATGATGAAAAGGACGACTGGAAAGACAAGCGAAACTTTATAAAAGCAAACCCAGCTTTAGGAACATTTCTAAAAGAAGATGTTTTACTCTCTGACTTAAACGACGCAATTATTACACCCTCGCACCAGAAAGATTTTATTTCTAAAACCTGCGGAATATGGGACAAAGGCGGCGTTTCTGCATGGCTCAATCCTGATCTGCTTATAAACAGAAAAGTAGATTTTGAAAATGAGTTTAAGAGCTGTGAATGTTATGGCGGATTAGATTTATCAAGCGTTTCTGACCTTACAGTTTATTCTTTGTGTTTTGAAAGAAACGGAGATTATTATTTTAAGCACCGTTATTTTATACCTTCTGAACAGATACAAAAAAAGTATGAGAAAGACAGCATAAACTTTCAGGACTGGATAAACAAAGGGCTTGTAATACCAACACCCGGACAGACCATAGATTATGACTTTGTAATTGAATACATCAAAAAAGATTCCCAGATATTCAGAATACAAGAATTATGCTTTGACCCGTGGCAATCAAAACTTGTGATAAACAAACTCAATGACGAATTGCCTGACATAACCTATATAGAGTTTGCGCAGAATCTAAAGAACTTTGCTGAACCAACTAAGAACTATGAGAAAAAAGTTTTAGATGGACATGTTATAGATTCTAATCCTATCGCTAGATGGAATCTTAGAAACTGTGAAATCAAAGTAGACCCATCAGGAAACTATAAACCCCTCAAAAGTAACAAATCATCAACGCAGAGAATCGACGGAATCATTACAAGCATTATGGCACTTTCCAGAGCTTGTTATGCAGAAGAAAGCAAGTCTAAGCAAATGAGCTTTTCTGAAATACTCAACGCTTTCTAACTAATTTCATAAGGGAATTTTAAAACAGGAATTAAGGAAATGAATCTATTTCAAAAGATATTTAGAAACAATAAAAACGCAAAACAGAAACCCAGAGATATTCTTGATTTTGCAAGTGGAATAAACAGACAGGTAGAAAGTGATTCAACAAGTTTCAGCTGCATAGACAGGATTGCAAGCACAATAGCAGGTCTTTCTTATGGAATCTATAAAACAAAATCAGGGGAAAAAGCAGACCACCCACTTTATGAAGTTCTAAAAGAACCTAACGCAGAAGAAACTCATACAACATTATTTCACCAGCTTGTCTTAGATTATTTTGACGGCAACATTTATTTATACAAATACAAGGATTCAGAGGGAAATGTTACGAACCTTTTCAGATTGAACCCTAGAAATGTGTCTGTAAACAGAAACGAATATAATGCAAAGACTTTTTCTTATAATGGCAAAGTTTACACAGCGGACAAAGTTCTTCATATACCTTCAAGATTTGGTTATGACGGAAAAATCGGACATTCTATTTTTCAAGTCTGTGCAAACAGCTTTGAAACTTCCAACTCATTAGACAATTACACAAACAATAGCTTTTCTAATCACTTAGGAAAAAGGCTTGTAATAGATTTATCTGACACATACCCGAACGCAACGGAACAAGAGCAGAAACAAATCAGAGACAGATATATTCAGAATTATGGCGGAAGTTCTAACGCCGGAAAGCCTGTTGTAAAAACCGGAAAAATTAAATTTGAAACCTTAGACACAGGAGCAAGCGACAACAGAGCAAGCGAGCTTAGCGAAAACCGCAATTTTCAATTAAGAATCATATCCCAGATTTTTGGCGTTCCTCTTGAATACCTTTCAGGCGAAGGCTCAACAGATATAGAAAAACTAACAACTATGTTTGCTTCTCAGGCTGTAGCTCCAATAGTTCAGCAGTTAGAAGAAAGTCTTAATAAGTTATTCAAAGTAGAAGAACGCTCTAAGTATCACATTAAGTTTAATTACAACTCTCTTTTTAGAACAAGTCTAGCAAGCAAGATTGATTCTTATACCAAACAAATGAACAACGGAATACTAACTATTAATGAGATAAGAGCAAAAGAAGATTTGCCACCTGTTGAGGGCGGAGACTTCAACTATAGACCTGCGAACTTATTACCAATTTTGCCGGAACTAGAAAACTCGCTTGGAGCAAGTGCAAAACTCAAACAGGCAGAGCTTGAAAACACAGAACAGCCTACAGGCACACAGAAAAATGCGGAAGCTGTTGGACTTGGTAGCGAGTTAATGCAGTAAGGAAAAATTAGAAATGAAAAGAAAGATTGAATATAGAACTACATCAAAAGACGTTCAGGCAGAAGCAAAGGAACAAGACGGAAAAAAACTTATTTCTGGCGTTATTCCTTATAACTCTAAATCGCAGCGAATGAGCTTAGGTTATTCAGATTGCGAGTTTGAAATGCTTCTACCTTCTGTTTTCAACAAGACCTTAGCAGACAAGGCAGACGTTTACGCAAACTACGCCCATGACGATATGGCAATTCTAGGAAATACAAAAAGCGGAACTTTGCAATTAGAAAACAGAGATGACGGACTTCATTTTATTTTGGAGCTTGGAGATTCAGACATAGCAAACAGATGTTATGACACCATAAAACGCGGGGACTGCAACGGCGTTTCTTTTGAGTTCTATCCCTATGATTGGACCGAAGAAAACGGAATTGCAATGCTTAGAAGCGCAAAGCTAACGGCAATTTCTCTAGCAGTTATAAACCCAGCCTATTTAGAAACAAATACAGAAACAGTAAATCAGAGAGGAATTTTAGATATGGAAAAAATTAGACGTGCAATAGAAACAAAGGAAATTGACCTAACTAATGAGGAGACTTTAGAACAGGTCAAAAAACTATTGGAAGAAATAAAGGCCGCTTTACCTGCTGAAAAACAAACAGATACAGCAGACAAAGAGCTAGAAGAAAAACCTGCTGAAACAAAGGAACCTGAAAAAGCAGACGAGCCAAAAGTTGAAACACCTGAGCAGCCAAAGAATGACACTCAGACAGAAGAGACTAAGAGCGAGGAAACAGAACCAGACCCAGAGCAGCAGAAAAAACTTGAAGAGTTGCAGAGGGAATTAGAAAAAGAACTTTCTGACAACTAATTAAAAAAGGAATTTAAAAATGGAAAATATCAACGAGACAATTAAAAAGGCACAAGAAACACTTGCAGAAGTACGTTCTGCTAAAAAGGAATTGGATCAGGCAAGAGCACTTGCTAACGCTCCAGTAAATGAGAACCGCACAGCAGAAAAAAATAAGTTCTATTCAGATATTCAGAACGCAATGAAAGAAAACAGAACTGTAAAGGTAAATGGAACCGGCACAGTAAACGTTGCGAAGGAACTTGTTTTTGCATTAGAGGATAAAGACGACTTACTTTCTAAGTTCTCTATCCATGCCGGAGCTTCTGCTTCTAACGTTATCCCAGTTTGGAATAATTCTATCGGTGAGTTTGCACCTGTAGAAGAAGATGGAACTTTTGAATCAGAGGGAGACGGCTTAGCAAGCGTTACTGTTGAGCCTAAGGCTTTTGCAAAATCTATCAAAGTTTCAGACGAGACATTAAAACTTTCAAGCGTAGAGTTTGAAAACGAATTAAGCAAGATTCTTGCTGATTCATCTCGCAGAACAATTCTCAAAGGCATTTTCAACGGTGTTGATGGTCGCTTTGTTCCAATCGACAAGGACGCAACAGAAGTAGAAGTTTCAAAACTTGACCCTTCAGCAATTCAGAAGATTGCCCTTACAGTTCTTTCTAAGACTGATAACGGAACAATCTTAATGAACCCAATGACTTATGCTGATATTGTAGACGCAGGCACAAAGAAAGACGAAATCCTTCTTAAACAACTTATTGAAAATAAGAATGTAGAAGGCGTTGATGTAGTTCTTTCTGCTTATGTACCAGCAGAAAAAGTTGTTGCAGGTGATTTAGGCAATTATGGTATTGGTCTTGCAAACGAAATGCAAATCACACCTAAAACTACAGTAGGTAGCTTAGCTCATAATTATGACGCTTCTATCTATGTAGCTGGAAAACCAATCATTGCAAGAGACTTCTTTACATTAAAAGTAAGCGCATAGTTAAAAACCTATATTTCAAAAAGTCATAAAAGGTAATTGCTCCTTTTAGCTCTGGCAGAAATGCTAGGGCTTTTTCTTTTTTATTACTAATTGTTTAAGGAATAAAAACAATGATTGTAACAAAAGATGAACTTGAACAATATAGCGGTGTTTACCAGGACAAAGAAAACAAGTCTCAGGAATTATATATAGAATCGGCAGAGGATATTTTAAGCTCATATCTTGGCTACAGCCCAGAAGTCAAAAGTTATTCTAAGTTTTATGACGGCAACGGTTTTTCTGATTTGAGATTAGGAGCAAAACCTATTTTCATTTTGGAAAGTGTCTCTATAGACGGCGTAGAACAGGACTTAAAAAATATAGATTTTGATGATGATAGCATAATCATTAGAAACGGCGTTTTCCCAGTTGGCAGAAAAAACATTGCTGTAAAGTTTACGGCAGGTTTTGAGAAAATACCCGCAATAATGAAAATGACTGTTTTAAGAATTGCGACCCTTCTTCAATTAGAAAGTGATTCTAATATTGGAGTTTCAAGCAGAAGTTTTCAGGACAACACAAGAACATTCTTAAACACAAAAAATTATGAGCCTTATTTAATTCAATGTTCAAGCTACAAGTTACTTGCTTAGGGAGTTTAGAGAAATGGCGAACTTTGTAGATTTTGACTTAGATATAAAGCAGGTAGAAAAAGCAATCTCTGGAACAAAATTAAAGATTGATACCGTTATCGTAAAAATGCAACGAGCGGTAAACAAAGAAGTTATCAAATCTGCAAAGGCAAGATTCAGAGCTCAATTCAACGTAAACAATCACAATTCTTATACCCTTACAAATCCAAACGCAGAGAACCGAGCAGGAAAAAACGCACAGCCAATTTTGAAAAGTTTCAAGAACATAAAAAGCAAAAGAGAAAAAAGAACAACTTGGATTTTGAATAATTCTTACTGCGCTAACTGGCTTGAAAACGGAGCACACATAGAAGCAAAGAATAAGAAATACTTGCGTTTCAAAGTCGGTGGCGAATGGAAAACATGCGAATCAGTAACAATTCCGGCCAGACCTTTTGTTAATCCTGCGGTTAGTGAGTTCTGGGAAAGTTCTAAACATGTGGAAATACAGGAAAAGATTTTGCAGAAAGAACTTGAAAAGTATTGGGAAAAGAACAGATAGGAATAATTAAAAATGGATTTTTTTGAACTAGAGGAAAACATATCAGAATATATTGAAACTGAGTTTTCGGAATATCTCAAAGAAAAGGAACTCTCAAAACCGGTTTTTGTAAAAGACAATATAGACTTAGACAAATACAAATCAAATCTGACTGTATTTTTTGATTTTGCTTCTTTCAATTTTGAGAATCTATCTAATGAATCTCAATCAGCAAGTCTGACTTTAGATTTGTACTTTGTTAGAAGAAATGGAACGCAAGAAAAACTTAGAAAAGAATTACTAACTTATATAAGCAAGTTCTACGCATGGTTTTATATGGATAGAACATTAGGCGACCTTGTGGACTTTGGAACCATAGAAGAACTAAATAATTATGACGCAGCAAGCGGAGATAAAGGAATAAAAATCAGCCAGATAACTATAAAAATGCAGTTAGAAGATGATTAGGAAAACAGGAGATTTTAAAATATGGTAAATGGAAACGGTGTAAAAGTAGCATTCGGTCAAGAATCAGAATATGGCGTATATGCACCAGCAAAGAAAAGAATTGCTGTAAGTTCTGAATCTTTGAAATATAGTGCGAATAAAACGGAAGAAGGTTTATTAACAGGCGGTGTTGGTAAATCTCTAGTAGAAACCATGAGTTTGCACACAGAAGGCGAGATAGCAACTTTAGCAAAACCTGAAACAGTAGGCTTTATTCTTGCCGGACTTTGTGGAGTTGAACAGGTTTCTGAAACAGCAGACGAAAATTCTAAGTTTAAGCATACATTCACACCAATAGGAAACAAAGAATCAGACAGTTTGCCTTCTTTCAGTTTCACTATTGATCGTGGCGTAAATGTTCAGGCTTATACAGGAGTTAAGTTTAATTCCTGCTCATTCAGTGCGGCAGCAGAGGACAGATTGCAGCTTTCTCTTTCTGTAAGTGGCAAGGACGAAATCCAGAACGGAATCATAGACAAGACTTTGAAACCTGAGACAAGCAGAGCTTTTAAATTCCATCAGGCAAGCGTTCTTATGGATAATGCAAAAGTAGCAGATATTACTTCTATCAGTTTTGATTATAACAATAATCTTGATACTTCACTTTATACAACTGACACAGGGCTTTATTGCAAAGAACCAGAAGCAGGAACCAGAGAAGCTACAGCAAGTTTTGAAGCACTCTATACAAGTGAAACCGAAGCAATCAGAAACGGCAAGTTTAAGACTGACGCTATAGTTTCAGTAGAAATTGAGTTTGCAGATTCAGAGAACAACAGACTTGTTTTCAAGATTCCTAATGCACAGATAACAGAAATGGAAACACCAACCGCAACAGGAGCGGACACCATGAAAACTAACATAACTGTTAGTGCTGTAGATTTGCTTAGCGGAAACTATGTAGAAATAGAACTTTATAACGATCAAGTTTTAGGATATTTAGACTAATTAAAAATAATGGCGGATAGTTCTAATAATAGCTATCCGTCTAAACATAAAAGGAGCAAAAAACTAATGATTAAGCTATCAGAAAAAAAATATGTATTCACAACAAAATTAAACATTGATGATGAAGCATGGGTAGAACTCAGGGAGCCAACCTTAATTGAGTTTAAGAAGTTCTCAGACGATGAAATGGCAAATTTTGAAGTAGCAAGAAAGCTATTTCCTTCTTGTGTCATAGATACAAATTTTGAAAATGACGAAGGCGAAAAAGCAACAGGCGAACAGATTTGGAAACAGATTGAACCTTCTGCAAGTCTTGCAAGTCGTCTTATAAATGACTGGCTTAAATCAATTCCCTTTCGAGTTATCGAAACAGGAAAGACAATCGATTAGAGATATTGCTAAAGTCTTATTCTCTGGCGGAAATCCAGAACTAGACGAGGAATTAAAAGAGGATTGGCACAAGTTTTCTTTCTTCTTTGATACCGCTTTTTTCTGTTTAGATGCCAGATATGGAAACTGGAACTTTAGCCCTATGGGGTGTTCACCTTCTGAAATGGGTATGAAATCTTTTGAAGTATACGAGACTATCAGAGGATTATTCAGAGACAAAATTGATAAAGAAATGTCTGCTGCATTAAATAAAAGCAGATTCAGATAATAACTCCTATATATTGACCGCCTGGAAACAGGCGGTTTTCTTTTTCTCTGCTGACTAATTAAGAAAAAGGAATTTAAAAATGTCAGCAAGTATCAGTTATAAAATAGGCGGTAAGTTTGATTCTAAACCGCTCAACCAGGCACAAAAAGGAATAGAGAAATTAAGCAAGGCTGCAAGTGCTATGAAACTAGCTGTAGGCGGTTTTGTAGTTGGGGCTGCTCTAAAAGGTTTGAAGTCCGTTGTTGATGGCTCTTCTACAGCTTTTCTAAATCAGAATAAAGCTCTTACAGCTGTGAACAAATCATTTGCGAATAACAACAAACTTTCTGCTGATTCCATAAAAAATATAAAGTCCGCTATGGACGGTTTTTCTTTGAACAACTTTATAGACGGAGACACATTAAATAATGCTGCTGCTCTTGCTTCTAACATGGGATTGAATGAAAAGCAGATTATAAAAGTTGTGGACGCTGCAAAAGAATTATCTGCTGCAACCGGTCAGGATATGAGCTCTTGTGTTAAGCAGCTTAGCCAGTCTTACGAAGGAAACGTATCAAGCCTTAAAAAACTTGTTCCAGAAATAGGAAATCTGACAGAAGAAGAAATAAAAAACGGAAAAGCCGTAGAGTTGATAAAAGAAAAATACAACGGTTTTTCTGAAAGCATGTCAAAGACTTTTGACGGAAGAAGCAAACAGTTCGCGAATACATTCGGCGATTTACAGGCAAGCATAGGCGGAGTTTTTCAGTCTCTAAAGTTTGTAAGTGAAGGGGCTTTAATGGAGCCTATGAAAAAACTTACAGGATTTATAGAGGAACACAGAAACCAGATTATAAACTTCTTTCTCAATCTCCCTGAAATTGGTGGCGTAGCAATTACCGCATTAAAAGATTGTGTAATTAGAACTATGGATAACTTACCATCTTTAGGCTCTTATCTTGTAGGAACAATAAAAAACTGGTTACCAGTTGTTACAGAGTTTTACAAAGCCTGCGGTGAGATTCTTATAGGTGTTTTTGATGTAACATTCGGAAATCTTGGAAGGCTTTTCTATAATAAAGTTATTATCAGCATAAAAGAAGCGTTACAGAATCTTATAAATGAGTTTGTAAAAGAACACCCTACTATTGCGGATTGGATAGGCTTAGACAAGATTCAATTAGATATGACGCCTAAGGCTTATGCAACTTTTAGCACTTACACAGCTAAAGCAACCCAAAACTTAGAAAAGGCAAAACAGAACGCTCAGGAATCAATCAGAAAACAAGCAGAATTAAACGCAAACTTTGCTTCTAAGTATGCAGACATAACAAGCAAGGCAAGCGGCCAGATTAAAACAATTCTTAATAAGGATTTACCAGAAGATTTGAAGGCTGCTTTTAATGCTGGTGGCGAAGCAATAGCTGAAAAAGTTTCAGAACTTGATTTTAGTTCTAATGCTTCAGCAAGTGCAACTGTTAATTTTAACACCGCACAAGTTGAGAACGGAATTAGCAGACTTTCTTCTGCTTTGAATCAGCTTGGAGGCGTATTTAATACCGCCGGCTCTATTATAAACGCTTTTGCTGAAAGGGCTTCTTCTTTGCAAACTGCAAAAGCAAAATTCCTTGAAGCAACAAAAGGCGTAGAAGAAGGAACACAAGCAATGGCCCAAGCACATCAGGGACTAGCAGCCGCAACCCAGGCAGCAGACGCAGCTTTTAAGGCCAGTATTATCGGATTGATTATCACTCTTATCGTAAAACTATGTACGGCTCTTGCAGATGTTTCACCAGCCATGAATGAGTTAATGAACGGTATTGAAACTATTATGAGTACAATAGCGGAAATAATCGGACCAATGATAGAGAATATTCTAAGACCTTTTGCAGACGGCCTAGAATCTATTGGCCAAATTATCGGGAATCTTTTAATGCCGATTCTTTCTGTTTTGAATGAACTCTTTACACCAATATTTACGGCTCTAACAAAGATTCTAAAAATCGTTGCTCAGGTTATAAGTGCATTGCAGCCTATCATAACTCTTGTAGTTACTTTGCTAACTAAAATAAGCCCTCTAAATCTGATTCTAAAACTATTAGCAAAAGTTTTGGATCTTTTTGGAACGGCCATTAAGTTCTTGTACAACAAGATTCTAGTTCCAGTTGTGAACTTCTTATTAAAGATAATAACGTCAATAGGAAACTTTTTTATCCGTATGTATAACGGCGTTGTCGGTGTTCTAAACAGTATTTCTATTTTCGGCTGGCACCCATTCGATTTTAGCTATAAGTCAGAATTGGATTATGGCTCTATGAAACTAGAAGAAATCAAAGACGAAGAAAACAGCAGTTCTGTAGATACAAATCCAGACAACGTAACGGGCGGAAGCGCAAGTTATTCAGCTCAACGTGATGTTTATGTGAACATTTATTTTAATTCTAGCTATGTGAATGGAGACGCAGAATCTATAGCTATATCACTCGCAAGGGAAATAAAGAGAGCTGAAAGCAAGAACCTAATTTAATAAAGGAGCAATAAAAAAATGAATATATCTAAAGCAAAGTTCTATTTTCCTAATGGGGAAGAAAAAGAAAGTGAGATAATAAAAGACAGCTATAATTTTCAGGAGATTTTTCATAATGGTTTGAAAGCTGCTGATGGCTCTTGTAGTTTCAAGATTCCGTTTAATGTAGAAATATCTAATCTTTTCCAATCAGAAATAAATCTAGGAAAGGTAAAAATTGAGATAAAAGACAAGGACGGAATCAACATAAACACATACTACTGCAAAGATACCTTGCAGATAGAGAAAACTCAAAAGAACCAGCCTATAAGCATACAGGCAATAAGCCCATCGTTCTTTATAGATGAAACATTAAAAAGAACAGTTGTAATGCTTGGAAAAACTGTAGCTGAAATTATAAAGGCGCTTCTTAAAGAAATTGAGTTTGTAGATGTTAGAACAATTCCAATCTATAACCGATTGAATTATTTTACAGCAAATGAAGGCGATAAGGTAAAAGACATAATAACAGAATTGCTTTTTGAATATGGGTATGTTTCTTATTTTGATTCTGATGGCTTCTTTAATGCAAGAAGTTTATTTGACGAAATGCCAGAAGATACGGCATTGATAACGCAGGCTTTTGATGGAACAAACCTTAGAGAAAAAGTTATCATAAAGGCAAAAACTCATGAAGCTGATTATGTAGCAGCTTCTTATAATAAAGTCGAATACTTTACGAATACGCTTATTTTCTCTGATACCCAGAACGCAGATAAAAACAATAAATGTAAAACAGAGATAAAGCCATATTACTGTATTTTTGAAAGCACGGAAGAAAGAGACGAACGACTAAAAAACAATACAGGCTGGAAAGAAAATTATTGTGAGTATGACAGCACAAATGGAAAAGTCTTATATGTTTCTGGTATTACTCCAGACGTTTATTTTGATAAAGGTATTGAATACTCTATTTCAAGATTTGACAAAGACGGAAATGACCTTATAGATAAATGCTGCTTGAAAGCATACAACGGAACAAATGAAACTCTCTGTTGTAGAAAATTAGATATATATGGTAATGCCTGGATTGCAACAGAACTTAATACTGTAGTTTCTAGCAAGGGAACGAAGCAAAAAGAGTTTGATTTGAAATATATTCAGAACAAACAAGACGCTGAAAACTTTGCTCTTAACGTTGCGAATTATTATAGATTCTCAAACTTTGAAATAACTGCAAAATCTTATGTAGATTATGATTTAGGCTCCTATGTAAAAATTACAGATTACGGAATCGGTACATATTACGGAAGAATAACACAGAAAAAAAGAACTTTAAAAAATGACTGCATAGAATACCAAATTGAAACAATAACGGATTACACACCCGCAGAAATAGAAAAGACAAAGAACACTAGAAACGGAACAAATGCAGCTACTGCGATAAAGGGAGACAAGGGAGATAAAGGCGACCCCGGACAAGATGGCTCTAGTCTTTTTGTTTATCTTGAACAGTCAAGTGCAGTTTTTAATGTAGATGATATTGGCAAGGTAGAAGAAGCAGAAGTAGAAATACCTATTCATGTTATTTGTGATGGCGTTGAGCTGCCTTTTAAGATTGGAACATTAGAGAAAATAGACGGACTGACAATAGAAGAATACATAAACGAGGAATCACACGGAATTAGAATTAGAACTACAAAAGATTACCTTCTGGAAAACGGCACTTTTGACATTCCTATTATTTATACAGAAGTAACTCACGCCTATATTTATGGAGATCGTTCTAAGAATTATGCAATAGGATTAAGAAACAGCGGAATAGGTTTTGGCTCTTTCACTTTAGACGAAACTTCTATAACTGACTATAACCTTGTTTTCACTTACTCCACGGCAAGACTTGCTTTATATCGCGGAGCAAAGAATAAGATTGACGGATTTTTAGACCCTAACACAGATTTTAATCTACATCGTGGTGATTGGTTTACCTGGACTGGCGAGGAAATATCAGAAACCTATAACGGCGTAAAAGTCACTTTTAAGACTGCAAAAGTTTATAAGTGGAATGGCTCTTATTGGGAAGAGGATTCAAACCTTGAACATCAAATGATCGCGTTTTCTGATGTTCTTTCTGTTGCCGGTCAGAAACTGGAATTAAATAACGGATATATAAAAGACTTATTAGAACGGCTTGCAACAAACGACGCTTTTCTTGACCGCTTAAACAATGATGTTATGGCTCAACTATTGGCAGAAAATACAAAGCTGCAAGAAACCTTAGCAACGCAGACGAAGTTTCTTGATACTTTGAACAATGATGTTATGGCGGAATTGTTGGCAGAAAACACAAAACTACAAGAAACCTTAGCAACTCAAACGAAGTTTCTTAATGCTTTGAACAATGACGTTATGGCGGATTTACTGGCTAAGAATACAAAGCTACAAGAAACATTAGCAACACAAACAAAGTTTCTTAATACTTTGAATAATGAGACTTTGGGAGAGCTCTTAGCAAATAATGAAACGCTTGATAAGAAACTCGCTGAAAAAGATACATTCTTTGAAGCACTTAATTCTAATACAGAGTTCACAGACTTACTTGCAACAAATACAGCTCTTATAAAAAAACTGATTGCAAATAAGGCGTACATAGAAGAACTAACAGCAGATAAAACTTTCACAGATTCTCTTGTTTCTAATAAAGTATATACGGACGCTTTAGCAGCAAATACAGCTTTTGCAGATTCGCTTATCGCTAATAAAACTTATACAGACGCTTTAGCAGCAAGCTCAGCTTTTATAGATTCTCTTGTTTCTAATAAAACTTATACTGACAGTTTGGCGGCAAATACGGCTTTTGCAGATAAACTTATAGCGAATCAGACTTTTACAGAATCACTTGCAGCAAATGAAATATTCTCTAATAAACTGGTTGCTAATGAAACTTATACCGACAGTTTGGCAGCAAACACAGCTTTTGCAGATAAACTTATTACAAACCAGACTTTTACAGAATCGCTTGCAGCAAACGAAACATTTTCTAATAAACTTGTTGCAAATGAAACTTATACAAAATCTCTTGCTGCAAATGAGACATTCACAGATTCACTTGCGGCCAATAAGGCATATTTAGAAGAACTAACGGCAAACACGACTTTTACAAATCTTCTTATTGCAAATGAAAGTTTTATAAAACTGCTTACTTCTGACAGTGCATTTATTGACCAGATTGTAGGAAATCAAGCGTTTATAAAAAATCTTGTTTCCCAGAACTCTTTTATAAATAACCTATTGTCTGCAAAACTCACTATTAAAGATGGCGGTTTTATTCAGTCCCAGAATTATGAATCTTCTGGCGGAACACAGGGATTTAGAATATCAAGTGACGGAACAGTAGTTTTTAAGAACGGAACTTTTGACAACATCACTTCTAACGGAGCGAAATTTGTAAACGGCTCTTATAGTGGAACCCTTGACTGTGGCCCATTAAAAGTAAAACAAGCAAGTTTCGTATCTTCTAAAAAAGAAATAAGTGCGGGTAATTATCCAGAAGATTATAACAATTCAGTTGCGAAATATTATTGTAGCCTTTTTGGTATAACTCCGGAAACTTATTCTTATTCAGGCTCAAAAAGCATAACCAGCATTTATGGCAATAGTGATGCCCACGCCTTTGCGGGAGATACTGAAATCTTTAGTTTGAAAATTGAGAACCATTATTTAAATAATAGAGCAACCTCTATTTATTTGCAGGTCTGGGGTATAGATGGAAAAGGAAATGAAATATTGATTTATGAACATGGTTTAAGTGGTTCTATAGCGGTTTTCTGGGGACCGTCGCCTATTCAGCATTGCAATTATAAGGCTTATGTTTCCGCAGGTGATAAACTTATGCTTTATCTTGGAGAATTGCCAACAGCAAAACCAGACGGTGCAGGCTATGCTTGGAATAATAACGGTGATCTGTGCATTAGTTAGAACTAATTATGAAAAGGGAAAAAGAAAATGACAGTATCACGCATAGTAAATATAAAAGAGTTATCTAATGCAGAGCCAAAAGCAGAAAGTGCGATTTTGCAGAGAATAGATGAAACTGATTCTTATACAACAATTCAGCAGCTAGAAGATTATTTTGCCTTTGCAAAGCAGAATGATTTTCAGCAAGAAATCAGAGAGAGAAAAGAATCAGATTCTGACTTGCTATCAAAAATCAACAAGGAAATTGACGACAGAAAAACCGCTGTAAAAGCTGAATCTGATACAAGGGAAAAAGCTGATAAAACTTTGCAGAATAATATAGACAAAGAGACTTCTGCAAGGTCAAACGCCGTTTCACTTTTACAGAATAATATAAACGGAATTGATTCAAGGGTTTCAGAAAATGAAAACATTTTAGATATTCTTACAGGTGATGGAAACGGAAGCATAAACAAAAGAATATCTGACGCCATTGCTAATGTATTGGCAGAAGCCCCAGAAAGTTTTGACACTCTCAAAGAGATTGCGGACTGGATAGGCACACATGAAAATTCAGCTTCCGAAATGAATACCGCAATACAGGGAAACGCAAAAAATATTTCTAATGAGACAAAAGACAGGATAGCAGAAGATTCTAAACTTCAAGAACAAATTGACGCTCTAAAAACAAGAGCGAGCGGAATAGAAGCAAATGCTTCTGAAATGCAGAACTCAATAAATGAGAACGCTGAAACAATCGCACAGGAAACCGAAGAAAGAAAAGCTGATGTTTCTATGCTTGTTACAAACCTTGATAAAGAAATCTCTGACAGAACAAATGCAGATTCTACTTTGCAAGCCAATATTGACGAATTAGCGGAAGGCTTGAAACAAGAGATAAGCACAAGAACACAAGAAGAAACTGAAATCTATGAGGAATTAAAAGCCAGTTTTACAAATCAGATTGAAAGACTAACAAATGAAAACATTGGCGAGATTGTAGACGACAGACTTTCTGAAATTGAAACAAAGGTAAATACAAACTCTGATAATATAACGGCTCTTGAAACAAAAATTGAGAATGAGCTAGAGGAAAAAGTTTCAGGACTTCAAGAACAGGTAACGGAAAATAAAGAAAATATAGACACTCTCAATAATACTGTTTATTCAGAAACAACAGCTGACAAAATCCTTATTTCTAAAAGGTCAGGTACGCCAGAATGGGGAGCGTTATCTAGTCTTGTAAAGTCTGTGACTGTGAATACTACTGAAATAGACGAACGAGGAAACGCCTATATAAATATCCCCAGAACTGCAAGGCTTGTTACGTTCTCAAATGCAAGAGACAGCATAGACGGCTTTTTAGTTCCGTTCAAATCTACAAACGGCAACTGGTATATTCATGTTGCTAACTGGTGGGGTGGAGCTTATCAGGGAAATTATAACGGAGCGGTCAAGGGAACTGTCTATTATATTGATTAGGAATACTAGAAGAATGGAAGAACAAGAAAATATCGGCACAATAAATTATCGCCTTACAAATATAGAATCTACTCTAGCAGAACTTAAAACCGTAATTGTAGAGAACAAGCTACAGGATAAAGAAATCTCTGCCATAAAGGAAAAATTAAACGAGTGCATACAGGCAATAAATGCACATGACCAGAGACTTAAAAGAGTTGAACTTGCTCCAGTAGAAAGCAAGGCTGCAAGATGGCAGCAAATAATAGATTCAATCTTTAAGTTTGTTATTGGCTCAACTATAGCTTTTGCAGCTGTGAAAATCGGGATTAAATAGGGCCCTGCTGCTGCAAGAACATCTGACGGAAGAGCTGTTTACCCTCAAAAGATTTATGGTCTGTGTATTTTACAATATGCGTTTTAGTTTCCTTGTCATAATACGCTTCGGTATATTTTAGATTGCGAATGTTTTCAGGAATATCTTTGAATAGGCCAGAGAAAACAATCTTTTCTTTTGGCTGATTGAAACCACAGAATATCTCATAAATTGCTACTTTGTAAGTGTCTAGGTTTTCACGGTCAACCATTGCGTTTACTTCAATAATCTCTTCAACTGTTTTCGCCATATCTACAGTAGAACATAAAAATAGAGAAAATTAAAGGGGGATAGCTTAGTGACAATTAAGAAAAAACTACAATCTACAAAACTTTGGATAACTCTCTGGGCGGTTGGAATGATTAGCTACATAGTTATTGCTGATAAAACGGACTTCTACGGAATAGCTCAGCTTCTTTGTTCCGTTCCCCTGTCTTTTGTCGTTGCGAATGTGGCACAGAAAGCAATATTTAAGGAAAGTTTAGAATTAGAAAATAAATGATATATCTTGAATTTTTTATGAATTCTGATTAATTATATTATTATGAGTATCAAGACTTTTTTTGATTTTTGTTCCGGAATTGGTGGTGGACGCTTAGGACTTGAAATGTCTGGATTAAAGTCTGTTGGATATTCTGATACAAGTAGATTATCTGTAGTTACTTATAAATTATTATTTGATACTTCTAACGAAAAAAACTTCGGAAATATTAAAAGGATAAAATCAGAAACTTTACCTGACTTTGATTTGCTTATTGCAGGTTTTCCGTGTCAAACTTTTTCTGTTATGGGAAGAAAAGCTGGATTTGATGATCAACGTGGTCAAATTATTTTTCATATCTGTAGAATCTTAAAAGAAAAACAGCCTAAATGTTTTCTATTAGAAAATGTTAGAGGGTTAGTAACTCACGATAAAGGAAATACCTTGAAAATCATTTTAAAAGCATTAGATGATTCTGGATATTATGTAACATATAAAGTTCTTACTAGCCTAGAATATGGTGTTCCGCAAATGCGCCAAAGGGTTTATTTTTTTGGTTTTAAGAAAACCCTAAATCTTGATATAAAAAATTTTAATTTTCCAGTACCAGTAGAAAAACCTCCTTTAAGAAATTATCTTATAGATAATAATCTTGCAGATAAAGAACGATTAGAGATTTTGGGATATTATCTAAATAACCCAACAAATCAAGGAAAATATACAGTAGATGACTTGGAAAAAATGGAAGGTAAAATCCTTGATACAAGAATGTCGGATTTAAGAATATATGAAGAAAAGTGTCCTACATTACGTTCTCAACGCGATGGTGTTCTTTATGTAAAAAATGGTCAGATTTATCAACTTACAGGATATGAAGCTTTATTGTTGCAAGGTTTTCCTAAAAGCTATGCTGATAAGGTTAAAGAATTGGTTACTGACAGACATTTGCTAATGCAAGCAGGAAATGCTATGACTGTAAATGTAATAAAATCCTTAGGGGATTCTATAATAGATTTTATGGGGGATTGCTAAAATGGAAGCATGGCAACTGAATGAATTAAATTGTACTAACTATTTAAATAGTTACTATGGAAAAAATGGTTTTTCTTTTATAGGGACAGGCGGATCTAATGCAAATGATTCAGATATTGCGGTTTACAAAAATGGACAACGTTTATTTTCTATTGAAGCAAAAATGCCTGGAGCACAATGTGGCCAGTTTGTATTATTACCTTCCGGTTCAAATTTTGAGTTTTCTCCAAGAAATAAATCTATTCAAACTCAAACAACTCAAAAAATAATTGATTATATGAATTCTTACTATTCCATGTTTGTTAACCCAGGAACAGCTGGAGTAGCATTAAATTGTTCCAAAGAGTATTTTTATAGTTGGATAATTGAATATTATAAAAGCAAAGGAACTAAATTTTTTATTGTTGGCTGTGTAGATTCATTTATAATTTTCCCTATTGATAAATTTCCAGAGTATTTTGATGTTTCTGCTTGCTATAGGGAAAAAAAGAGCGGTTCAAATCATCCTTCTTTAAAAAATATTCCTGAAATACAAATGTTATTAGCAAGTAATGGAATTGTGTTTAATAATTTAGGCTTTTCTGATGGTCATTGTTATGTTTCTATATCCCAGGAAAGAGGAAAGTTTCAATTAAAAGGAAGCGAGTATGATTATCAATTTAATCCAGAAGGTGGTAATAATTATCAAATAAGAAGATTATCCAATACAAGAAATTCCAATGTCATTTTTACAATAGGATTACTAAAAGGACAAGATAAAACTGATTTGGATATTTTCAATTCTATATTTTTGAAATAATAAAATAGGCCATCAAAATGATGGCCTGCTTTTTTATTTGTTATTAAGAGTTTTCCCAATTTGTTCTGTTATATATTGCAAAACATCTATTACAACAGAATTACCAAATTGCTTATATGCCTGATTCTTATTTTCACAAATAATATAATTATCAGGATAGCCCATTAAATTAGCACACTCTCGTGGGTGCAATTTTCTAGTCTTTCCATTTACAAGATAACCACCAGTTTTTGCAAATACACCGCCACCATAAGCTGATAGAGTAATTGCAATTCCTTTTGTGCTATAGATTCGCTCCCCTTGACCGCCTTTGTTTACTATTCCTAATTGAATAGGCTTGTTAGAGTAAGCGTTATCTTCTTTCTTAAAAAAAGTATCTTTTCGCTCAACAATTAAATTGTTTACAAGATTTTCATCTTTTATTAAGAAATCCTCTACATGCTTTGTTAATTCTATTGGTTTTGGATAAGAAAAATTATCAATTCCTAAATCATTTCTAAAACAAACCATATAAATTCTTTCTCGTTTTTGTGGAACGCCATAATCTACAGCACTTAAAACTTTATAGAAAAACTTATAACCCAAATCTTCCATTGTTGCTTTTACTACGGCCAGAGTGTTTCCTTTGTCGTGAGCAGCAAAGTTTTTTACATTTTCCATAAAAACAACTTTTGGTTTCTTTTCTTTAACGATTCTAGCAACATCAAAAAAAAGAGTTCCTCTACTATCCTCAAAACCTCTTTGTTTTCCGCTTATTGAAAAAGCCTGGCACGGAAAACCTGCACATAAAATATCATGGTCTGGAATTGTTTTTTCATCTACCTTAGTAATATCTCCCTCTGGTAGAATACCAAAGTTATCTTTATAAACCTGTTGAGCAGATGAATCCCATTCATTAGCATACACACATTTTGCACCAAAGGAACTAAGTGCAAGATGGAATCCTCCCAATCCTGCAAATAAATCTATAAAATTATATCCTTGAAGCAATTTGTCATTTTCTATGTTTATCATATTATTTCCTATTATACATATTCTAAAAAATTATAGAACCTATACACTTGATAAGCTATAATTTAGCTTATCAAGTTTTTTTGATTCTAATCTGTTATTCTAATGAAGAACTCTAATTCTTCGCCTTTCAGATTTTCCATTGCGTAACCGTCGGCTTTTTCCCAAAGCTCATTATAGAGCCTTGATTGTTCGCAACTTCCGTTCTTCTGGTACCAGGCCCAGATTTTCCAATTTAGAACAATAACAAGCTCTGTCAAATATACATAGTTTGTTTTCCATTCCTCAAAGGCACGGTTAAAAGTGTCTCTGATTGCTTTTGTTCCGAAAACATCAGCAATGCTGAAATCTTCCCAGAATGTTGTTGTTAATTCGTAGCCGTTTGGCGTTTTCATAGTCTCTACCTCCTAAGTAGATGTGTTTTTGTTTGATGGTTATATAATGTCGTGTTTTCTGAACTTTGCGAGCCGGTTTTGAGAAAAAAAATAAAAAAAAATCAGGTCATATTTCAGACCTGATTTTTTAGATTTTTACCAATCCCATGTTGTATTTTCTGAATATTCAGATTTTGGAATACGTCCAGAAATACCCATTAAAGACTTAAAAAGCGGGTTGTTTATATCTTCTAGCCCTGAGCATTGATAGCAGAAGCAGACTAGATTTTCTGCGGTTTGTGCAAAACTTCCTGAATCTATTTCTTTATAAGTTTCAGAAGGTTGTTTGTCAAACTCTTCATGATACCGTTCATTTACGGCTTGAACATTTAAGGCATAAAGCTCTTTGAAAAGCACATTAGGCTTTTTGTTCTTAAAAAGCTCTTTGTCTGCTTCTTCCATATACTTTTCAAATTGACCTGCCTTTATAGCTCTGGTCAAATCCATAATAAGCCGTGTAGAACATACATAGCAACTCATAACACATACCTCCATATTGTCGTGTTTTTGTTTGATAAATAAATTATGTCGTGTTTTCTGAACTTTGCGAGCCGGTTTTGTGAAAAAAAATGAAAAAAATTAGAAAAAAAATAAAATCTGATAACTATTTTGTTAATATACTCTATACCCACCCAAACATATCTCTATATAAGAACTATTTATATAAATCTAAAGATATGTTTAAGGAGATTTAAGAATGAGGGAAACTTATTGGTTTGTTGTCGTTGATGATACGAGAAAAATTTATTCTGTATCAGGTCCTTTAGTAGATGATTCTGTTTATAGTGACCGGATTTGTGACCTACAAAAACAGTATTCAATTCATTGTTATACTGTTTCGACAAATGACGACACAAAAGAAAACTTAATCAAATATCATAGTAATGGTATGAGATTGGTTGAACTAAGAGATATTATTTCTTAGTCAAACAAAAAGGTTGGTCATTTTTATTCTGACCAACCTTACTTATTTACTTGTAGAAAACTGCTGTTTTGCCTGATTCTAGTTCTATAAAATCAAAATCTGTGTAGCTTAATTCTTCTGCTACAGAATCCCAATCTATATTATTTGCTAGAATCGGATTTAGATTTTGTACATCAGATTCATAAAGCTCTTCTGCAAAAGCAGCCCTAGAAGAGTAGCAGCCATGATAATTTTCATCTGCCTGCTCAATATGCTCTTTGCAAGGTTCTAAGCTGTTCAAGCTCAGATATTCCGCAACAATATCAGCATTTAAGCAACTCTTTTTCAGAGCTTCTTTATAATCCCAATAAGATTCGTCAATGTAGCTTTCTGAATAGAA
>JAEEGL015359615.1_pt1 | contig 43853 bp, 37 predicted proteins | sample 9134231 | NCBI WGS metagenome assembly JAEEGL01 (sample SAMN16246548, study PRJNA631951) | gut metagenome | biome: gut microbiome; feature: rumen; material: fiber-attached | host: Bos | place: Iran: Karaj | collected 2018-10
AGTTGCGTGAAACAAACATCTCCGATCAGGCTGCTCCTGGCGGGAAATGCAATGTCACTATGCTCATACGTAACACAGGATGTGCACCTATCTACCACAAACGTACAGCATATCTGGTTTTGAAAGACGCAGACAATGTGTATAAGTTGCCTCTGTTATCCGACCCGCGAAAATGGTTACCATGGAATGTTACTTCTGCAGTAAACGAGCAAGTGGATATTCCTAACAACATTCCTTCAGGCAAATACAACTTATATCTCTATCTGCCAGATGCACATGCCAGCATAGCAGACGACCCACGATTCGCCATAAGATTTGCCAACGAAGATGTATGGGATGAAAGCACAGGAATGAACGATCTTCATACCACTATCACCATCTCCGAAGAAGCACCTCTCGACCCAGGAGAACTCCCTGAGGTTACAGTTGTGGAAAACATCTCCTCGCTTCTCTCCAAACACTCTACACAAGCCTACGACCTACTTGGCAGACCAGTAAGCGAAGGTTATAAAGGTATAACAATAATAGGAGGTAAAAAGATTTATATCCAATAAAAGAAATACTTCAAATAAAAAAATCCCCCCTCACCAGATGGAAGAGGGGGGATTCTGTTTTTAGAAAGAACTATTACTCGTGAATGATATCAGGAGCAAATTTGCGAAGCCACTCTTCGGGGAATGGAGGACGCATAGGTCCAACGGGTTGTCCCCAGTCATTGCGTTTAAACTTGCCATTCTCCTCACGGCGTTGTTGACCGTCAAGATATTTTACAAGCAGGTATTCATATAACTTATTCCATGCTGCAGTGCTGACCTGGGCCTGCGTGCATGAGAAGCGTGTGAGATATGTCCTTGCATCTTCATCAGTCATCTTTGCTACTGCCTTGTCTATCTCCGGAACTGTCTTGTTGAAATACTCCTCCCAATCCCCCTGCACTTTCTTTATATCAGGCATCATAGCCGAGTATTTGGAATATGCCCAATTGGCCACACGATTGAATGCCCAGAAAGCGGAAGTCGGCGAGTAGGTATAGAGGTCGCCATTGCCTTCACGATAGCACTCAGGCACTTCCGTGATACGGCAATACATTGGCACATACAGATTGGTAGCAGCATCGTCTACACCAAACCAGAATATTCCACCCGCCTGCTCAGCTGCATTCGGGCGAATCTGTGCCACATACGACCATCCGGTCTGCTGTGTGGCAGTAGGACGCTCATACCAATATTGCACCGAGTCCAGTTGAAAACCAAGCGAGCCATAGCGCAGTTTGGTATTCCAAGGACCAGCATCATCACCTTTAGTTATATCCAACGGAGTTCCCTCATACTGATCACGCATGAAGCCCTTAAAATCTTGAGGAGTAAGCAGGCGGTCAGGTTTGATATAGAGCGGCATACGCTCTTTGCTCTTGCCGATCACATAATCGTAGTATTTATCCATATCCTTATTCACCTGACGGAAGAAAGACCACACGCGCGCCTCGCAGATATACAGGCCTGAGAGGTCGAGAGGGTTGTATGTGTCAGAGAAAGAAAAGTCTTTGTCGGCACCATCATAGAAACCTTTCTTGCGAGCAAAATCCACCACATCTTTTGCCCAATACCAATTTTTATGCTTCTTGTCTTTGAAGTCAATCTGCGTTATTCTTGCTTGATTGGCATGCCCACTGACGCAGTCGTCAGGAATACGGCAAGCTGCCCAAACTGCGCCCTTTTCTTCTTTGCCTTTACCTATGAGTTCGAGTATCCACACCTCCTGCGTATCGGCTATAGTAAACGACTCACCTTCTGAGGCATAGCCGTATTCTGCCACCAACGAAGTCATGCACTCTATCGCCTCACGAGCAGTCTTACAGCGCTCCAAAGCAATATAGATGAGCGAACCATAGTCCACACCTGACTCACCATAGAGTTCCTCTCTCCCTCCATAAGTAGTCTCACCGATGACAAGTTGGTGCTCATTCATATTACCCACCACAGAATATGTGTGCGCCACTTCAGGAATCTCACCTAATGGTTTTCCCGTATCCCAATCCTCTATCTTACGCATCTCACCCGGCTGATGGTCGGCAGCAGGACGAAAACGAAGGAAACCATAGAGAGAATACGAGTCGGCTGCATAAGTAACGATGATGCTTCCATCCTCAGTAGCAGCTTTACCTGCCATAAAGTTGGTACAAGGATAAACACACAAAGCGCTAATCACAGCACAAAGAATAATAACAAATCGTTTCATATATTTTTGTTTTAGAGTTTACGCGTTATAGTTTTTTCATTCTCCCGTCAACGGTAGATTTCACCTGTTTGCGAGTTTGAACATATTCCATATATAGATCACGAATAAGCAAGTTGCTATCGTATATGTCTACATAGTGCGAGAGTGGAGTCAGTCGGTCTGCACCCGTAGCAAGATAATTGCTGGTGGCTATATAATACACGGCTTCAGGTATTATCTTTCCCCCCTTCAGACGCACATTCCCAGCTTTTCCATCGACTATCTCCATACGCAGTTGCCTTGACACTCCCTGCCCTCCTTGCTGAGCAAACACATCACACAATTCAAGCACATCACTACCTTGCATTGTGAGAAGAACCAAACGGTTATCAAAAGGCATCAAGCAAAATATATGCCGTTTAGCGATATCTCCAGCCTGCCATTCTGAACGCATACCGCCTATGTTGACTACCGAAAAATCCACCTGTCGGTGAGTTTTCTCCACTGCCATATCATATAGTGCATCGCATGCCCAATTGAGCATAGAGCATTCGGGTTTGCGTATAGTAAGAGCCACAGGAGCATAACCTATCACAATATCAAGTTCACTATTTAGTGAATCGGCATATGGCTGAAGATAACGAAGATATGCTGTATCCTGCATAGCATCGAGAGTAGAGTCGACAGGAATAAGTTCTTCTATTGCTGATACCACATGCTTCTGCTTATGGACACATGCCGAGAGCAGAATAACTATTGCAAAGAAGATCAGACGTGACGGGTTCATAAATCATTGTTTATATCCGATTCTGAGTGCAAAAGTAATAAAACTTGCTCAATTAAGCAAATTATACTACCTTTGCGCCCGATTTTATGTCTATAAGAGAGTACATCCCATATTACAAGCGTAATCTGAAAGTAGCCTTCCCTGTCATGCTTACACAGACGGGAGCTGCTCTGGTTGGTATTGCCGACAGTATCATGGTGGGGCATTATAGTACTACCGACCTTGCTGCTGTAAGTTTTGGTAATGGTATTTTCTTCACTGTAATGGTGTTTTCTATGGGGGCTCTTATGGGTATAACACCCCTTACGGGATATGCCTTTGTTCAGAAAGATGACCGACGTGTAGCCTCCTTATTTCAGAATGGTCTTCTGTTTACCCTGATTGTAGGCCTAATTACATGTTTTGCTTTGGCTGCCACTATTCCGTTTATTCCCTATATGGGTCAGGAGGAAGGAGTGGCAATAGCCGCCAAACCATATCTGATTACACGTATTATAGGTCTGTTGCCATTCCTGTATTTCTGTTTGGAAAAGAATTTTTTCGAAGGACTAGGCAACACAATAGTGGCAATGATAATAACTTTCGGAATCAATGCACTGAATATTTTTCTGAACTGGATATTCATATTCGGCCATTGGGGAGCGAGTCCTATGGGTGCATACGGAGCAGGTATAGCCAGTATGATAGCCAGTTTACTGATGCCAATAGTATTTTTTATAGTGATACTCAGCAAGCATGAGTGGAGAAAATATCTGAGTTATTTCAGCTGGTCGCTAAATAGCAGAGAAGTGCTTCGCTCGCTAATGAAAGTGGGATTCCCTATAGGCATACAAACCACAATGGAAGCAGTTCTGTTTACAATCAGTTTTATAATGGTTGGTTGGATAAACAAAGAGTCGCTTGCTGCTCACCATATAGCAAACAATGTAGCAGACTTTGCTTTTATGCTATCGCTGGGAGTAGGTGCTGGTACCACTATCCGTGTGTCGCATCAATACGGTTTGAAAGACTATCACGCAATGCGTATGGCAAGTAGAGCAAGTATTCATCTTATTCTCTTTACAAATACAATAGGGGCCAGTCTGATGATAGGTTTATGTCAGTATATCCCCATGATTTACACTACAGACCCTGAAGTAATACGGATAGCGACACCACTTTTGGTGTTTGCAGGTCTATTCCAATATGCTGACGGATTGCAATGTGTCGGAGCCGGGATGCTTCGTGGAGTAACCGATGTACGCCGACCTATGATTTATTCCGTTATATGCTATTTGATTTTGGCATTGCCACTCGGTTGGATACTGATGTTCCCGGCGGGTATGGGAGTAATAGGCATGTGGGTAAGCTTCCTTATAGCACTAACCATGATGGCAGTGCTCTATCTTGTCAGATTCCGCAAAATATCACGGAGTCTGGGAGAATAAAATACAGGTGCGAGAAAGTATTTCAGGAAGAAACAGAGCAATGTATCAGTCCTCATCAAGCAGATCCGGACGACGCTCACGAGTATGACGGAGTGACTCTTCGTAGAGCCACTCTTCTATTTTTGCCTGATTACCGGAAAGAAGAATCTCCGGTACTTTCCAACCTTTGTATTCCGCAGGTCTGGTGTATACGCCAGGTTCAAGAAGTCCGTCCTGGAAAGAATCTGAGAGTGCAGAAGTCTCATCTCCGAGTGCACCAGGGATAAGCCTGACGATGGCATCTGTCATCATAGCAGCAGGCATCTCTCCTCCTGTGAGGACGAAATCACCTATAGTATATTCCTTGGTAATCAAGTGATCACGTACACGTTGGTCTACTCCCTTGTAATGACCGCAAAGAATAATGATATTCTGCATCATCGAAAGTCGGTTAGCCTCTTTTTGATTGAATCGTTCACCATCCGGAGCCGTGAAGATAATCTCATCATAATGTCGCTCTGAAGTCAATTTGCTGATGATGCGGTCGATAGGCTCAATCTGTAATACCATTCCTGCACCGAATCCGAAAGCATAGTCATCAATCTTGCGATGTTTATCGAGAGTATAGTCACGCAGATTATGTACATATATTTCTACGAGACCTTTGTCTTTGGCTCGCTGAATAATAGAATGATTGAGAGGACTCTCAAGCAATTCGGGAACTCCGGTAATAATATCAATACGCATCATAAACAAATCAGTTTAGAGTAGTAGAAGAGACAGTTTGATTACAGTTTTCTGCGACAAACGATTTATCATCTATGGTACAGGGTCATATCCTGATCCTCCCCAAGGATGACATCGACAGATTCGTTTTATTCCCAACCATCCGCCTTTGAATATCCCATATTTCATCACAGCTTCTACCATGTATTGCGAACAAGTAGGTGTAAACCGGCACGATGGTGGCGTAAGCGGCGAGATGCAGTAGCGATAGAAATAGACCGGCAAGAGAAATATCTTACGAATCAGCGTTTTTATGTCAGAATATTCCAGTTTCATGCCTCAATGAGTTTGTTAACTGCTTTAACCATAGCCTTTTGAATAACTGCGAAAGGCAGTTGCTCCTTTGCTATATAATTGAATGCCACCTGCATAGTTATGCCTTTTCGGCCACAATAATCTTTAAGCGGGAGTGAATTCAATCGATATGCTTCTCTCATCTGTCGGCGAAGACGGTTTCTGCTTACCGCACTTTTAAAGAGCGACTTCGGTGCCCAAATGAGCACCTTGACAGCAGCAAGGTCGGTAGTACTATAATGTCCCACCATGATACTGTAGGCAATACCACTGATAAAAGTCACACGCAGAGGGTAGCAAGTGAAATGCTTGCCGGAATCATAGAGAGTCTTTATCCGGATTTTACCGCAAAGCTTCTCAGACTTGGGAAAAGTAAAGCGGTGAACCATTTGAAGTTATCTAATCCTCTTATGATTTTCCTTGAGGAAGTCGTCGATTGCAGCAGTGATACTGGGATATTCCGGAGATGGAGTTTCGATATCCACTCGAAGTCCTGCATCACGCAGAGCCTGAGCAGTACCTGCTCCAAAACAAGCGATTACACGTTCACCCTGTTTGAATTTAGGATAGTTTTGCTGGAAAGCAGCAACACCTGCAGGAGTGAACAAGACGTACATATCGTAGTTTTTCTTCTCATCTTTTTTGAGTTCATTAGCTACAGTACGATAGAATACCACAGGATTGACGATGATTTTATGTCGAGCAAACATCTCGACAGTGTCATCGTTATGAATATCCGAGATGACCATAAGGAACTTGTCTGCCGGACGCCTTTTCATCATAGGGATGAGTTCCTCCATTTTGTTGTGTGCTCCAAAGAAGACTTTACGTTTTCTATACTGAATATACTTCTGGAGGTAGTTGGCGATGGACTCGGAAAGGCAATAGTAGTGTTGTGTATCCGGAACTTTAATTCTCATCTCTTCACAGAGATGGAAAAAGTGGTCAACTCCATGACGAGAGTTGAAAATGATAGCATTATAATCCAGAATATTGACGTGCTGAGCGCGAAATTCGCGTGGAGTAAGCTCCTCAATTCTGATAAATTGATGGAATTCAATGTTCACTCCGTATTTCTTTTGCATGTCAAAATACGGTGATTTATCCGTTGCAGGTTTCGGTTGTGAAACCAATATATTCTTGACTTTCAATTTCTTACAGCGTTTATGGTTGAACTCAAATCACTATCTGACGTATAATAAAAATCAATCCAGCAAGTGGTACGATTTCGAGGGTGCAAAGGTACAAAAAAATATAGATTCCTGCTAATAAATTGTTAAAAAAAAGTCGAAAGGCCTTTAAAAGCCATATAATCAAGGCAAAAAAGGCAATAACTGACAGTATAACAATAGCAGCAGTGTGAGTGACAAAAGGTGCAAAAAGAATAAAGAGGAGAGGGAGATACAAAAGAATACAAACGACAGCATTAAGATTGGTGAAATGAAGTACCATAGCCTGATATGCATTCTTGTTGAAAAAGATATACGAAGTGAGCCACATGAGTGAATACTTGATACCGGTGAAGGCACAGACCAGCAGGAAAGTGTAGAGATAGTTAAGGAAAGAGAAAGTGCCCTCTGTAAAGAGAATGGCATAAAGTACCATAGCGACAATACCAGCTTCGTAGATGAAGATGGTGATACTTCCGGCAGTGGTTCTGGCTACTTCGGAGAAGATACTCTCACGATCTTTGGCCGCCGTGATGCTACGAAAACTTCCGACGAGTATACCCCTCTGGTAAAGATCGGCCAAGAGGAGAAGTATGAGCAATGCGAGCATCACCCATGCGACCCAAGGTTCGCTATACGGAGTGGAAAATCGTAGGACGGAGTTCATGAGAATTATGTTGTAGGACTATGAGATTATTGTAAAAATACGATGCTAAAAAATTTTGAGGAGATAGCTAACACTGAGCTTAGAGTATGCTTACCGACGGCTTGATTTCTTCAGTGTGAAAGGAGGCATTTTTACAACTGAGCCTGCTTTCGTATAGAAGGATCCCAAGGCGGACATGAAAGGATAGCCGGAATGACATCTTCAGGTTTAGAAACTACCATATACATTGACTGGTGGAGTTTTCTCATGAATCGCTCTTCGACCATCTGATCGAAGCAACGCAGGAGGTTATCGTAGTATCCATCAGTGTTGAGGATAACGACGGGTTTGGTATGTAGCCCGAGTTGTTTCCAAGTGATGCATTCGAGAAGTTCTTCGAAGGTTCCTACTCCTCCCGGTAAAGCCACCATAGCATCTCCGAGTTGGCAGATAGTGGCTTTTCTTTCGTGCATGGAGTTGGTAACGATGAGTCGGTCGAGTCCGTCATGACACCATCCTTGCTCGACCATGAACTCTGGGATGACTCCTGTTACTTTTCCTTCATCCTGGATGACAGCATCCGCGATGGCTCCCATGAGTCCTACTTTTCCTGCTCCATAGACAAGACGAATATCATTTTCGGCGAGGATATGCCCCAATTTTTGAGCCGCAATGAAATACTCTTGCTTGACCTGCATGCTAGAAGCGGCGTATACAGTTAGATTCTGAATCATAAAAAACGAGTAGTTTAAAAGCGACTGCAAAATTAGTGCAAAAAAATGAAATAATAACAATTTATTAGCAGGAATCTATATTTTTTTGTACCTTTGCGGCATAAAAATCCGAAAAAAGAGTATCGATGGAGATATCAGAATTGTATTCGCTAGCCGAGAAGCGTCTACTAGAGTATCAAAAAGAAACGCGCAAGCGTTGTTCAAGCGAGCGTTTCACTATACTTCTACACATCTGTTCGATGGGTAGACATTTTTCGGCAGACAAGGTGATCAAGAAAATAAGTTCGAAGGAGCACATCAGTCTTCCCACCATATATACTAACCTGTCGCTGTTTTGTGACGCTCACATAATCCGCTTGCTTCCGATGAAGCAGAAGAAGAAAGCGGAATACGAATTCTGCATAGGCAAGGGGAACGTGATGCGCTACGTATGCATGAACTGCGGTCGCGAGGTAAAGTTCGAGAATAAGGCTATCGAACGTCAGATAGGAGACCGCAGTTATTCGAATTTCATTGCGGACAACTTCACATTGACAGTGTACGGACGATGCATGTTCTGCAGAAGGATGCAGATGCAGGAATCTCCGAAGCGTCCGGATGAGACTACTTAGGCACTCTCCAATAAAGAACAGCCCCTATACCAAGGAAGATGAAATTGGGAAGCCAGACGGACATGAAAGGCGACATGACCCCACGCACGGAGAAAGTGGTGCTGACCGTACTGAAGAGGATATAAAGCGCCGAGAGTGTGATACCTACTCCTAGATTCTTTCCCATTCCCCCACGAACTTTTCTAGACGAGATGGTGACACCGAGCAGGGTCATGATGAAAGCTCCGATAGGCGAAGCCCATCGGCTCCACCACTCTGTTTCGAAGGCCTGCAGGTTTCCTGCCCCACGCTTTCGCTGCTTGTCCATATAGTGTTTGAGTTCGGGATTAGTCATCTGCTGTGCCTCTTCAGCGGTGATAAAGAGTTCTTTTGGCTCGAGTGGCATCTCGAAATCGTATCTGTTTCCTTCGATATACTCCTCTCTCAATCCCTCGAATTTACGCATCTGATACTTTTCCATGTGCCAGTAGTTGAGGCTGTCGTAACGAATACGGTCGGCAGTGATACGCTGTTTTAGCGTTTTTCCATCGAAATATTCGAGAGACGCATGGAATCCGGACTTCTGTCGCATTTGGAAACTCTCGATGTAAAGTACAGTACCCGGTTCGACCTGCATCTGAATATTTCTCGCATTTTCACTTTTAAACTTCTGAATGTATTTGTCCTGGAAGTCCAGCATCTTGCCTGTAGCAGGCGGAATGACATATCCTCCCAACCAGAAAGAAAGGAGGAAGAGAAGGCATGCAGAGATGAAATAAGGTAGCATGAGTCGGTGATAACTGACTCCGGCAGCCACCATAGCAATGATTTCGGAGTTACCTGCGAGTTTGGATGTGAAGAAGATGACAGAGATGAATATGAACAGCGGACTGAACATATCCATATAATAAGGTATGAAGTTGAAATAATAATCGAAGATAATCTCCTTCAAAGGCACCTGATTATCATAGAAGTTATCGAGTTTCTCAGTCAAGTCGAAGACGATGGCAATACTCATGATAAGCACAATCGAGAAGAAGAAAGTGCCTAAGAACTTTTTGATAATATAGAGGTCGAGGTGCTTCAAGGAGGGGTTAGAGGTTAGGGGTTAGAGGTTAGGGGTTAGAGGTTAGGGGTTAGAGGTTAGAGGTTAGGGGTTATTACAATCGTTGCATGAGTTGAGGCATGACGGAAGCCTTCCAAGAGGTGTAATCGCCGGCGATGATATGCTCTCTAGCGGTTCTCACAAGTTCCAAATAGAAGGCCAGGTTGTGTTCGGAAAGGATCTCCAATCCCAACATTTCCTCTGCATGAATGAGATGCCTTACGTAGGCTCTGGTGTAGTCATGATCGACGAAACTGGTACCCGAAGGATCAAGCGGAGAGAAATCGTCCTCCCACTTCTTGTTTCGCATGTTCATGACGCCGTTCCATGTGAAGATCATACCGTTTCTACCATTTCTGGTAGGCATGACGCAATCGAACATATCGACACCTCTTTCGATAGCGTTGAGAATATTCCACGGCGTTCCGACTCCCATGAGATAGCGCGGTTTGTCCTTAGGAAGTATCTCGTTGACGACTTCGATCATCTCATACATTTTCTCTTCGGGTTCACCGACAGCGAGTCCACCGATGGCATAACCGTCTCTGTCGAGGTCACGGAGTCGTTTAGCAGCCTCCTGCCTGAGGTCGGTATAGACACATCCTTGCACAATGGGGAAGAGATGCTGCCTGTAACCATAGAGATCTTCGGTATCATCGAACTGTCTGATACATCTATCGAGCCATCTGTTGGTTCTCTCCATCGAGAGTTTGGCATACTGATAATCGGCAGTACCTGGAGTGCATTCGTCGAATGCCATGACAATGTCGGCTCCAATCTCTCGCTCGATATCCATCACGTTTTCAGGTGTAAAGAAGAGTTTTCGTCCATCGATATGAGAAGAGAAATGCACCCCTTCCTCCGTCATTTTACGCAGTGAAGTGAGCGAAAAGACCTGATAACCGCCAGAATCGGTGAGAATAGGTCTGTCCCATCCCTCGAACTTATGTAATCCACCCGCTTTATGAAGGATAGCAGTACCGGGTCGTAGTAGTAGATGATATGTATTACCGAGAATGATTTGCGCTTTTATATCGTTTCGAAGGTCCCTAAAATGGATCCCTTTAACGGTAGCGACGGTTCCGACAGGCATGAAAATAGGCGTCAGGATATCCCCATGATCAGTATGGATAACACCTGCTCGAGCCCATGAATCGGCATCGGTATGGCTTAAAGAAAAGAACATCAGCAGATTTTATTGTTTACGGGAAAAATGATCTGCGGTTTGAATTCCTTTGCTTCATCGGGTGTCATGAGAGCATAAGCCATGATGATGACAGTGTCACCGGGCTTAATAAGATGAGCAGCGGCTCCGTTAACGCAGATACATCCAGAGTTTCTTTTACCTTTAATGACGTACGTCTCGATTCTTGCCCCGTTAGTATTATCGACGACAGCGACCTGCTCACCTGGGAAGATTCCGGCAGCTTCCATGAGGTTTTCGTCGATAGTGATGCTTCCGATATAATCGAGATTGGCCTCGGTAACGGTTACTCTGTGGATTTTGGATTTAAGAATATTGATCAACATCGCTTTAAGGCTAAAAAGTTGGGAAGTATTTCTTTGTTACCGGGTGCAAAGTTAGTGTTTTTTGTTGAAATAAGAAAATCTGAGTGAAAAAATAGCGATAAAAGGCCAATAGTATAGGATAGAGAGTCTGGTTTATGAGGGTGGATTGAACAGCTGGCGGGGAAACGATTTAAATGCAACCAGAGAGGTTTGCGGACAAAAATCGTACGTGATGATTTTAATCCGCGAAATGTCAGTAATTTTGGATTTTGAAAGAGAAAAGCAGAGCATAGATTGTGTTTCGATGGATAGCAAAACAAGCGAACAAATGCCGGTTTGAGCATGCCACTGATGTAATGTCAACGAACGAGATAAATATATTCGGTTAAACTATAGTTTAACCGCTAAGTTAAGAAATATCGCAAAAAGGTTTTTCGGTAAGGTTATTTTTTGTAATTTTGCATCAGGAAAACAGAAAGGCAGAGTCTGGATTTAATGACTGGATTTTGATGCTATCTTTCAAGCTATCTCAAGCTCAGTGTTAGCTCACTCTTGGCTGAGATTTTGTCTGTTTTTTCTTCGGATTTCAATGTCCGTTTCATGTTTTTTTATTTATTGGTTACTCGTATTTCTCGGCGAGTATCTCCGATGGTGTGCTTACAGAGACCCTGTACAAGTACCATTGCTGAATCGGGTGTGGCCTTAGTGCCGATAGTATTGACCCGGTGCCCAAACTGTCTTTTACTATAAGCAAATGTGAACCCGCCACGGGAATGACTACGGTCGGTTGAGGGGGAAAGTGGTTCCTTGGGGAGTGTAAACGCAATTGAAAAAATTGTTAAGGCGAAGGCCGATAACCGCCATTTGCGAAAGGTTAAAGATAAACCTACTCGTGAGAGCAAGGTGGTCGCGAAATAAGCGACATAGGGGTTTACTATATCCTAACATAACCTATTTAAACAGAATATTTTAGAGAAAAAAATCAATTACAAAAAAGTCGACTTTATAATAAGATGAAACCGTTTGTAAAGCGGTTAATACAAGATTTTGGAAAATGTAACTTTTAAACAGAAAATTCTATGAAAATAATTCTGAATGAACTCGTTAAACAAGCACACGGAAAGATGTGCAACCAGAAAGGATCGCCTATCATGGCGTATAACACCAGACTCGATGTGGAATATGCGTACCACACTCACCTTCCTAATCCTCGTCTGGAAGATCCAACCGAACAGCAAATAGCTTGCAGAATAAAATTTGCTGCTACCGTGGCAGCCATCAAACAGAAGAAAGCGAACCCCACAGAGTGGGAGGCTATCAAGGAAGGTTTCCGCAACCAGAGCAAATACAAGACCCTCTGGAACTACGCCTTTTCGGTAATCTATCCGACGATAAGCTAAAAAAGGGAGGCTTGATGCCTCCTTTTTTTTGTTTTATGAGGTTTTTTTCGTACCTTTGCAGACTGATTTAGTCTATCATTTTAGAAGAGTCCATGTCGGAAACAGGCGCACATAATATCAGTGTAATCGGAGCTCGTGTTCATAATCTTCGTAACATAAGCGTAGACATCCCTCGTCACAAGCTGACAGTGATCACCGGGCTAAGCGGTTCGGGTAAGTCGTCGTTGGCATTCGACACTATCTTCGCGGAAGGTCAGCGCCGTTATATAGAGACCTTCTCGTCATACGCCCGCGGTTTCATAGGCAGCATGTCTCGCCCCGATGTGGACAAGATAACGGGTTTGTCGCCCGTAATCAGCATCGACCAGAAGACGACGAACCGGAACCCTCGGTCGACTGTAGGCACTACGACAGAGGTATACGACTATCTCCGTCTTCTGTATTCACGTGCAGCCAAGGCCTACAGTTACGCGACAGGAGAGGAGATGGTTCATTACACCGACGAACAGATACTGGACCTGATTCTGAATCATTTCTCGGGGAAGAAAGTACTGCTGTTGTCGCCATTGGTGAAGAACAGGAAAGGTCATTATCGTGAACTGTTCGAGCGCTACCGGAAGAAGGGTTTCGTCCAGATGCGCATAGACGGAGAAGTTCAGGAACTGACCCACGGGATGAAGGTGGACAGATATAAGAACCACTCGATCGAGCTGGTGGTAGACAAGCTGAAGATCCGGAGCAAATCGGGTTCGGAGGACGAGAAACGCATTCTTCAGTCGATAGACCGTGCGATGCAACAAGGCGAAGGAGTGATGATGGCCGTAGACGCAGACGACATATCTTACATACGATACTATTCCCGCAACCTGATGTGCCCGACTACAGGCATCAGTTACGCCGATCCAGCCCCCCACAGTTTCTCCTTCAACTCACCTCAGGGAGCCTGCCCTCGCTGCCATGGTTTGGGTTACGTGACGATACTGGACATCGACAAAATAGTTCCGAACAAGAATCTATCGATCCACGACGGTGCCATTCAGCCGCTCGGCAAATACAAGAAATCTATACTGTTCGACCAGATAAGCGGAATTTTGGAGAAATACGAATTCAGCCTGAAGACCCCTTTCGTAGATCTGTCGGAAGAGGCAATAGACGAGATAATGAACGGTTCGCCGGATACTGACGTATTCTCTTTCAATCATTACGAAGGCATACTCCACTATCTGGAACTTCAGCAGGAGAACGCAGTCAGCCAGACGGAGGTGCATTGGGCAAACCAATACAGTAAGGAAGTGACATGCCCGGAGTGCTCCGGAGCAAGGCTCAACAGGGAAGCATTGTCGTTCAGGATAGGCGACAAGAACATATCGGAACTGGCAGCGATGGATATCTCCGACCTGGCGGAATGGGTTGACAACGCTCCGACGCTGATGGACGAGAGGCAAAAGAAGATAGCGACAGAGATCTTACGCGAGATTCGCTCGAGGCTCAACTTCATGGTGGACGTAGGACTGGGTTATCTTTCTCTTTCCCGCTCGTCGGATTCCCTTTCAGGCGGAGAGAACCAACGCATCCGACTGGCTACGCAGATAGGTTCGAAACTTGTGAATGTGCTTTATATACTGGACGAGCCGAGTATAGGTCTGCATCAGCGAGACAACCTGAGGCTGATAGATTCGCTGAAGCAACTGCGCGATTTGGGGAACACTATCATCGTGGTAGAACATGACGAAGAGATGATGCGCGATGCTGATTACATCGTAGATATCGGACCAAAGGCCGGTCGACTGGGAGGCAGAGTGGTGTTTGCCGGGACTCCGCAAGATCTATTGAAGACAGACACGCTGACCGCCAAGTATCTAAAGCAGCCGAAGCCCGAGTTGCCGGACGAACACATGGAGGCTACCGAGTGGCTCACACTACGCGGATGCCGGGGAAACAATCTCAAGAACATCGACGTCAGTTTCCCATTAGGGAAAATGGTATGTGTGACAGGCGTCTCCGGTAGCGGAAAATCCACCCTCATAAACCAGACTCTCTATCCCATACTATCACAACGATTCTATCATTCACTGCAAGACCCGATGCCTTACGATTCAGCAGAAGGACTTGAACTGGTTGACAAAGTGGTGGCAGTAGACCAGAGTCCTATAGGCCGTACACCGAGAAGCAACCCCGCGACATATACCGGAGTGTTCTCGGACATAAGGCAACTATTCGTTCAACTGCCGGAATCACAGATACGAGGATGGAAACCCGGACGTTTCTCTTTCAATACCACAGGAGGACGATGCGAAGAATGCTCCGGGAATGGCTACAAGACCATCCAGATGCATTTCCTTCCCGATGTTTATATACCATGCGAGGCATGCGGAGGGAAACGCTACAACAGAGAGACATTGGAAGTCAGGTTTAAAGGCAAGACCATCGCTGACGTCCTGGATATGACAGTCAATCAGGCGGTTGAGTTCTTCGAAGCACAACCCAACATCCTGAACAAAATCAAGACCATGCAGGAAGTTGGTCTGGGATATGTGAAACTGGGACAGTCGTCGACCACCCTCTCAGGAGGTGAGAGTCAGCGAATGAAACTGGCCGCAGAACTATCGAAATGGGATACCGGTAACACCGTATATATATTGGATGAACCTACCACAGGTCTGCATTTCGATGATATCCGCATATTGCTGAATGTGCTCCGGCGGTTGCAATCGAAGGGAAACACGATTATCATCATTGAGCACAATCCTGACGTGATCCGTGCCTGCGACTGGATAATCGACTTAGGCCCGGAAGGCGGCAGAGAGGGAGGACAAGTGGTAGCGACCGGCACACCTAAGCAGATACAAAGCAACACGAAGAGTCTGACAGGTCAATATCTATAATCATACACCTCAACTATGCTACAAAATCTAACCTTCATCCTGCTGATTTTATTGATAGTGCCATTGCTATGCAAATGGCTGAGACTGCCGTCTATTGTAGGCTATATATTAGCCGGTATAGCAGTAGGCTCTCATGGTTTGGGTTGGGTGGAATATAGCACTACCGTTCAGGTTATAGGCAAAGCGGGAATGATCTACCTGATGTTCTTATCGGGTATCGAAATAGATTTAGGCGACTTCAAGCGCTCCAGAGGAAAGAGTTTTCTGTTTGGACTGCTGACTTTCCTTATACCATGTACGCTCGGAATACTGACCAGCCGATTGTTAGGTTTCAGTTGGCTTCCAAGTGTATTGTTGGGTTCGATGTACGGTTCGCAGACTCTTATGACCTACCCTATCGTATCCCGCTACGGTTTGCAGCGACAGAATGTGGTCAGTGTAGTGGTCGGAGGAACAATGTTTGCCATCACCCTATCACTATTGAGTCTTGGTGCCATATCGTCGATGTGGCAAGGCGAAGGAGGTATCACCGCCGTATTGCGCCTTGGAAGTTACGTGGTTCTGTTCCTTATACTGGTAGTGTGGCTCTTCCCTATACTCGCCACTTGGTTTATCAAGCGATACAATGATCCAGCGGCAGAGTTTCTGTTAGTACTTGTGCTGGTAGGAATAGCCGCCTGGATAGCCGATGCAGCAGGGTTGGAGGCTATTCTCGGAGCATTTATAGCAGGTGTAGCACTGAACAGGCGAATACCGAATCTCTCGCCTCTAATGAATAGAATCACCTTTGTGGGCAACACTTTCTTCATTCCGGTATTCCTTCTGGGAGTGGGTATGATGATCGACATAGAAGTGTTCACCAGCGGATGGTTCACTCTGTTAGTAGCCGGAGTGATGTTGGTTACAAAACTATGCGGCAAGTGGCTGGCATCATTGTTTACTCAGTTGGCACTTCGCTGGAAGCGTGACGAACGCGTACTCACCTTCGGTTTGTCGTCGGCTTCCGCTGCTGGTACGCTGGCTATTGTCACTATCGGTTATGACCTTGGAATTCTTCCCGCGGAGATACTCAATGCCTCAGTTCTATTGATCTTGTTCTCATGTCTGATTGCATCCTTCGTAACAGAGATCGGCTCAAAGAACATAGCGCTTAAGGAGATGTTCACTGAAGAAAATGAAGATACTCCCAAGCGTGTTCTTATAGCACTCGGCAATCCACAGACAGACACTAATCTTGTGGATATCGCTCTGCTTACCAGTGCCAAGAAATCTGAAGGAGAGTTTGCAGCAGTGTCGGTCATTCACAACATGGACGAAGAACTTCAGGCCCAAGACACCGTTAGACATGCCGCCAAGTATGCTTCTGCCGTTGATTGCGACTTACATATGCTGACACAGGTAGCCGCCAACACCGCAAACGGCATCATGCTGATCAAACAGAGACAGGGTTTCACAAAGTTGGTTCTCGGATTTAATCTGAACGAGGAGACATCGTTGGGAGAAGTGGCAGAGCATTTGATCTCCGCTGTTACGGAACAGATGATGCTATACCGACAAGTTCAACCACTCAACACAATAGAACGACTGAGGGTTGCAATACCGAAGCATGCCACTCAAGAGTCAGGATTTCTCCAAGCATTTGAGAACATACGGAACTTGGCAATTCAAACCAGTGCACGTGTTACTTTCTATAGCAACAGCAAGACAGAACAGGCATTGAGGCAGTTGTGTACTCGCGAAAAGAAGCGACTGACGGCTGAATTTGTGGAAATGGAAGATTGGGAAGACTCGCTTATGATTGCCAAAGAAATGGAGGAAAACGATATGCTGATTCTATTACTGGCGCGACCGACAACAGTAAGCTACAATCCATTGTTCGACTCCACTCCATATCTGCTCCACAAGTTCTATCAACAACACAACGTGCTGATTATCTATCCGGAACAAACCGGAGCAACACAGGGAGAAAGCATCACGCAAGGAAGCTATAGTACTACCGAAAGGACGCCGATGACAAGGAGACTATACAACCGCTGGCTACGTTGGCACAGAAGAAACCAGAAATACCTCGGATAACCGCATCCTATCCCATATATGTTGGCAGCATTATGGATTGCGATATTCTAACTATACAATATCATTGAAATGTCGTTTTTATCTCGAATAGCAGAATCTTATTCACAACAATACGGTGATACAATACACAAACTATGTTTTGTATTTCCGAACAGGCGTGCCGGATTGTTCTTCAGAAAATATCTTGCTCAAACTGTTTCGCATCCCGTATTCTCTCCCAGGATAATCACTATCGACCAGTTGTTTCAAGAGTTATCTTCATTGAAATTGGCAGATAGCACCGATTTGCTATTCAGACTATACGAGATCTACTTGCAAGAATATCATTCAGATAGCCAAAAAGAAGAATCATTTGATGACTTCGCTTTCTGGGGGCGTATGATGCTGAACGATTTTAATGATGTTGATTCAAACCTTGTTGATCCTGACAAGTTGTTTACCAATCTAAGCGACTTGAAGGATATAGAACTCTATTTTTCTTTGTTGGGAGAAGAACAAAAAGAGTCTATTCGCGCATTTCTCAGAGGTTTCCAACAAGAAGATAGCAATATCTACAGAAAGAAATTTCTTCATTTATGGCGGGCGCTACTCCCTATATATAAAAATCTTCACAGCAATCTGCTTGCCAACGGGTTGGCTTATCAAGGAATGCTGGCACGTGAAGTGGTAGAAAAGTGGAAATACAACACCGCCGAGGAACGTAGATATGTGTTTGTGGGATTCAATGCACTGAGCGGTACAGAGCGATCTTTGATGAAAAAGCTTCAGGATGAAAAGGTAGCAGATTTCTGTTGGGACTACAATCATTTGTTTGTAAGAGATCCACGCAATCGTGCTTCCTTGTTTATGGATGACAATTTGAAGCTATTCCCTAATCGCAAAGATATAGGAATACCTTCAGAAACGATGCCGCATATTCATCTTGTTGAGATTCCGTCTTCCACAGGACAAGCAACATATCTGACTCACATACTCCAAAAAATAAGCGAACAAAATTCTATTGACTGGACAAGGGTTGGCATTGTTCTTCCTCAAGAACGCCTGCTTTCATCAGTTCGAAGAGCTATCCCTGCATGTGTCAGCAACCTGAATATCACCATGGGAGAGCCTCTATCGAACACTCCTATATATTCTCTAATGCTTCACTTGAGTGAATTGCAGTTTCTATGCAAGCAGGGACAAAACACCAGTCTTTTCTATCATCGACCTGTTTTGGCACTCCTCAGCCATCCATTCATAAGTGATACTATTGATAGTCAGATTCTTTCCGAGATTCGGGCAAAGATAGAGAACGGCAATATGACTTTCGTTTCTCAACAGATATTTGAAGTCAATGGTTTGCTTGAACTGATCTTCACTCCACAAACAGAAATAGAATCTACGCTCAACTGGGTACGATCTATCTTAATTGCACTTGTGGATATAGACACTGAAAATCCGGAAAGAAACGAATATATCTATCAAACGATATTACAAACAAACAGACTTGCAGACCTATGCAAACAACATCCGGCAATCAAACTAAACACACGTACGCTTCTGAATCTGCTTTTAGGGCTGGTGAAAACCATACGCATCCCCTTTGAAGGAGAACCATTGGCCGGATTACAGATAATGGGAATGTTGGAAAGTAGAGGTATGGACTTTACTAAAATCATCATTACCGACGTTAATGAAGATATTCTTCCAGGACATAACTCGCAACAGAGTTTTATTCCATATGACCTTAGGATAGCCTACGGGTTGCCTACTCCCGAGCGTCAAGATGCTGTTTTTGCATATAACTTCTATCGGCTTATATCTTGTGCTGAGGAAGTGTGGCTTCTTCAAGACACCACAGCAGACGATATGCGATCAGGCGAACCCAGCAGGTTTGTCAATCAATTGCTATATCAATACAACATAGAGATAGAAAAACAAACTATCAGCATAAAAGCCACATCACAAACTTCACATCCAACGAAAGAGGTCGCAAAGGACGAGCACGTGCTTAGCGAGCTCCAGACAGCATTATGCCCGCAAGTAGGAGAAGAAAAAGGTAAGGGACTATCGGCATCTGCTCTCAATACATACGTTGGTTGTCCACTGAAGTTCTATCTGCAGTATATACATCATCTACGTGAAGCAACCAAGATAGACGAGAATATAGGAGATGACGTATTCGGCACTATTACCCATAGTGTAATGGAAGAACTCTATCAACCATTCTGCGGCAAGACCGTCAACATTTCGGATATAGACAACATGCTCTATCAAGTTAAGAAAACGGATCTGATAGAAAAAACATACAAACTTATACAGAAAAAGAATCCCAATGCCATTTTGGAAGGGAAAGATTATCTCCCTATACACGTAATGCGCCGATATCTGGAACGAACATTGGACTACGACAAGCACATTGCCCCATTCAAATATATCAGTTCCGAGATGAAATGCAACACGCGAATCCCGGTGGACAATGTTGGAAATGTTTATTTGTATGGAATAATCGACAGAATAGACCAACTTGGTGAAAAGGTAAGAATCATAGATTACAAAACCGGACGTGCAAAATGCAAATTCAATGAAATGGAAAGTCTGTTTTCTCCCGGAGATGAATCAAAAGAGTCGGATCATGTAAGGCAAACATTATTTTATTGTTTGCTATTCAGCGATCAACGGAAAGAAAACAACGAAGATTTCTATCCTTATATCTATTACATGCGCGATAATAAAGACTTCTGCAAAGAGATACCCGCAACCGAGGATGGTTATAGCATGATAAAGGAATCGTTCGAGCAAGAACTGACAAAAGTCATAAAAGAAATCTTCAATAAAGATATTCCGTTTACTGCCCGTAGTGGTAAAAATTGCGAATACTGCCCGTTTTCCTCTGTCTGTCTATAGCTATCTCAAGCTCAGTGTTAGCTATCTCTTAGCTATCCCCAGATTCACTTTTCGCACTTGGTTATCAACACCGCTGCTTGCTCTGCCGCACGTTGTGCCCCAAGTGTTGCTCGAATTCCCTCAAACTCACAAAGCATATTCTGACGGCGAAGTGGATTTTCAAGAATATCTTTCAAGTCGGCAGAAACATTCTCTATAGTAAAGCGATATGCCAACCATTCGCGTATAACTTCTTTGTTTGCAATGATGTTCACGAGAGTAAAATACGGAATGCTAAACAAAAGAGGACGCAATTGATATAACAAAGGACCTATATTGAGATGATAGACAGAGGTCATCGGACACCCTAGAAGTGCTGCTTCCAATGTTGCCGTACCCGAATTTACGATAGCAGCTTCTGCTCCGGAAACCACCTCGGAAGTGTGATCCAGCACCAGACGAATCCTTGGATTATCCACTTTCTTCAGGACATCTTCATATGCCGAAACAGGAAGACTACTCATACCTGCGATTACCACACCATAACCTTCTTGTTGTAGAGCAGCTTTCAACATACGAGGAAGACATTTCTTAACTTCGTGAAGACGACTACCGGGTAATACAGCAATATATTTGGAATCAAGTACAGGAGTGGTCTGTTTGCCTTTTTGAGAGGAAATAAAATCGGTCATCTCCTCAGCTGTAGGATTCCCCACATACTCTGCCTTATATCCATATTTGGCATAGAAGTCAGGTTCAAACGGGAAAATACAAAGCACTTGGTCGCAGAGTTTGACAATACGATGAACGCGCCATGTCTTCCATGCCCATATCTTTGGAGGAATATAATAAACAATCTTGGTCTTCGGCAGATTTTTCTTACAGAATTCTGCCATTCTCAAATTGAAAGAAGGATAGTCTATCAATATCAGCACCTGGGGTCTGGCATCCAATAATGCCTTCTTGGCTATACGGAAGTTATTTCTTATCTGTTTTGAATGGCGTAGTACGTCCACTATTCCCATAAAAGCCATTTCTCTTATATGTACATGAAGTCGGCAGCCTTGTTGAAGCATCATATCTCCACCCAGTCCTTCGAAAGAAGCATCCTCATTATTTATGCGGATTTGTTTGATGAGTCGAGAAGCATGTAAGTCGCCCGACGTTTCGCCTGCTATAAGAAAATACTTTTGCATACAATATGCTTTAACACAACCTTAAATCGCAATCCATAATGCTGCCAACATATATGGAACCATGCCTATAATAACACCTTTAGCAATACGCCATGTATTTAGTGTATAGAAAAGGAAAAACAAGGCAGCATCAGGAAAGATTGCTACAACAGTAAGTTTGCCAAGTAGTCCAGCCATGCTACTGATTCCAAATTCCGAAATAGCATACCAAAGATTCATACGATCGATGTAGAGCCAACCAAACAATGCCGGCATTATCAGACCTATGATTATTCCGATCCAATATTTGTCAAATCTTTCCAATTGTATTCTGTGATGTCGATTGTTGTTGGTGTAACAGCAATATATCCATTAGCGAGTGCCCACTCATCAGTATCTTGAGCCTCAGGTTCTCTGTTGTTGAAATGTCCTGTGAGCAAATAACGAGTATTGCCATCTGCATCCTTATATGAAGGGAACTCATCTGCCCAGTTTCCTTTGCATTGACGAGTTATTCTGACACCTTTGATTTCTCCTATTGGTGCATTGATATTATAGCAAAGACCATACTGGTGAGGTCTGGCAAGTATTTTTTTTGTTAAACCAATAATATATGGCTCAAAGAAAGAGAAATCCGCATCAAGATGATGATCGCATAGAGAAAAACCTATAGCAGGGATACCTTGTTCTGCAGCAACAAGACAAGCTCCCATTGTACCTGAATAAATAACATTGATAGCAGCATTACTGCCATGGTTTATACCCGATACCAACAAATCCGGAAACTGCTCTTTGAATATAGTATTTACAGCTAATTTTATACAATCGCTTGGTGTGCCATTGGTAATATAAAGATCCACATCCTCCAATCCCTCGATAGCCGGCATTTTTTCCATAAAAAGAGGGATACCAACACTAATAGCATTACTTTGTCCGCTACGAGCTCCATCAGGAGCAATTACAGTTACTTGCCCCAATTGCTTCATAAGCCGGATCAAAACACGAATGCCTTTTGCTTCCCAACCATCGTCGTTGGTAATAAGAATCTTCATAATTACCTTTTATCAATTAGTTCAAGATAATATTCTTTACTTTTTCCGCTAGAGCATTGGCCTCATCTTCTGTATGTGATTCACTATAGATACGAATAATAGGCTCGGTATTACTCTTCCTCAAATGTACCCAACCCTCTTTAAAATCTATCTTAACTCCATCTATATCATTAACTTGCTCATTCTTAAAGATCTCCTTCACTTTGTTAAGAAGAGCATCAACATCTATTTCTGGTGTAAGATCTATTCTGTTTTTAGAAATAAAATACAGCGGGTATTCTTTTTTCAAAGATGAAGGAGTGGTTTTCTTATGTGCCAGATGACTAAGGAAGAGTGCAATTCCTACAAGTGCATCTCTACCATAGTGGGATGCAGGATAAATAACCCCACCATTTCCTTCTCCACCAATCACAGCATTGGTACGTTTCATCTCGGTTACGACATTCACTTCTCCAACAGCACTAGCCGAGTAATTGCCTCCATGTTTAAGAGTAACATCGCGAAGCGCACGTGTACTGCTTAGATTGCTAACAGTATTACCAGGGGTGTGACCAAGAACATAGTCTGCCACACTTACAAGAGTATACTCTTCACCAAACATATCTCCATTTTCGCATATAATAGCCAAACGATCAACATCTGGATCAACTACAAAACCCACATCGGCTTTTCCTTCGCGCATAAGGTTGCTTATTTGAGTAAGATGTTGTGGAATAGGCTCAGGATTGTGTGGGAACTTGCCATCAGGAGTACAATTAAGGCATATCACTTCTTTAACCCCCAATGCACGTAACAAAGCGGGGATAGCGAGTCCACCGACAGAGTTAACACAATCAACAGCTACCACGAAACCTGCCTTCTCTATTGCATCTTTATCAGTAAGCGCAAGCGAAAGAACATTGTTAATATGGTATGGCAGATAATCCTTTTCTATTATATGCCCCAAACGTTCAACAGATGCGAACATAAAATCTTCATCCGCTGCTATTTGCAAGACTTCCTTTCCCTCTTTATCATTGAGAAATTCTCCTTTCTCATTTAGCAATTTCAGAGCATTCCATTGTATCGGATTGTGAGAAGCTGTAAGAATAATTCCACCCGCAGCCTTCTCTGCTACAACTGCCAACTCCGTTGTGGGAGTAGTAGCCAACCCTATGTCTACGACATCAAAACCCATACCTATCAAAGTGGATGCTACAAGCATGTCAGCCATCTGACCGGACAGACGAGCATCTCTACCTACCACGATAGTACGATTATCGGTTTGACGACTGCGTTGTGTGGCATAAGCCGCAGTGAAACGCACTATATCAAGAGGATTCAAGCCCTCACCTACGCGACCACCAATAGTGCCGCGGATACCAGAAATAGATTTTACGAGCATAATGCAAGCAGTATATAACAGTCAACAGAGATTGTCTCTGATTAATACGATTTATTTTCTCACCTTTATTTTTAGATCATATACATAAGGTGTAACAGAACTTATGTCTTCTGAAAATCCGAGTTTGGAAGGACAGATTATTCTACATTCAGAATTATTGTACTTCATATATCCAATAGCTTGAAGCCAAGCTTCACATGTCACACTGGAATTTACTCCCACCTGAAACTCAACAGGAGAAGCTGAATCATTGGTATTCCATGCGCTAATAGTATCCGCATATTCAGTTAGAGAATATTTGCGATAGCGCAAAGAGATGTAGTCACGATAAGCGAGACTTTCACCGTCAGTTTCGCCCTGATCTACAAGATGGAAATACAAATAATCATCTATCTCAAGATAATCGTTTTCGCCCCAGACTCCATCAATCGGTTCGGAATCAAGGATGTTGATATTGTTTCGCTTTATATAGCTGGCAATAAGTTTTTTCTCTTCCTGAAGTTGACTGCCATAAGTCCTTGCCTGATTACATGCACTCAAGATAGCAGAAAGTGCCAAAATAGCACATATATATACTCTTTTTTTCATATTCAATAAGTTTCTATTACTACTTTAATATTAGCATATGGTGGAACAAATTGATTACCTGTAGTGCCGTATGCGGCATACCACGGAATGAGCACTTCGGTTTGTTCGCCGGTTCTCATCAAAAGTAGTACTTCCCTAATAGGCACAATTAAATCATTATCCGAAAAATTAACAATCTGTCGGGAGTCAATCAGCATTTTCCCATCAAGTGTGGACATTATCAATCGCACATCCGGCGACATATCCTCCTTAATAGCATGCGCATCTGTCTTTACGATTTTCTTATACCAATATCCTTGCGCACCCGCAACATAGGTTTCGGGATCATGTTGTTTCACATATTCCAGAAGTTCCTTATCAGTTTGTTCTGCCAATCTTTGATTCATCATAACCAAAGCTACTACCGCAGAATCCTCTTTTGTTGCATGCAATCTATTAGGCATCTGAGGTTTGGTTTTCTGGCATCCTATCAACGCAGCAAAAACAAATAATATTAGTATGTTATTTTTCATCAATAATCTCACTATGAAATAACCGAACCCTCCACTGCTTCTTTCTTATATTCAGTAGGTGTCATTCCATAAACAGCTTTAAAGCACTTGGAGAAGTAGCGTGAATCATTCATACCTACCATATAAGTTACTTCTGTTACATTATAAGTACCTGTTTGCAACAATTGTGCCGCACGTTTTATTCTGACCTCACGAATAAATTCTACAGGCGAAAGTCCGGTAAGTGTTTTCAACTTATTGAAGAACACTGTTCTTCCCATTGCCATCTCGCTCACCATATCCTCTACAATAAGTTCGTTGTTGTCCATATTTCTTTCCATATAGTCAAGCAACTTGGCAAGGAATACTTCATCAGGCGATTTCTCTCGAGCGAGAGGAGTGGTCTTCAAAGTAAGCAGATCCTTCCGATAACGTTCTCTCAATCTCTCTCTCTGATGCAAAAGATTCTCGACACGAGCTTTGAGATACTCAGCAGAGAATGGTTTGGTAATATAATCATCAGCTCCGAACCGCATCGCATCCAGACGACTCTCGATTGCCTCCTTGGCAGTAAGCAGGATCACGGGAATATGACTTGTAGGTGACTCGGTTTTTATGTGGTTAGTAAGTTCCAAACCGTCCATATTCGGCATCATCAAGTCAGTCAGGATTATATCCGGACATAAATCTTTTGCTATTCTGTAACCTTCGTCTCCATCCTCTGCAGTAGTAATATTGAAGTTGGAAGAAAAAATATTTTTCAGGAAAGTACGCATATCCTGATTGTCTTCAACCACAAGCATCGTAGGCAGGTTTTGTTTAATAACAACTTTATCGAGTTTGGGTTGCAAAGGATCTTGTTTATGTGGCAAGACATCACTTGTCATAACAAAGTCCACTTCATTGCCAAAATGTTCTTTGCCTGTACGGAAGATGACTGTAAAAGTAGTTCCTTTACCCGGCTCACTTTCCACTTCGATATATCCTTTATGCAAATCTACCAATTCCTTTACAAGATTCAATCCGATACCTGTACCTGCTTTTCCTGCCAGATTCTCTATCTCGTCATGCGAAGAAAAACGCTCAAACAATATACCTCTTTTCTCTAGAGGTATTCCAACACCTTCGTCTGCCACTGATAGCGACACGAAGTTAGGTTTCTCACTGATCCCGACCGTAATACTCTTGCCCGCAGGAGTGAATTTGAAGGCATTAGAAAGCAGGTTATAAAGAATGATATCAGTTTTTTCACGATCAATCCATAAAACAGCATCGGGTGCATTATTCTCAAAACGGAAAGAGATATGCTTGTCATAAGCTTCTTTATTGAAGTTTCCACATGTATCTTCCACAATCTGAGCCAACCGTGTCTGCTGAATTTTCAGACGCATCTTATGATTCTGAATCTTTCTGAAATCAAGAATCTCATTGATAAGTCTTAGCATACGGTGAGCATTACTCTGCACTATTTCCAATTGTGTTTTAACACCTGATGATATTTTTTCCGTTTTCAAAATATTATCAACAGGTCCGGAGATAAGTGTAAGTGGAGTACGAAGTTCATGAGATATATTGGTAAAGAAGCGAAGACGTATATCAGTAACCTGTTGCTCTACCTGCATTTGCTGTTGAAGGCGGTTGTAGCGGCTAACTATCAAATATACAATCCATAGCACAAGTGCTGCCAGCAGCAAATAAAGGATAAATGCCCACCCAGTATGCCAAAATGAAGGCCTTATATGCACTTCTAAAGTGCGCTCGTTGTCAACCCACACACCTTCTGCATTCGTACTCTTCACGCGGAAAAAATATTTTCCGGCAGGAAGATTGGTATATGTCGCCTTTCGCTGATTATGCACTTTATTCCAATCTTTGTCAAACCCTTCGAGCATGAATGCATATTCTATCTTATCTGCATTGAAAAAATCAATAGCGGCATATTCAATACTCCATACCGATTGCTTATGTTCGAGTGTGATGACCTTTGTTTGTGTGATACTTTGTTTTAAAGGTGAATTCTCATCTCCAATTACCGCATCTTTGTTAAAGAGTTGGAAACCGGTAAAATGCAAGGGGGGTATCTCATCTGAACGCAAGATTCTGTCCGGAGAGAAACTGCAATATCCATTGTTATAACCTAGGAGGATATCACCAGATTCAAGAACCAGAGAATTGCTCTCTGTAAAGCAACTACCTTTAGTATTCAGTGGGGCAAAATGCTGGAAATCGCCGGATTGATAATTGAAACGGGTTATATTGTTTTCAGAAGCGAACCAAAGTCTTCCACTCTTGTCTTCGGCGATATTGAGAATGATATCACTTCTAAGTCCATCCTTGATCGTAAAAGCCTGAAAATCTGCTTCATGATCATCAGCAGCAAGACTAACTATCCTATTCAGACCTCCGGAGAAAGTGCCCATCCAAAGGTTTCCTTTGCTGTCTTTCAACAAACAATGTACATCACAATAAGGAGTAAACCATACTTTGTGGTCAGAGCATCTAATCTGCAAAAGACCGTTGGTTGTACCGGCAAGCACCATCGTATCGCCGATGTTCAACAGACAACGTACGCGAGCGCAACTTGCTGAAGGATATTCATTCCAACCGTTATCACTGTTTATAATTGTATTGGAAGTGATAATATTGACTCCTCCGCCATAAGTACCTACATATAAGTCACCATTGGCAGTGTGAAGCATATCATAGATTGCTTCATGGTTGAGGCGAGTTCCATCAGAAGCAACATTCTCATTATGTAGCGACTTTCCGCGTAAACGATACAAACCGCCATAACGTGTACCAAGAAGCACTGATCCATCGGCATCCTCCAGCATACAATACACTGTCAAATCCACATCTTTTTGAGAGTGAACCAGTCTCACATTACCCTTATCATCTGTAATGCGCTGGTCTTTGTCGGCAAAGAGCACTTCTCCGTTGCCAAGTTGCAACATAGCTCTAACCTCCCCCAATTCTTTCTGACTCTTGCGCATATCATGCAACCGGAATTGTTGCTGCTGCGGATTAAGGCAATCAACACCAGTCTCATAAGTGCTGAGCCATATTTCGCCCTGGCGGTTGACATAGGCGGCATGGATCATATTGGTTATACCCGGCAACGGATTCTCCAATTCATCTGTCTCACTATTATATCGCGAAAAACCGCCGCCATATGGATTGATCCAAATATTATGCTGACTGTCCTCGAGAACAATCATATTGCCCTTAAGAGGACTATAGCGCTCATCTATCTCAGGTTGCAAATGTTTTAGCGATTGGTCGGATATGCGATAGCGCCAAATTCCAGGTTGGTCGTTTTCTATCCATACGATCCCTTGACCATCGTTTTTGAGAGTTACAACGCTTCCGAGTTTCTTTGCATCCGCAACTTGAGTAAAATCGCTTGTCAAGGCATGATATACAAATAATCCGTCCGACTTTGTACCAAACATCATCTCATATTGAGAGAGTTGCACTATATCGGTTATCTCGGTTTCCTTTCCTAGGAAAACAGTCTCAAAGCTATTATCCAAAAGCGAATAGCGCCACAATCTGCCTTGATTGGTTCCAAACCATAAACTGTTGCTAGAAACAAAAGCAGTAGTGATAATTGTCTGTTGGTCGGCAGCAGGCAGATTCAAATATACAGAATCTTCTCCACTTATACTTCTTCGACAGAGGCGTGCACCATCATCATACCACACTCTGTCATAAGAGTCATTTATAATAAAATGAGGTTGAGCATTGCGTGAGAGATTGTATTTTTTTTCCTCTATCTCTCCATTGGTTTTCTCTTTAACACGGAGGATACCATTAGATGAGACAAAGAAGAGCACACCCTTGTAAGGTTCTATGCACCAGCGATTGGCATAATACCTTACCAAAGGGAAAGAGCTATTAAGCGTATAGAACTTCTCGCGTGATTTGTCGAAGCGATGAAAATGTCCATCGTAGGTCTGAAACCATATATAACCTAGTGAGTCCTCGCTGATAAAATCTACGCGGTTGTTGCGTAAAGAGAGTTGATCAGGATTCGATTTGTAGACAGTAAACTCATAACCATCAAACTTATTCAGTCCATCCCAAGTACCAAACCACATATAACCATCATGATCTTGGGTAATAGACATAATGGTATTCTGACTCAAACCATCATCAACGCTATAATGATGCACATCATATTGCGCCCGAAGTGATAGTCCGGAAAGAATAAGAGTTATTATCAACAACAATCGCTTCATAATCAACTTAACGACATGATATACTGACCATAAGCAGTTTTGCTCATCTGCTGTCCAAGTTGATGCAGTTGGTCAAGGGTTATCCATCCGTTTCTCCAAGCAATCTCCTCAATGCAACTTACATAAAATCCCTGACGGTTTTGAATGGTGGAAATAAAATTGCCTGCATCAAGCAGAGAGTCAGGACTTCCCGTGTCGAGCCATGCAAAACCACGACCGAACAATTCTACTCGCAAAGAACCTTCTTCAAGATAAACCTTATTCAAATCGGTTATTTCATATTCGCCACGCTTCGAAGGTTTGAGAGCAGCAGCTTTGTCGCACACTGTTTCATCATAGAAATATAGTCCTGGCACTGCATACTGACTCTTCGGATTCTCTGGTTTTTCCTCTAGCGAAATCACTTTGAGAGAGTCCTCATCGTCAGGATTCTCTTGCTCGAATTCAACCACTCCGTAAGCGCGAGGATCTTTAACGTAATAGCCAAATATACAAGCGCCATGTTCTATAGAAGCAGCACGACGAAGCATACGAGTGAAACCACGACCATAAAACAAGTTGTCGCCGAGGATAAGACACCCTTTGTCGCCATTGAGAAACTCACGACCTAGCACGAATGCTTGTGCCAATCCGTTCGGAACTTCTTGCACTTTATACTCGAGACGCATCCCAAGACGAGTGCCATCGCCAAGCATTTCTCGAAACATTGGTAGGTCGCGAGGAGTGGATATGATTAGCACTTCGCGTATTCCCGCCAACATGAGTGTACTAAGAGGATAATATATCATCGGTTTGTCGTAAACCGGCATTATCTGTTTTGATATTGCAAGTGAGAGAGGATGCAACCTTGTTGCACTACCTCCTGCCAAAATGATTCCTTTCATGGATAATTTAAATTTAAAATCAAGATTTATCAATTGAAGTCGATAATATGATGAATGGAGATTATTCCGATTATTTCAGAACTCTGCTCATTCTCGGTTACCGCCAGTGTGGTGATATTGTATTTGTCCATTATGGCTAGTGCTTCCGTAAGCATAGCATCCTGAGTGATATGTTTGTAGGATGGAGTCATAATGTCAGATGCTTTCACTACCGACAGATTGTCAAATTTCTGTATTGCCCTACGCAGGTCACCATCTGTGATAATACCCACGCATTTTTCTCCATCGTAAACCATAGTCATACCCAGATGTTTATCCGACATCTCTTTTGTCAGACTCTTGAAGGAAGATTCTACCGAGACCTTCGGCACATCGGTTGACATACGGTTATGCACACTCTTCAATAACTGTCTTCCCAAAGCGCCTCCAGGATGATATGTGGCAAAATTGTCGGCCTTGAAATGCCTTTGCTCCATCAAACATACCATGAGGGCATCACCCATAAGCAGTGTAGCAGTGGTTGAGGTAGTAGGTGCCAATCCGAGAGGACATGACTCGTGGTCGACATGAACAGAGAGCACAAGATCCGCCTCGAGAGCCAAAGGCGACTGCGTATTACCGGTCATTGCTATCAAGCGGCAACCGATGTTTCTCAGAGGTGCTATCACATTCAGTATCTCGTTTGTTGCACCGCTATTGCTTACAAGCATCACCACATCATCATGACCTACCATTCCGAGATCGCCATGCACAGCTTCTGCCGCATTGACAAAAATGGAAGGAGTTCCGGTAGAAGCGAATGAAGATGCCATCTTATGAGCGATAATACCGGTTTTGCCTATACCCATAAGTACAAGTTTACCACGGCATGCCACGATGGCATCCACCACTTTGTCGAACGACGAATCGATCTTTTCGGAGAGAAGAGTTAATTCTTTTATTTCCTCTTGAAATATTTGTTTTGCTCTTTCTGAATAATTCATTTCATCAAATTCTTGGTTACATCATCAATAGCGACAGCTTGCTTCAGAATATCGGCAAGAGTGTCGAGTTTCAACTGATTGGCAGCATCCGAGATAGCATGATCGGGATCGGGATGCACCTCCAGAAACAGAGCATCTATTCCCACTGCAAGAGCAGCACGCATCAATACAGGCACCATCTCGCGATTTCCCATAGTAATGCCCGACTGCGAAGAAGGTTTTTGCACGGAGTGAGTGGCATCAAACACTACCGGGCAACCCAACTTCTTCATTTCTTCCAGACCAGTCATATCTACCACTAGATTGCCGTACCCGAACGAAGAGCCTCTCTCAGTGAGCAGAAGCTTGTCTTTACCTCCCGCTTCCTCTACTTTTGCTATGACACCTTTCATATCCCATGGTGCCATGAACTGACCCTTCTTAACATTCACGATCTTGCCTGTTCTGGCAGCGGCTTGAATGAGGTCGGTCTGGCGACTGAGGAAAGCCGGGATCTGCAATATATCGACAACTTCTGCCACAGGAGCACATTGCCATGACTCATGCACATCGGTAAGCACCGGCAGATCAAAAGACGACTTCACTTCATGCAAGATCTTCAGTCCTTCTTCCATTCCCACACCTCTCTTGCTCAGAGAAGTGCGGTTGGCTTTGTCGAACGACGATTTGAACACAAGTTCTATCCCCTGTTTATCGCACAGTTTCTGCAAAGTCTCGGCTGTATATAGCACCATATCGCGATTTTCTATAGCGCATGGACCCGCTATCAACACGAAGCGACGATTGCCACCAAAACCAATTTTTCCCAGTGTCACCATAATATAACTGAGTATATCGACCCGAAAGTCAACTGTTTATTGTTTATATACTCTTATCCAATCCACCTCAAACTTACCCTCTTGAGGACGCTGTTTCTCCGAGATGAACGACGAGAGAGCCAGATAGAGTTCCTCACGCGGAACACTGCGTTGCATGCGATAAACCTCTACATTGTTTACGTACCAAACGAGTTCCGTGCGAGTCCAACGAAGCGAATAAATATAGTATTGCGAAGGACTGATTCCGCCTATCTTGTCGCCGGTAAAGCCATCAGTAGTGATATTTCCGACCACTATCTGTTTGCCGTTGTAATGGAACAAAGTAACCATCGGCAAGCGACTCTCTGCGCCAAGCCATGCTGCATGATGAATATTTCCGAAACAACGGAGTTTGATCATAAACAAACCGCCTTCCTGACGGAAACTATCTGCAGTATTAAGCACATCAGAAGTATATTCATACTCTTTGTTGATGAAACCTTTCTTGGCATCCCAAGCGGGAGCAGTCACTGCTTCATGTTTGGTCAGAATAGTGAAAGTGCCGTTTATGCTTCCTGCATTTTTGCCTCCGTTGTTTGCCTGCTTCTCGTTTGCAAAAGAGTGCTGTTTGAGCAGGTTCTTGTTCTTGTAGCAGAAACCGGGTTTCCATTTCGATTCTGCAAGACGAACCCATTGGAACTCTTCGCCGAAAGTCAGTTTATACGACTCCATTTCTTCTATTTTCTTCACATCCTGCGAGAAGAAAAACTTCAGATCAGGCAATTTCGACAACTGCTCGAAGCGAACTTCCTGCACATGCTCGGGAGTGGTCAACCAGCGCTGAGGATTTGCCCAGAAAGCATTCTCACGTTGGAACTCTTCCTCCGACACTTGTTTGCGAAGAGCTTCATAGCGGTCAGGAGTGGTACTCAGTCTGTACTCGAGATATGCCTTGTAAGCCTTCGATTTCTCAAAACGAAGCATATTCTTCAAGTCAGGCGACTGGCGAACCAGTTTCTTATCGGAGAGTTTGACGTATTCATCACCGGCCCTAAACGCAAGATACTCCTTGAGTTGCTGAGAATCGCGCACCTGCATGTAAAGTTGCAAGTCCTTGTTTTTCTCAAACCCGTTGAGTTCCTGAAGAGTCAGATAATACTTCGTGGTTTTATACTTTGTTTCTGTCAGATTTTGTTTCTTCTGACGAAACGCTAACGATGAAACCGTTTCTTTCAGTTTCTTGTACTCTGCCAACTCTGCCGATTTCTCCACTGCACGATAGCGGGCGATGTCTGCCTCCATCTGAGCAATGTAGTCCTCCATCTTGCCGGTCGACATGAGGTTTCCTGTCAGTTTCTTGAAAAAGAGATTCATTTATGTTATGGTTTTTATAAGGAACTTTCCGCTCTTTCGTAGAGAAGACTTTCCTATGTTTGATTCTTCTTTATTGCAGCTGCTGCAGATTGACGAACAAATCCTCCAGTGTATCCACAAACAAGGTCTTATACGGTTCTTCCATCGGAATAAAACTCTCGCGTTTCATCAAAGCCACTTCTTCCGAAAGAGGCGTATAGAAACCTTTGTAGTTGAGGATAAAAACAGGTTTGTTGTGTTCTCCCACAGTACCCGAAGCAATCACATCGAACATCTCGTCGAGAGTGCCGTAACTACCCGGGAGACACACAAAGCAATCTGCCAGATGCTTCATCTCATGCTTGCGCTCGTTCATATTGCCGACTTCTATAGTCTGCGAGCACCACGGCGACCTTCTGCCGGAGTTCATTATGCGCGTAGGCACTACTCCTATCACCCTGCCTCCTGCTTCAAACACCGTCTTGCTCACCTCTGTCATCAGTCCGCCGGTGGCGCCACCGAAAACCAGAGTGTGCCCGCCTTGAACTATCCATTTGCCCAAGGCGCGACCCAACTGCTTGTAGTCGTCTGCAATCGAGTCTTTAGCACTGCAATACACACAGATATTCATCAAGCGTCAATATTTGCATAAGTGGCATTCTGCTCGATGAACTCACGACGGGGAGCAACCTCCTCACCCATAAGCATCGAGATAGTGCGGTCGGCTTCGGCAGCATTCTCTATAGTAACCTGCTTGAGCATTCGGCGCTGGGGATCCATGGTGGTTTCCCAGAGTTGGTCATCCGACATCTCACCGAGACCTTTGTAGCGCTGGGTCTTCACCTGACGTTCGTCGCCGCCTGCATAGTTCTCTATGAAAGCACGACGCTGCATATCATTCCAGCAATATTCCTTCACATTGCCCTTCGAGCACTGATAAAGAGGAGCCATAGCAATATAGAGATAACCCTGCTCTATCAACTCTTTCATATGACGGAAGAAGAAGGTCATTACAAGAGTGGCAATATGGGCACCATCCACATCGGCATCGGCCATGATAATCACTTTATGATAACGAATCTTGCTCAGGTTCAGCGCCTTCGGATCCTCCTCTGTGCCGATGGTGACACCGAGAGCAGTGAAGATATTTCTGATTTCCTCACTCTCGAACACTTTATGAGGCATAGCTTTCTCCACATTCAGAATCTTACCGCGAAGCGGGAGTATGGCTTGATGATAGCGGTCACGACCGGTTTTAGCAGTTCCACCTGCCGAATCTCCCTCCACGAGGAAGAGTTCGCACTCTGCAGGATCTTTCGACTGACAGTCGGCAAGTTTGCCGGGCAGACCACCACCCGAAAGCGGGTTCTTGCGCTGAACATTCAAGCGTGCATTGCGGGCAGCAATACGTGCTTGAGCGGCAAGAATCACTTTCTCAACAATCTTCTTTGCATCATCCGGATGCTCTTCCAGATAGTTGGTAAGCGCTTCCGCAACCGCCTGACTTACCATTCCTGCCACCTCGGAGTTACCGAGTTTGGTCTTGGTCTGTCCTTCAAACTGAGGCTCTGCCACTTTCACGGAGATGATAGCGGTAAGACCTTCGCGGAAGTCGTTCGGATCGATCACCGACTTGCCGTCTTTGTCTTTCAGTTTGGCCTTTTCCAGAAGTTTGCTCTCTTCTGCATATTTGTTCATCACGCGGGTCAATGCCGAGCGGAATCCCTGCACGTGAGTACCACCTTCTATAGTATTGATGTTGTTCACATACGAGTGCACATTCTCGTTGAAGTCGGTATTGTAGATCATTGCCACTTCCACAGGAGTGCCGTATTTCTCGGTAGACAGACAGATCACGTCGGAGATCAAAGGAGTACGTGTACCCTCAAGCCAACGAACGAACTCGGGCAGACCCTTCTCCGAATAGAAAGCTTCCACACGCTGACCGCCTTCGTATTCCTTGGCACGCTTGTCTTTCAGTATTATCTTGATACCTGCGTTAAGGAATGCCAATTCACGCATACGCTTTGCGAGAATATCATATTGATATACCAACTCTGTAAAGATAGTGTCATCCGGCCAGAATTGCACGAATGTACCCGTTTTTCTCTGCTCCCAGTTGCCGATAGCTTCTGCTTCGGTAATCACGTGCACAGGAGCTACTGGTTTGCCCTTCACGTAATCCTGACTGTGAATCTGACCGTCACGATACACTTCCACATGCATATGCGACGAGAGGGCGTTTACGCAACTCACACCCACACCATGCAGACCGCCGGAAACCTTGTATGAGTCCTTGTTGAACTTACCACCTGCGTGAAGCACTGTCATAACGACTTCCAGAGCGCTCTTGTGCTCCTTCGGATGCATATCCACAGGAATACCACGACCGTTGTCCTGAACGGTTATCGAGTTGTCTTCGTTAATATGAACTGCTATCTCCGAGCAATAACCTGCCAAAGCCTCATCTATCGAGTTGTCCACTACTTCGTAAACCAGATGATGCAAACCCTTTACGGAGATATCACCAATATACATTGCAGGGCGCTTGCGCACTGCTTCCAATCCTTCCAGCACCTGAATCGACTCGGCGCCATACTGTTGTTCTTTCAATTCTTCTTCCATGTATGTTTATTTAAATTTAATTATCGTTTTTCGCGGATCTGTCGACCCCTTATTTAAGCATGCAAAGATACAAACAATTTTTCAAATACACAATAGGGTAAGTCGTTTTTTATAAAAAAAACGTCTTAGAAGGCAAATAAATGGCATTCTAAGGCCTCTATAAAATTCAACAAAAGAAAAATCGACCCCTCAAAAACGCTTAAATCAAAGAAAATGGGGTTACAACTGCGGAATTCGCTTAGGTATTTGGTTGAAAAATCCGCGTTTTTCAGGAAGTCGATCGATGGAAAAGTATTATAAAAAAACCAGCGAAAAATACCGTGTTCTATTACAGAAATATTTCTTTAATTAAAATCGCGATTTTTGAAGGAAACTGCTCAATTTTTGAAGGAAAATTGCAGATTTTTGTATGTTTTTAGGGCAAAAATGAGGCGTTTTTCGGAAAAATGATGGATTATTGTTACATATGAAACAATTGTAAAAGCCGAGTATTACGGTAGTTGTAGCCGAGTGTTCGAGACATTGTTACATTGTAACACATAATTTAGTTCGAATATGCACTTTTTGTCTTCTCATACCCCCGTTTTGCTATCTCAGAGATTACAATTTGACCCCCTCCTAACAGAAAAAGGAAGTGCCAAAATGCCATGACACTTCCCTTTTCAGAAAACCGTAGTCTACTCTAAAAAGAGGATCGACAGTATATATCTCCGATTTTATTTCTTCAGGGTTTCCAGAGTTGACAAATAACTGTCAGAAACGTTAAACACAAACACTCTGACATGACCTTCTTCTACTTGCATTAGGTATTTATCCAAAATTCCCTGATCCGCCATATTAAGTTTTCCTTGAATGCTTTCAATAGGAACAGACTGATAATTAGAGGAGAAAAACATTCCGTTTTGATCTTGATTTGTTGCCAAATAATGATCCAAAGAATTATTCATAACCTCTTTACTCCAACCTTCATCTGCGGGATCTCCGGGTTGGTTTTTGTAGGTAGTGATATAAACTCCATCATTCTCCCAAGTATCCTGCCAATTAACTCTGTGTTGCATCGACAAATCCAACATTCCGTCATATATAGAATCATTATCATGAATTCTAAACAAGAAACAATCCATTTTGCCATTTTGCAACAGAGGTCCTCCTGTCCGAGGAGACCATTCTTCACTTGACTGAACACCGAAACAAGCGACGAAAGAAGTGCTGTTTTGTCCACAATACATGTCGATATATTGCTCAGAATTATCGACTTGAGGAATTACTAAAGGCAATTCATGACTCGACTCACAAGAAGTGAAAACACACAAGAATAAGAGGCTTGCAGCAAGCAAAACATTATTCGAAGAGTTAAGCATTGTTTTCATATAGTTGAATATTTTAGTTAATAATGATTTCGCCGACAAAGATAATTAAAATCATCTAACCTGCCAAATACTCTATAAAAAAATGTACGATTATTTAGATTTTAGGAGAAAATTGTCAAGTAAACACTAAGTAAAAAGATAGTATACACTCGGCTTACCGCTGTTATTATTTCAACATGTTGTTTTTTAAGATTGTGATGGGAAAATTGCACAATTTTCAATATCCCAGATAGTCTAAAGTTGACCTTTATTCTCCAATGGCATGCATGATTTTGGGAACGATGGTGGTATTGTCTTGCCAACCGGTGAACTGTTCTGCTCCAACACCAACTGCAAAAACGGGCACAAAAGAAGCCGAGTGGTGAGTTGCTCCCCAAGCGACACGAGCTTTTTCGTTAAGCAGTTTCACGGCATTGAACGAAAGCGAAGAGAGTTGCTTATAGAGCGTCTTCACATCCTTCGATTTGCCTTTCTTCATTGCCTTGAACTGAGCACGCAAAGCGGCATCTTCCTCCTTCGTAATTTCCACTTTGTCGTAGAATCCAAGCGATTTCTGCAGCAAGTCTTTCACCATCTCCCATGTCATCTTCTTGCCGTATTGTTTATGCAAGTCTTTGATGCTATTGGATAATTCGGCGAGCGAAGTATGCTGGTTTTGAAGTATCTGCAAGTTTAGGGTATAACCACCTTTTTGATTTCCCATACACATGCCACCAGTCTCATGATCTGCTGTGACAACGATGAGAGTCTCATCCTGATGCTGCAGATAGAATTCATAAGCCACTCTGATCGCTTCATCCATCTCTATTACATCTTTTATAGCTGTGGCAGCATCGTTGGAATGGCATGCCCAATCGATAGCACCTCCTTCTATCATAAGGAAGAAACGCTCATTGCGCGGATAGAGGAAATCGATAGCAGCTTCGGTTATCTGCGGAAGCGAGAGATCGTCAGGTTTGCGGTCGATACGGTAAGGAATAAGTCCTGAGCCTTCGCTATCTTCGGTGAGACCCTCGTTTGGTTGTATGAGAATCATCTTCTGAGCAGAGTCTTTCAGGTTTTGATAGTCGCCATATCCGCGAGCGAATGTATAACCTTTCTCCTGGCACACCTGATAAAGCGATTTCACGCTTTTGTCTTGTTTGTGAGTCTTTTTGTCGTGAGGATAAGGACGATTGAAGGCAGCTCCACCGAAGAAATCGAAGTTGGTTTCTGCCAACTGCAGACCTATATTATAATAGTCGTTGCGATTGGTGGTCTTTGCATAGAAAGCGGCTGGAGTAGCATGCTCAATACTTACAGAAGTGGTGATTCCCACTCCCCAACCCTTCTCTTTCAGTCGCTCGGCAATAGTGCGTACAGGAGCACCATCGCTATTCAAACCGATGCTACCATTCTTGGTTTTCTCACCTGATGCGAGAGCAGTGCCTGCCGCAGCAGAGCAAGTGATTCCGTTTGAATTGGAGAAAGTAGCTACTGCACCCGAATACGGCAGTTGAGTCATCAGAAGCTGTTGTCTACCTATGCGACCTTCAAGTTCAGCGAGATACATCTCGGTGATGGCAACATGGTTTTGACCCATACCGTCGCCGATGAAATAGAATACATACTTTGCTTGCGCGAAGCAGCAGAAAGCGGAAATCAGAAGACAAAGAGAAATAAAAATGCGTTTCATGCTTAGTTGTAATAAGATTTTTGATATTCGGTGTGCAAAGTTAAACTTTATTTGGGAAACACACAAATTATTTGTAACTTTGCGGCATGAAAAAAGTCACGTTTTTGATAGTATTCCTCCTTTTTGCGGGTTTCGGCATCTATGCTGAGGAATATGAAGAGCACAAGACGACCGAAACCACCGTGCAGGTGCGTCTTGACTTCACTTATACGCATCGTTTCAAGCACGGAATGGCCCTCTCATTGTTTGAAGATCTGCGGCTCGACCTTGCGCCTTTCGCCACCCGAACCCTTTTCGACATGTCGCTCACTTCCATTACTTTCGAATATTCTCCTATCCAATATCTGAAGGTGGATGCAGGATATATGCTCAAAATCTATGGAGCACATAGCGAAGCTGCTTGGGAGATTCACTGGAATGACCCGAGTTCGTATGTAAGACATCGTGTATATACCGGAATTACAGGAAACTACAGTTACGAAGGATGGCAGTTCTCTCTGCGAGAACGACTGCTTCTCGACATGCGTTTCGATGATTATGACCTACGCACAACTGCCAAGTATGCACTCACCATGAGGCATCATCTTAAGATGCAATACAACTTCAAAAGCAAAGGAGTGAGTCCGTATATATGGACAGAAATCGCCAACACCCTCAATGCCAACGAGTACTGCCAGAAGAACGGGCATCAGTATGTGGAAAGAATAAGAAACTGCGCGGGAGTGAAATGGAAGATTCCCACCTCCGACAAGAACAAAGGCACTCTCAATTTCTTCTATAGATACGACTGGGGATATTTCCGCTCGGCAAAATTCAGCGAGACAGACGAGATGTCTGTAAACATTCGCCGCAAAAACGAACATGCCATCGGAATAGGATACGAACTATAACGACTATTTGTCGAGAGCTTCGAGGATCTCGTCATATTCGAATCCGCGTTGAAGCGCGAAACGAATCGATTTCTCTCTCTCTTCTCTACCGTATTTTTCTATTGCGCGCTCCAGACTCTGCTGATAAACTTCAGGGTTGATATCCTTGAGCGCTTCTTCTATCATACTCAACTCCAGATGTTTGCTGCGAAGCATCATCCTGATTTTCATTCTCCCCCAACCGTCGAAGGTAGATTTGTCATGCACGAAGGCTTTGCAGAATCTGGTCTCGTCGATAAACGAAGCGGTTCTCAGACTTGCCAGAATATCGTTCTCCCACTCCTCGTTTCGGCATCCCCACTGACGAAGTTTTGCACGCACTTCCTGCTCGCAGTGCTCGCTTTTCGCGCACCACGCTTCAATCTTGCTCTGAAGTTCTTCCCTTGTGAATTCTTTCTTCATATCTTTAAGTTTTTTGTTTTTCAGTTTTGGTCTTTATATTCGGTATTCAACTCGGCTAACACTCGGCTTGAGATAGCTTGGCAATATTTCATGATCTTATTCTTCTAGATTTATAATATTCATCACCAGACGAACAGGGAAACCGCTTGGGAATTGAGCTCCACCGATATATGGTTTCTTTTTATCGCCATCGAAGCCGAAATAGAACATTGATCCCATTGTACCCGATGAAGAAGTCCAATAACTACCATATACGCCAATATCGGTTACCGTAGTTCCATATCGGCGACCTGTTGCCGGCAAGAATACTGCACCATATTCTTCCATCTTCTTCCAATTAGTTGAAGATATATTATTTGTTGACCAATCTTCTATGGTAGGAGTGAAATTCCACCAATGTGGCAAACTATTATCAGGCAGGAATACAAATCCATGCACATTATTCACGGTAGCGAGACCACATAATTTGTCAGCATTTTCACGTTTACTCCATATATATTCCATTTCATCCTTCGATAATGTGCGCCACATATTGGGTATTTGACCACCATTGGAGATAGGATTCACACCCCAATCTACGAAAGTGCCATAATCGCTGATTTCTGTGGATGCAAAAGTAGGTCTATCGCCAGTGCCCCAACCGAATGCGTCAATCCAACCATCGTAAGTATCGGATATTTTTTGATTATCCATACCTATATAATCATACTGGTTCTCTGCGAAACGCCAGGTATCGGTACTTGCTTGATACTGCAAGTTTCCAGGTGCGAAAGCCACTTTGGTGAATTCATTTATAGAGAAACCGGATTCATTGAATCCTTTTCTTGATATATTAACTTCCACTTTATTATCTTTATTCCCAGTGCCGTATTCACTTATAGTAAGTATTGCTTGGGAACTCTCAACGCCAGAAGCTGGAGCCACTTTCACGGTTATCTTTCCACTCTTTTTGCCGACACCCGGATTATATGTTACCCATGAAGCATTACTGTTGACAGCCCATTGAGTATTAGTAATCAGCTCAAGAGTATATTCTCCTCCCGTAACAGGTGCATTTATATAGGATGGACTAACGGATATGCCGTTTGAATAACCCTTGCGACAAACAGCTACTTTCACTATCTCATCTTTAGCAAAATAGATAAAAGCGGTATCACTATTCGGGCTGGTATGGGATTGCACGGTAACTCTCACGTCATCATCTCCGATGCCACTCGTGGGATTTATGGAAACCCACGAGGATTTAGACGATGCTTGCCAGTAGCTTTCGCAACTGACATGAAGAATAAAACCACCTCCTTCGGCAGGCGATTCAATGACTTCTGGAGTCACCTTTATAGTAGGCTCCTTATCTTTATTTCCCTCCTCAGGTGGATTGGGAGTACATGCAATCATGATTGCCAAAACAAAAAATAAAGAAAACTTTTTCATGACTGTAAATATTAAAAGTTTGGGTTTACAATATCGTTAATTCTGCCGAGAGGATTCTGGGTTTTCCAAATATATCCTGTCTGATCTTCACATTGGTATATCCTGCCTCTATCATCAATTGTTTCATCTCATCGGCAAGATACTCGTTTATCTCGAAAAACAAGTGTTTTGCCTTTTTGAGAGTTGCTATTCTACGGTAGAAAAGCAGAGGGTTGTCATCACTCACAAACAACGCTTGATGAGGTTCAAAATCGAGCACCCTTTTCTCCATACTTGCTTTCTCGCATTCTCTCACATAAGGCGGGTTGCTTACGATTATATCGTAAGAGTCGATGCTATCATTGAGTATATCGCACTCGAAAAAGCGTATATCTACATCGTTTTGTTTTGCATTCTCTGTCGCTATTTGCAAAGCCTCCAGACTAATATCACAAGCCTCAATCTGCCAGTTGGGTTGTTTCTTTTTGAGCGCTATTGCTATGCATCCGCTTCCTGTGCCAATATCCAATACTCTCAATGCTTCTTCTCCAGAAAAAGCATCTGAAACTTGCTCTACAAGCTCCCATGTTTCAGGTCTTGGAATGAGCGTTGCAGGCGACAGTTTCAAATCCAATCCACCCCATTTTGTTCTTCCGAAAACATATTGAAGCGGCTCACCTGAGCGAACTCTCTCAATAATTATTTCAAGATTCGGAATATTTGTTGTATCTTTGCAGAGAATTTCCGTGCGCGAGAGGCCACAGGCCTCTTCTGCTATCCAAAGAGCTGTTTCACGTAATTCGGATTCCGGGATACAGTCTTTGAGCGAAGATTCAATATAGCGAAGAGTCGAATTCATTTTCCGACTGCAAAGTTACAAAAAAAATGTTGAATTACGAAACATATATTTTTCGTTGTCTTCAACTTGCCAGGTTGGGAGAGTATTATGTTGCTCCCAATCCTATGGTAGGAGCACTAATAGCGGATGCTGAAGGCAATATCCTTGCAGAAGGTTGGCACAGAAAATTCGGAGAAGCTCATGCCGAGGTCAACTGCTTTGCAGAATATGACAAACGCGGACTCACACCCAAAGGCGACGAAGTGATGTTTGTCAGTCTGGAGCCATGCTCTCACTATGGAAAGACTCCTCCATGCGCCGACCTGATTATACGGAAAGGAATTAAACATGTAGTTGTAGGTTGTCTCGACCCCAATCCGCAAGTGGCAGGCAACGGAGTGAGAAAACTCCGTGAAGCAGGAATAGAAGTTACCACCGGAATACTGGAAAAAGAATGCCGCGAATTGAACAAACGATTCATCACTCTGCATGAGAAGCAACGTCCGTATGTGATTCTGAAATGGGCACAAACCGCCGACGGATACCTGGGGTCAAAAGAGAAAAGAGTGGTTATATCCAACTCTCTGACCAAACAAGTGGTGCACAAAATGAGAGCGGAGAACATGTCGATTCTGGTTGGCACGAACACTGCTCTTATTGACAACCCGAAACTGATGAATACTCATTGGACAGGAAGAAATCCTGTAAGGATACTGCTCGACCGCCATAGCAGAGTGCCTGCCGACTACAACATATTCTCAAATGACGCGGAAACTATAGTTTACAGAGAGAACACCGACTGGCAGTTTATCTTAAGCGACCTGGCGAAAAGAGGTATTCATTCCATACTCGTGGAAGGAGGCGCCATGGTGCTCAATTATATTCTTTCAACCGGAATCTACGATGAGATACATATAGAAGTCAACCCCAATATGAATCTGGGAGAAGGAATAAAAGCACCCGAAGTGCAACTGCCGAAACAACCTGACGAAATCATTGAATCGAACCTGTTGTACACCATTCTTAAGTAGGGTACTTTGTACCCATAAGAATGAGTTTTTTGCAGTTTGGCTCATTTTTTGTAATTTTGCATTTTGCAACACAAGCATAAACAGTTTATGAAACGATTAATATTTTTCACCGCCATACTTCTTTCGCTATCCTCATGCGAAATCATCAACCGTTAC